>Ga0256407_10007082_pt1 | contig 17065 bp, 13 predicted proteins | sample RumenRJG_04DNA_FD_193489 | JGI IMG/M metagenome (GOLD analysis project Ga0256407, IMG submission 193489) | Bovine rumen microbial communities from Lethbridge, Alberta, Canada - RJG_04 | ecosystem: Host-associated > Mammals > Digestive system > Stomach > Rumen | place: Canada: Alberta...
AAAAATAATACTTTAATATTTTATTCATTATTTTCAAAAAAAATTTTTTCAAAAATTTTATTTTTTATATTTTAATTATATTATTTCATATTTTTTAAATTTAAAATTTTTTGTTTTATTCTTTTAAAATAATAATTTAATATTTTAATGTATTTAAAGTATTTTTGAATTTTTTTTTATTTTTTATAAATAAATATTTGTAATTTTATTTTGTTTTTATTTATTTTATTTTATCAATTTTTTCTTTTTTAAATTCATTCTTTATATTAGATTAATTATTCTTTCTATTACTAAAATATTATTAAATATAATTAAATATCATTAATTTTAAATATGATTGATCCAAAATTATTTTCAGTAATTGATTTAAAAGAATCCTTACAATATTTAGATATTTATTCAAATAAATTTTCAACAATTTTATATAGATTTTTTTATATTATTAATCTATTCGAGTTACAAAATTTTTATGTTGAATTTTTTTTTAAAATTGTTTATTTTTTACAATTTTTTTTTATTGGAATAATTGGTTTTCCTATTAAAGATATTACTTCAGATTTATTTCTCAATTTAATATATCGATTAAAAAATTATCTTTTTATTCATAATATTGTTAATACTAAAACTAAATATATTGTTGGATTAATAATTTGTTATATTTACTCTTTAATATTAATTCTTATAGTCATTAAAATTATAATTAACAAAAAAAAAACAACCATAAGAATAATAATAATCTACAATTATTTAAATCATATATATATTAATTATTTTTTTTGTTTTCAATTAAATATTATGCTGTTTCCAAGTTATTGTAATAAATCAAAAGTGTTAGGATTAAAAATTGATTGTTTTAATGCAATTCATGTATTTATATTAATATTTAACTTGTTTATAATAATATTTAGTATAATTTATTTATTTACTATATCAAAATTTATTGGAACAATAAATGATATGAAAGGATTAAATATTTATTCCAGAACTCCTTCAAATTATGATATTTATTCAAATATTTTTTGTATTGTATGTTATTTATTTGGGTATTTTATTGAAATATTTTTTTCAAAAAATGAATATACTTTTCTTAGAAATATAATTTGGATAATTTTAATGATTGGTTGTTTTATAATATCTTTATATCTTCATAAAAATGTTTTTTTTTATAATGAAAAAATGAATATTTTATATTTTTGTGGATGGGTTTTTTCAATGTGGTTTTTCTTTTCAATAACAATTAAAAGAATATTAAAAATTAAACAAATTATTTTATTTAATTTATATGGATGGATTATATTAGGATTTATTATTTTTTTATTCCAAAAAATTCAATCAGAAAAATCTTTAATTTCAATAAATATATTTGATGCAACATCTATTAAAGATGTTGAAGTATTTATTAATTCTATATATAATATTTTAAAACATGAGAATGAAAAAAATAAAATTATTTTAATGGGGGTAAATAGTGTTTTTAAAGAATATTTTTTTGATAAACCTCAATTAAAAGATTATTATGACAAATTTATAAACAATCAATATTTAAGAAAAAAAATTTATAAAAAAGGAATCATTATTCATGAATCTTTATGTTTAATTTATGTGTTACTTTATTCAATTATGGATAAATTAAAAAATGATGCTTTATTAGTGTTTTGTTCATTTTTAAAAAATAAATTAAGGAATTTTAATTTTGCAATGTACTTATGTTCAAAATATAAACTAAAAGGTTATTATAATAATTATCTCAAATTTTGTTTAATTGAAGATACTAAAAATATTATTAAAAATAAATTAGTAGATGAATTAAATTTGGATAATATTAATCGAATTGAAATTGGAAGTGTAATATCATATAATCAAGAAAGTGAAAAATTAAAATCAAAAATATATGAAGCTGCATGTTATCAAATTGATTATTTTGATGCAATTAAAAATAGTAATAATTTAAATTCAAATGTTTCTTTTTTTCTAAATACTGGGATTTCAATTTTAAAATACAAAAAAGAAATTTTAGAAAGTTGGAATAAAATAATATTATTAAATCCTTTCAGCCTTGATATAAAAAAAGATTATATGCTGTATTTAAAAAATATTATTCAAGATGATGAATTAGCAAATAATGAAGAAAGTAGATATAATAGATATAAAAATATAAAATTAATAGAAAAAGATAAAATATATTATTCATTATTTGATAAAGATATTTCATCAGTATTATTAATAGATGGTTTTGCAAATAAAGAAAAAATCATTTATGTTACACCAAATTTTTATACATTATTTAATTATTCTCCAAAAAATCTAAATTTATTACATGTTAATGATTTAATTCCAAAATATATATCTATTTTTCATAAAGAATTAATAGATAATGCTTTGAGATATTCAAATATTAAAACAGTTTTTAAAAAAGAAAAAGACCTTCTATTAAAAGGAAAAAATAATGAATTATATGATATAAAAGGTTTTTTTAAATTAGTTCCTGATTTAAGTAGAGGATTAATTAATATTGGATTAGTAAAAAAAATAAAAGATAAGGAATTTTTAATAGTATTAGATCATGATTTTAATATTGATTCAATGACTACTCCATTTTATAATTCTGATTATGGAAATATTATTTTAAAAAATAATTATCCATTTGGATTAAATAATAATATAATTGGTAATAATATTTCTACTATTATTCCTTCAATTATACCTTTATTTTATTATAAAAGAGGACATTTTTCAATTAAAAAAAAAAATGTTGATTTTAAGGGAATTTTATTTCCCAAATTTAATGATATTAAATATTTTAATGATAAAATTAATATTGTTTTAGATAAAATTAAACAAGGAGATAAAATTAATTTTGAATATGAAAGTAAATTTCATTCATCACCAAAAAATCATAGTAAACATTTATTTTTAAAAGATAAAAATGTTAATAATAAAGGAGAATATTTTGATTTATTAGATGAATATAATAAAAATTTCAAAAATGATTTTTATTATATTTCATATAAAATAACTAAACATTCATTTATAAATGGTAAATATTGTTATTATAGAATATATATTAATAGAGATATATTTTCAGAATTAGAAATACAAGAAAGAAGAAATACAATAACAATAAAAAATCAACCTTCATCAATTCTTTTTAAAACTTTTAATAATGAATTTAAAATTGAAGACATTAACAATGAAAAAAAAAAATCAAAATTAATTGAAGATGATAAATTAAAATTATCTATCATGAATAAAAGAAAAAGTCAAATAGATAAATCTAAATTATTTGAAATAAACAAAAATTTAGAAGAACAAAATCAAATAGAAGAAAAAAAAATATTAGAAGAACAACCAACTTTAAATAATTATAGTTTATCAAATAATTCAAAGAAAAGTAATAATAATATACATTTTAGAGAAATGAAATTAAAATTGTCAAATAATGAAACTCCAAGAATAATTATTTTGTTAAGATGTATAAGTTTTATATTTTCATTTTCTACAATGTTACTAATAATATATAATAATCTCTCAATGAAATCAAAATTTAAATCAATTCAAATTTATCTTCAAGAAAATTTTTTTTTTAATAGAACAAAAGTAGCATTGTTAAATTTAAATTATGCAATACTAAATATGAAATTAATAAAATATAAAATAATGGGAGATAATGGATGTATTGGTGAATATTTATGTATATCAAATAATTCAGAAGTAATATTTAGAGCTACAAATAATTTAAAAATTTATACTACTGAATCAATTAAATTTCATAGTGACTATTTAAATATTTTTCATCACAAATTAAATTTAGAATTATATACCAATAATTTAAATAATTATACAATTTATAATTCTACTATTATAGATTTATTATATTTTATTGTATCTTATTCTAAAAAATTATCACCTAATATTGATAAATATATATTTAATGATGATGAATATTATGAAATGTATGTAGAAAGTATTTTAAAATATATTAAAATTTATTTAGGTACTAATGAATCTAATGGATTAAATGATAATGAAAAAAGAAAAAATACTTATAAATCAGAATTTAAAACTAATAAAAATTTTTTAATAGTTAATATTATAATATTTTTAATAGTGTTTTCTAAGTTTATTTATATATCATATAAATTTTATACAATTGAATATGATATAATTGTAAAAATAGTAAAATTTCATAGTCCTTCTTTTGAAAATTATATTAAATATTTAGAAGATTTAAGAAAAAAATTAAAAATTGATGCAAATGAAGAAGATAAAAGTGAAAATAATGATGAAAATTCAAATGAATATGAAAATAATGAAGAGAATAATAAATTTGAACAAAAAAAAGAAGAAGAAGAAAAAATAAAAGAAAAGAAGAAAAAAATACAAGTTAAAATAAAAAACTCAAAAATATCAAAATTAAATTATCAAAAAACTGAAAAAATAAAAGTAATGTCTCATTATTTCTTTATATATAATCTATTTTTTTCATTAAAAATATGTTCTTTGTCTTTATTAATAATATCTTATTATATTTTAGTTTATTTATTATATGAAAATAGAAAAAAAGACTTTATTGAATTTGATGATTATTGTAATTCAATAGCATCTGTTTTTTCTAATACATATATATCTTTTGAAACTTTAAAAAATCAAACAATTTATTTTACAAATTTTATGATTAAAAAAAATAAAACATTAAATGAGTTAGAATCAGGAAAAGAATTTTCTTTATTTTTCAATGAAGTTTATTCAAAAGAAAATTATTCAGTTTTAAAAAATCAAAATTATATATTTGAAATACCAGATGAAAAAGATAGAGCAATAGAAAAATTAGGAACTTTAATTACATTATTTACTTCAAATATTGATTTATCAGAAAATAATACAAAAGTAGTTTTGGTTAATTTATTTAATGGAAATGCTTGTGAAATTTTATATAAAGTATATTTTATTGATGATGATAAATATAATAAATGTTTAATTTTTTGGTCTTCATTTGTTACACAAGGAATTGAGCAATGTTTATCTCAGTTAGAAATTGAAATGTTAAATATTGTAAGTTATTTTAATTATTTAAATAATTTTACTGAAGTTTATAATAATTTACATATTTTAGAAAAAAATTTTTCTAATTGTGAAGAATTTATTATGATTTATCTTTTTTATGCATATAAAGTTACTCAATTAGTTCTTACTGATCTTAAAAACGAAAAAAAAAGATTAATTTTATTTACATTTGATATTGTTCTTTATATTTATATTATAGGTTGTATTTTTTTATTTGTTGTTTTATTGATTTTAATATATTATAAGAAACAAAAATTTGGATATTTAATAAATTTTATTTTAATATTTCCTTCTCAATATCTTTTAGAAGAAAAAATATTATATCAAGAAATAATTGATATATATAAAATAATGTATAGATAAAAATAATGATAAAAATAATTCTTTTAAATTCTATTATAAATTATCAAGTTTCTATAAATAAACTTTAACTATTATTTGTAATTGTAATATCTGAAAAACAATTTTAAAATTTTTATACCCTTTTTTTATTTTATAAATATATATAATTAAATAATAAATTCCCTTATATAAATAATTTAAATACATGGAATTATAATAAATATTAACTAAAAAAAGAAATTATTTTTTTTCTTTTTTTATCAATTTTAATATTATTTCCAGCAAAATATGTTACTATAGAATTTCTTCTTTCAATAAAATTTTCATCTTCTTTATGAATCGTTTGAAAATCATAATCAATTTTTTTTTTTATATTTCCTTTATTACTATTATCACTAGTTTTTCTAGATGAAAAATGTGACTCATTATTTGTATTACAAACCCTAATAATAGTATATATATTATTTTCCTTATCTTTATTTCTACAAATACTAATATTATCATTATTTATAATTTTGTCATCAATTTCAAAGCTATCTTTTTCACCATTATTATATTTTAAAATAAATTTAAAAGCTTCATCCCATTTATTTTTTTCTTCTTCAGTTTTGGCATAAAGAATATATTTTCTTTTTTTAGTTTTTATTTTAAAACTATATTTATAATAACAAAATTCTTTATATCTTTTATCTATTGATGGATTATAATATGTTATTTCATTGAATTTTATTATTTCTTTATATAAAGAACTATCATCATTTTCTTTTATTGAAATAGTTTGTTTATCAAAATTTATTTCAAACCACCTTTTATTGGTTGAACCAGGTAAAAAAACATCTCTTTTTAGTTTTCTTAGATAACCTGAAATTGATTTCATAATAAGGAAAATAATTTTTATTTATTTTTAATAAATGATGTCTACTTATATATTAAATAATAAGTTATATAGAATTTTTTTTCATATATAATATAGTATGAAAGTTATATATTTTCATTTAGTTGTTATTTATATATTATAATGAAAAATTTTTTATAATATGAAACAATATTTTAAATTCTTTTTTTTCTATTGAAAATTACACCATTTGTATATTATTATTTCTTTAAAAATTTAAATTAAAAAAATAATGGAAGTTTAAAATCACAAAAAAAAAATGAAAAAAAATGAACTTCAAAAAATAATTATTAAATAAAATTAAAATAAATATTACTAGAAAAATATATATTTTAATTAAAAAAAACAAAAAAAAAAAATTTTTTTTATACATAATAAATTAAAATTTTATTTTTAACAATAATTCTCCCTTCACATAAAAAAAGTGTTTCAACATTTAATTTCCCAGATAAGATTTCAGCAGGTAAAACACCTTCTTCTTTAGCTTCAATAATTTGTTCCCAATCATTAGTAGAATTAGGAATAACAAAACCAAATTTAAATCTTGAAGATTCTAATAATTCTCCCATTAAATAAAAGTTTTGTATTAATTCTAAATCTTCAATTTTTTCAATTGAAGAAAAATTAACATTTCTTTTTATAAGTTTACATTTTAAAAGTTCTTTTGATATTTTTATTGTTAGATGTGGAGATGATAAATCTAAATTTTTACAATCCCATATCATTTTTCCTGTCTCACCATCTTTCATTTGAATTAAATTTATTTTAAAACCAGTTTTTATTTTTTCAAAAGTTTCATCATCACTAATTTGTGCTTTTAAAGACATATTTTTTAAATATGACTGTGTAAAAAATTTAATATTTTTTATTATTATAATTTTAAATTTTTTTTTTGTCAATTGAATTATGAAATATGAAAAATAATATTTTTTATTGGAGAAAATTATTAATATATTTTAAATAAAAAATTAATGTCTATTTTTATTTGTGTGATATGTTCAAATGAATATAATAAAATAAATAAAAAACCAAGAAGTTTACCTTGTGGACATGTTTTCTGTGAAGAATGTGTTTCTTCTTTCATTCAAAGAGATTCAAAGGGAACATTTTGTAAATGTCCTTTAGATAAGAAAATACATAAGAATTTAAATTTAATGAATATTCCTATTTGTGTTCAAATATTAGAAAATATTCCTTCTAATTTAAGTTTGAATAATGATAAGGAAATTACTAATTATATTAATGAAGTTGATAATAAAATTAAAATTATTCAAAAACAAATTAATTCTTATAAAAAAGTTGAACAAGGGATAATTGATTATTTTAATGAAGAAATTAAGAAAATTAATTCATTTTTTGATTCATTGCAAAATGAGATTTTAAAAAAAAAGAATGTTGTATTAGAAAAAATTACAAATATTTTTAAAGAACAAAATATCAAAATAGAAAAAAATAGAAAAATAATTCTTGATTATACTTTAAAATTAGATGAAATAATTAAAACATATGAATCAATGACAAGTAAAATAAATTTTGAAGATTTTTTAAAAGAAAAAAAGAAAACTGATAAAGATATTAATACAATTATAACATATATTAATAATAATATAGTAACTGAAACACAAAAACAAAATTATCCTTTTTATAATATTCCAAAAGAAATTTCATTACCATATAATATAATTGGTGAATTAAAAATAAATAATAAAATTAATTCTTTAATTAATAATAATGATTTCTTTGATGATAATAATATTTTAAATGAAACACAATCTGAAATTGGAAATGCAACTAATATTTTTAATCAAAATTTATATAATGACTTAAAAAATATAAAAACTCCAATAAAAAAAGATGAAAATTTATATATTAAAGAATTTTATCGTCCTGAAAATTCTAATCAAAATTTATTAAATTTAAATGATGAATTTTTTAATCAAGAATATGAAAAATTAAGAAGAAATGAAACAGAAAAAATTTCAAATAAAAAAAGATTATTAACAGCAAGAGATGAAAAAAAAACTTCTCATTTTAGTCTTTCAAAAAATCAAAATTTAAATAGAAAATATTCATCAAATGAAAAAAATGATTTTTTACATTATTATAGTCAATTAAATTCAGAAAATGAAAAGAAATATCATTCAAAAAAAACATCAACAATAAAAAAAAAATCAAAAGAAAAAAATTTTAAAAAAGAATTAATTAATAATAGTAATTTTAGATTATTTAAAGATAATTCAAGAATGTCAGAACCAAAAAATGATAAAATATATAAATTTAAACCAGGATATATTTCAATAGACAATGAAAATATTATATATAAAAAATCTAAAAAAATAAGGGATATTAATTCAAAAAAAATTTTAATAAAACAACATTTTTCAAATAATAAAAAAAGTATTACTCCATTAGTAAAACCTAATAATCCAAGAATTAATTATGGAAATAAAAATAAAATGAGAGTTATTTCATCTAAATCATATAGAAATTATAATACTGAAGTTATTGAAGAATAATAAAATACTTATTTAATATATAAATATAATAATTTCATATATTTATTTTTTAAATAGTATTATATATAATTTTTTATTTTAGTTTTTTTTTGATTTTAATTTTAAAAATTTTGTATGGAACAAAAAGAGAATAATTATAAAGATTATTTTATATTAAAAGAAGATATATCAAAGGTAATTTCCAATTTTTAATTTAACAGTATCCAATGTATATAAATAATCCAGTAGAAAAAAAAAGTTTTAAAAATTATATTGTATATAATTTATTGGGTTCAGAAATAAATAATTCATCTATATTAAGAAGATATTCAGATTTTTTTTTATTAAGAGAAAAATTAAAAGAAAATTGGCCTGGAATATATATACCAAATATTCCTCCAAAAAAATTAATAGGAAATACAAATGAAAAATTAATTATAAATAGAATGAGACTTTTAAATTCATTTTGTTTTAAATTATCTAAAATTCCTTATTTATTTAAATCTGATGAAGTTAAAATATTTAAGACTTGTCAATCTGATATTTCAAAAGAATTTGAAAAAATAAAAAAAATTAGTAAGAGAGAAATTTATCTTAGATATAGATTAATATTTAAAACTTATTCTGAATCATATGATTATATAATTGGAAAAGGAAAAATAAGTGAATTCAAAATGCTTTTTCAAAATATATTAATATTTTTAAGGGTAATTATTTTATATTAAAAAATTAGAATTTTAAAAATACAATTGAAAAAATTTCAGAAGAAAAAAATGAAGAAATAAATACATATATAAATTTAATTAAATCTTTTGAAAAATATGAAAAAGAAAATTTATTAAATACAGATGAAGAAATTAATTTATTAATTTTAAATAATCCTGAAAATACATATTTAAAAGAAAGAATTGACAATTTAAATGATAAATATGAAAATCCATATATTAAATTATTAGAATGGATTGAAGAAGAACAATTAGATATTGAAGCAATATTAGAAACTATTGAAAATGTGAATTATTTAAATGGACAATATGAAAAATTATGTAAGAAAAAAGAAGATAATGAATTAGATATAAAATCAGTTAATATAACTTATAGTATTAAATCTATTTTTTCTTTTAAGACTCAAGATGAAGAAAAAAAAAAATTAGATGATAAAGGAAATAATATTAAAAAAGAATTAAAAGAATATTTAGATTTAATTAAAATATGTTATTTTATTATGGAAAAATTTATTCAAGAATTTAAAGAATTAAAAATTAATTCTTATTATAAAAATTTAAAAAATTTTTCAATATCATTAAAAATGAATAATGCAATTTTAAATGATTTATTGAATTATATAGAAAAAGATAAGAATTTAATTGAATACGTTGGTTAAATAATTAGATTTTTATTATAAATTTTATATTTTTAAGAATTAAAATAATTAGAATAATCATAAATAATATAATATATTAAATATTTTAATTAAATAATTTAATGAAAAAAAACTTTTTTCAAACATTTTATATAAATTTTCCAGTTTTTTTAATTGATTTTATAATTCTTTTTTATTTTTTTATAATAACATATGGATATTTCATTCCTTTAATAACTAATAATTCAATAGGAATAAATTATTGGGTTATAAATATTAAAATTGATGATTATAGTTTCACTTTTATTTTAATAGAATATATTTTTGTATTAATAAATCTTACTATGTTATCAATTTCCTATTACTTTACAAGACATATTAAAAATTCTCAAATCCCAAATTCTTATCCTTGGAAATATCAATCTTATTATGGGACACCTCAAGAACAAATTGAAACAAATGCTTTAACACTTTTAAATATTGAAAAAGAATTAAATCAAAATAATAATAAAATATATTTAAAAAATGAAATAAATGAAAATACAAATTTAATTGAAACAAATGGAAATTATATTCAAATAAATGAAAGAGATAAAAATGATAATTCAATTAGATTTTGTAAAACATGTAAAAAAATAAGACCTGATAGATGTCATCATTGTAAAAAATGTAATCAATGTTTTTTAAAATTTGACCATCATTGTATTTGGTTAAATAAATGTATAACATTTGACAATTATAAATCATTCATATTATTATTATTTTATACAATAACATCAACTATATCATTTTGTATAATTTTTATAAAGTGTTTTATAAATATTTGCTTAAATGATGGAATGGGAATAAAATTATTTACAATTTATATATTTTATTCTTTAACTTTTTCAATTATGATTATTATTTCAGGTCTTTTTATTTATCATTATAATCTTATATCTAAAAATCTAACTTCATATGAATATTATATTAAAAAAAGAGGAAAAAATAAATTTTATTATCAATATGATGAAAATATTAATCCAATAATTTGTACTAAAAAATTAGATTCTATTTATGATATTGGAAAAATTAATAATTTAAAACAAGTTTTTGGATTAAATTATATTGAATGGTTTATTCCAATTAGAATTAAACATAATGATAATGGAATAAATTTTGAAATAAATGAAAATTATAACAAAGAAAAAGAAGAACCAGATGAAATTATTCAATCAATTTAATTAATATTTTAAAAATAAAATTGTAAAAGATTTTAAAAATTTTATTAAATCTATTTTTATAAATCATCTTTTAATTGAGATACAATATCAGATGGATTATTATTATCTTTATTTATTTTTTCCCTAATTTTTTCTTTATTTATATTATCTTTACTAATAAAATCTTCAGCTTTTCCTACCATTTCATTATATTTTTTATTTACATTTCCTAAAGCATTTTTTATAGTTTCATTTTCTATAATATTTTTCCCAGTTTCTTTAATATAATTTGCAGTTGAAATTGATGCATTAACAATTGAATCTTTTGTCTTTTGAAACATTTCATTAAAACCATATTTTTCCATTGAATTATCAAAAGTTGTTTTTGCTTCTTGAATTTTTGGTGTTATTCCCATATAATCTGCTGAACTTTTTATTGCACTTCCTAAATAACTAAACCATCCTCCTATCATATTACTTGTATTTGATATATCTTCTTTTGTTTGCTCTAATAATGTTTTTTTATCTTTTATTTCTACTTCTTCAATTTTAATTTCATTTTTATTTTCTTCTTTTTTATTTTCTTCTTTTTTATTTTCTTCTTTTTTATTTTCTTCTTTATTATTTTCTTCTTGATTTATTTTTATTTTTTCTTCTTCTTCTTTTCCATATAATTTTTTCTCAAATTTTTCTAATTCACCATCATCATCATCATCATCATCTTCATCAACATCAAGTTCTTTACCATCTTCTAAAGAAGGTTTATCATTTATAATATTATTATATTCTTCATCTGAATCTATTTTCTTTTCTTCTTTATCTGTTTCTGCTTTTAATAATTTAATATAATATTTTGAAATATTTGTTAAATATTTAAATTCTATTGATGGTTCTGTTAATGATATTGAATATTCTTTCATTAAATTTAAAAATCTTTCATTTCCTCCTTTTTTTATTAAAGTAATTTCATATTGGTTAAACTCATCATTTATTTTTTTTATTGATTGTTGTTTTTTAAAGTTATTATAATTTTTATAACATTTATCACAAATAAAAATAGCAAAAGTAATTGAAATATAATTTATTTTCTCAGAATTACATTCTAAACAATGAATATTAGGATTTTGTTTCAAATATTCTTCCATATTTCTTTTAAATAAAATTTAATAAAAAAAAAAGAATTTTTATATAAAATATTATAAAAAAAATTTTATCAAATCATCCCAGTAGGAATATAAACTTTTACATTTCCATTAGTATAAGGTTTTTCATCATGTCTAACTAAACTAGTTTTATTTACAATTTTTCCTTTAATATTATCATATTCATCATCTTTACCATAAAACATTTGATCTCTTCTACTAGTAGGTAAAAGCTATATATAAAAATATAATAAAAAAATTACACTTCTTTTAAATTTATAAGCATCATCTCTTGTTATAATTTCATATTCATCACCATTACCAATACAACTACAACTCCTTTCATTTCCCATTTTATTTTATATAATTTTTTATATTTGATATACAAATTATAAAAAAAATTTAAAAAAAATTAATAAAAAGTCTATAATCTTAATTTATTAATAAAAAAATAAATGGACTCACCTCCACATAGACGACATCATTCACCTTCATATCGTCGTTCACGAAGTCGTTCAAGGAGTCGTCATCGTCCTTCAAAATGGTCTGATGCTCCTTCAAAATTTACATCATCACCAAAACATTCTTCACTTCCTAATACAAATACTAATTCTCATTCAAATAAACAAAGACCTCAAGCTTCTAATATATTTCAATCATCACTTTTTACTTCATCATCTTTGGGTGATACTACTAAAATAAAAAAAAAAATATATATTCCTAAAACTCAAGGAATAAATTATGTTGGATTATTAATTGGACCTAAAGGAACTTATCAAAAGAGATTAGAACAACAAAGTGGATGTAAAATTTTAGTACGAGGTAAGGGAACACAAAAAGAAGGTATGCCTCCTCAAAATGATGATCATGAAGAACAACATGTTTTAATAATAGGAGATACTGAAGATAATGTTAAAAGAGCTACTTATTTAGTAGAAAAAATTTTATATGCTGATGAATCAACAAGAAATAAAATTAAAGAAGAACAAATAAAAGCTTCTCAAGAAATTAGAACTGAATTATTATTAAAAGATGGAAATTTACAATTAGCAGCAAATGGTGAAAAAGGAAAACCATTTATTGAAAATTATATTATGACTCCTTATGGTCCTCCTGATAAAAATGCAAGAATGCTTCCAGTACCTGATGATTGTGTAGGATTAATTATTGGTAAAAATGGTGATACTATAAGAAGATTAAATAGAGATTCAGGATGCAAAATTCAAATTGCAATTAAACCATTTCCAAATACAAATAATAGATATGTTTTTATAGAAGGACCACCAGAAAAATATGAAATTGCTAAAAAATTAATTGAAGATATTATAAGTGAACAAATTGCAATGAAGCAAAATTTTTCTCATTTAGGTGAAACTAATCCTTATCCTGGTCCTTATACTCCTTTAAAAATTCCAAATAAAATGGTAGGATTAATTATTGGTAGAAATGGAGAAACTGTTAAAATAATTCATGAAAGAACACAATGTTTAATTTTTATTCCTAAAGAAAGTAGACCTGGAGAAGATTTTAGAGAATTACAATTAAGTGGTTCTCCTGAAAATGTTGAAAATTGTAAGAGAGAAATTATTAGTATGATTCATTTAGCTTTATATGGGAGATTACCATATATGAATAGTTTATTTTATCCTTATGTTGATCCTGTAACAAGATTACCTATAATTGATCCTGGTATTATGGCACAATTAGATCCTAATACAAATAATAAAAATGAAGAAGGTAATGTTGATTTTCCTGTTATTCCACCGAAGGAAGGTAGTAAATATAAATATGAGAAAAGATTCGATAAAAATAAAAATTATAATATAAAAACAAATATTGAAAATAAAAAAAAGGATGATATTCAAAATCATAATTTAAATATAAATAATGATAAAAATATAAATAATAATAATAATAATAATAATAATAATGATAATAATAATATAATTAATAATCCTAATACAATTAGTGCACCACCTACACAAGTTAATTATGAGTCTTTTGAACAATCAATTTTTCAAAATTCAAAAAATACTTCACAGACTTTACAATATGATTTAGAGAATTATAATAATCCTTTAAATTATGATTTATATTATCAATCTCTTTATCAAATGTATCCTCAAATGAATGATTATTATAAAAAAGCAAATTCACAAGATGATGTTATTGGAAATTCAAAACAACAACCTTTAGTTCTTATTAATACATTCTTTTTAGATCCTAATCAATGTAATTTATTAGAGAGTAAAATTTATCAATCAATTCAGCAAATTAAAGATGAAGAAGAAAATAAATTTGAAAATAGAAATAAAAAACCAAAGAAAAAATAATAAAACATTTTTTATAAATTTTATTATTTTATGATTAATTAATTTTTTTATTTTTTTAAAATATTATTAATATTTTAAAAAGTAATAAATGGAAGATTTCACAGAATTTATTGATGTAAATCCAGTTGCTCCTATTGATTTAGGAATATTTAAAGAACATATAAAAAAATGTTTAATAGATATCTTAACACCATTACCTAAAGTAGAAAAAAGATTAGTTTTAGAAAATTCATTAATTTCAAAATTAAATTTTTTTATAAATGATATTTCAATTTTAAGAAAACAATTAGTAAAAAAAGAAATCTTTCATATGGGAAAAACAATTAATGTTGATTCTGAAATTATGATTTTTTTAGTTCCAGGAAAATTATTTTTTTTAGTTGAAATATTAGCAATAATTGATAAATATTTTAAAGAAAGTCAAAGTTCAGTAAATTTAGTAAATAATCAATCAATAGAATTTCATATAATATTTGTTCCTACAATTGATAGTGAATGTCAATCAATAATAAGAAAAAGTGTTTATCAAAATTTTATTAAAGTTCATAATTTAAATATGGATATTTATACAATTGATTATGATTTAATGTCACTTGAAGAACAAGATGTTTTAAAAGATTTATATATTGATCAAAATTATAATTGTTTATCAATTTTAAGTAGAGCAATTTTAAAATTTCAAACTGTTTTTGGGAAAATTAAATATAAATATATTAAAGGGACTTTAGGAAAAAGATTATATGATTTATTAAAAAAAGATGAAGAAAAAATACATTTTCATAATGATAATGAGATTTTAGGTTCTATTTTTATTGATAGAGAAATTGATTTTATGACATTATTTTGTAGTCAAGGTACATATGAAGGAATGATTGATGAGAACTTTAATATTACTTTAAATTCTATTAAAGTTTCACCTAAATTATTAGAAAAAGATATAAAAAAAGATTTATTAAAAATAGATTTAAGTCATTCAAATAAATTATTTACAATGATAAAAGATTATTCTTTTCAAAAAATTAGAAATTTTTTACCAAATAGATTACTTTTACATTCTAAAATTATTGAATCAGGAAAAAAAGAAACAGATTTAATTAAAATACAAAAAGGATTAGAACAAATAAAATTAATAAAAGAAGAAAGACAATCATTAACAGATAATATTTACATTGCAGATTTTTTAGCACAAAAAAAAAAGAATCCATTTTATAATGTTTATTTATCATTTGAACAACAATTAATACTTGGTGAATTACCAAATCAATTACATGAATTTTACTCTGACCATTTATGTAAAAAAGAAGATAAAAATTTATTATTAAAATTTATATGTTTAGAAAGTATTTCTCAAAGTGGAATTAAATCAAAATATTATGATTCCTTAAAAAGAGATTTTATTAATACTTATGGATTTCAAGAAATTTTTTTATGGAATAATTTAGAAAAAATGAAAATATTAAAAAAAGATGATAGAAAGTATATTTTTTATAAAGCAAATAAAAATTTAAATTTAATATATGAAAATGTAGATTTAATGAAAGAAGATGATATTTCTTATTCTTATAGAGGATATTCTCCTATTACTGTTAAACTAATTGAAAAAGCTGTTAAAGGAGGATGGGAAAAAATAACTAATGCTTTAGATGATTTACCAGGAGAAACTTATTTTCCTGATAATGAAAAAAGAATTGTTAATCCAGTTGGGAAAAATTTTATTTTATTAGTTTTTATTGGAGGAATTACATATTCTGAAATTGCTAGTATTAGATGCTTGAATAATCAGTTGAAAAATATTAAATTTATTATTTTAACTACTCATATTGTTACTACTAACAGATTTTTTCAAAGTATTAGTACTTTTAATCTTGAAGAAGGGGAAATTATGAGTTTTAAAGAATTTTATGAGAGGAAAAAGCAATAACAATTTATTTAAAGAAAAATAAATGAATTTTATTTAAATTTTAAAATAATAAACAATTAAATAATGTTTTTAAATGAAAATAAATTATATTTAATTAAGAATAATTAAAGCAAATAAAAAATAGTAAAATTTTAAACAAAAAATTGTTTATAAAATTTTGAAAAATTGTTTGATAGAAATAAAATTATAAACATTTTTTTAAATATAAAAATAAAAATTTTTAAATTTTCTCAATAATATATTTTTTTATATATTTTTATTAAATGTTTTTATTATATTTCCAAAAATTCTTTTAATTGGGGATTGGG
>Ga0256407_10007083_pt1 | contig 17065 bp, 10 predicted proteins | sample RumenRJG_04DNA_FD_193489 | JGI IMG/M metagenome (GOLD analysis project Ga0256407, IMG submission 193489) | Bovine rumen microbial communities from Lethbridge, Alberta, Canada - RJG_04 | ecosystem: Host-associated > Mammals > Digestive system > Stomach > Rumen | place: Canada: Alberta...
TCCTCCCCTGGCTACCATTCGTCGCCTGCACCTTCGCCGCCGCGCGCGGGCTGAACAACGAGCGCACGTGGAGCCAGTACCTCTTCCATGCGGCGATGACGATGTGCTGCGTCCTCGCCACGGCCACGCCGCTCTCGCCCGGACATCTTCTCCTCCCGTTCGGCACGGCGCCCGTGGCCACGACCGCGCTCGTGGCGGCGAGCTGCGGCTACCTGCTCGCCTACTGGTTCCTGCTGGCGCGCGTGCCGCTGCCGGTGAAGGAGGACGAGCCCGACGTGGCGCTGCCGGTCCACAAGTTCGGTCGGCAGGCCGCACCGTTCGTGGGCGGCGGCCTTGCGCTCGTCCTTCTGTTGGCGGGCGTCGTGAACGCGTTCAGCCGCGACGGCGAGAACGGCGCGTTCGCGGACGTTTGCGCGAACGAGCTGCTCGACCGCATGGGCACGCGCACGTGGCTGATCACGGACGGCCTGCTGGACGCGCACCTGCGCGTGGCCGCCGCCGCGCGCGGGCAGGAACTCAACATCATCTGCATCAAGGCCCTCAAGGAGTCCGAGTACAAGGCGTACTGCCGCCAGCTCGCGGACCTGGTCGAGAAGAAGGGCGTCACGGCCGGCGAGAAGACGAGCGGCGATCTCGCCTTCTCCCTCCGCGAACTGGGCATGGTCGACTTCCTGAAGACGTGGTTCAGCTCCGATCCGGACATCACGAAGAAGGTGGCGGTACTCCGCATGTCCGACTTCTGGTTCTGGGCCAAGTGCCGTCCCGTTCCGGAATGCCTGTTCTTCGGCGGCGTGGCGGACGTGAAGTCCGTCGACGGCAAGAAGGCCAAGTCTGACTTCGAGGCGTTCTGGAAGAAGATGGAGCCGGTGCTCGTGGCCGACAGGCGCCAGGGGTCCCGCGCCATCCGCGACCTGGAGGACCCGACCGACCGCTGTCGGCTGGAGCTGCGTCGGCACATGGGCTTCGTCGCGAACAACCTGGGCGTGCTGCTGCAGGACCTCGGGCTCGACGCCGAGGCCTTCGAGATGTACGAGCTCGTGCTCGGGACGATCGACTGCGACAACATCTGCGCGCTCTTCAACGAGTACGAGATGGCCCGCGCCGGCAAGAAGGAGGCGCAGGCGCGCAAGCGCGAGATCGAGCAGCAGCTGAAGGGCATCGTGGACGACCCCTCGCGCCGCTACCAGCTCAGGCCGCTGTCGAGCTACTACGGCTACGTCCGCTCGCCCGAGTTCTTCGTGCGCAGCGGCCTCAACTGGGCGCGTTCCGGCGAGACGGGCTACGCCCTCGAGCAGATCAGGTATGCGATCGACCTCTCGTCGGCCGACGCGCCCCCGAAGGAGCTGCTGAACATGATGGCCAGCTACTACGCGCAGGGGAAGCAGGTGACGAAGTCCCGCGAGAAGTACCAGGAGGTGCTGGCCAAGGACGCCACCAACCACGAGGCGCTCATCGGCCTCTGGCGCCTCTCGCTCCAGGAGGGCGCCGTCGACGAGGCGAAGGCGTACCTGGAACGTGCGGTGAAGGCCCCCGTGAAGGAGGAGACGGCGCGCTTCGACGTGGCGCTGCTGCACATGATGAACAACAAGCTCGAGGACGCGCGCCTCTCGCTCCAGAAGATCACCGACCTCCAGCCGCACTCCATCCAGGCGTGGGCGCTCCTTGCGGGCGTCGTGCTGCAGCAGGCCGACAGCTCCAAGGACGACAAGCAGCGCAAGAAGATCCTCGCCGAGATCGACAACGTCATCCTGCCGAAGATGGAGGCGCTTTCCGACTCCCCGCGCGACTTCTTCGTCCAGATGACCCGCGCCCTCGTGCTGATGCGGAAGGGCAAGGACCCCGAGACCATGAAGCAGACGCGCTCGGCGCTCGAGCTCGCGTGGCTGAGCCGTCCGGTGGTGAGCGTGGGCGGTATGCTGCTCGATCTCGACTACCGCCTGCTCGACCGGGAGTCCGCCGAGCGCCACGCGCTCCAGATCCTCCGCATGGACGCCGGGCACGCGTTCGCCAACTGGGTGATGGGCTCGATCCGCATGGAGGCGGGCAAGACGGACGAGGCCGAGAGGTTCCTGCGCGCCTCGGTCGGAGCGGCCCATCCGCTCCCCGCCGCGCAGAACGACCTCGCCGAGCTCCTCCGCCGCCGCGGCGACTTTGTGGAGGCGGAGAGGGTGGCGCGCGCGGCCACGCGCACCGACCCGAAGCTCTACGTCGCCTGGGAGACGCTCTGCGCCACGCTCCTCGACCAGGGCAAGGACCTCGACGAGGCCGAACGCTGCATCCTGAAGGCCATCGAGCTGTCGGAGGGGAAGGACCTGCGCATGCAGCTGACCCTTGCGCGCGTGCAGCTGGCGAAGAAGGACCTTGTCAAGGCGCGCGGCACGCTCCGCTCGCTCGGCAAGCGCCGCGACGAGCTCGCCGAGCGCGACCAAGCCGCGTACGACGAGCTCCAGAAGACGGCACAGGGCAAGTAGCGGAGGAGTGCGGCCGTGCGCGTGGACTTCCTTTCCTGGTGCGCGGCAGCCGCCGCGCTGGCAGTTCTCCCGCTTGCCGCTGCGGACGTGGAGGCCGAGGCGGCCCGCACGGGCGGCAAGGGGCGCTCCCACTGGCACGTCGGCCCGTTCTTCGAGTACCGCCGCGCCGATCCCGGCCCCGCCACGTACTGGGCGGTGCGCCCGTTCTACTCCCAGGTCCGCGACCCCGCCACGCGCACCGTCACGCGCGACGTGCTCTGGCCGCTCGGTACCTACCACTACCACAACGACGCCTCCTGGTACCGCGCACTCGTCGCATACGGCGACGCGCGCGACAGCGATCCCTCCTGGAGTTTCAACATCTTCCCGCTCTGGTTCTGCGGAAAGGACCGCGCGGGCGACGGCTACTGGGGCGCGTTCCCGTTCTACGGCGAACACCCCCATTTCCTCTTCATGGACGACTGGCGGTTCTTCCTGTGGCCGGTCTGGCAGACGTACTCCGTGAAGGGCGTGCGCAGCCATGGCGTCCTCTGGCCGTTCGTCACGTGGCGCGACGCGCCGCGTGAGGGGCTGGGCGTGTGGCCTTTCTGGGGCACGGCGCGCCAGCGCGAGAGCGATCACGGCTACTGTCTCTGGCCGCTTGCCACGTGGGCGTCGTACGACGAGGACCGCGACACGTCCGGCGCCGGATGGTCGTGGATGGCCTGGCCGCTCTACGGGCAGATCCGCCGCGCGCGCGAGGCGCAGGACCTCCTGCTCCCGCCGTTCTTCTCGTACGCCCGCACCGACTCGGCCACGCGCTGGCGCGTCCCGTGGCCCCTCGTGGAGGTGCTGCGCTCCTCCACCCGCGACCGCACCAGCATCTGGCCGTTCTGGGAGTCCGTGCGCAGCTATCCGTATGCTTCCGGCAAGGAACGCCAGCCCGAGGAGCGGACCTGGCGCGTGGGCTGGCAGCTCGTCGAGAGCATGACGCTCACGACCGACCGCACGCGGGAGGACCGTTTCAACTTCTTCCCGTTCTGGACGCACGAACGCCGCACCGCGCAGGCGAAGGACGGCACGTCGCAGGAGGTCGCCTCCTACATGCGTCTGTGGCCGTTCTGGAGCTGCGAGACGCAGAAGGGGCTTTCCCGCCACCGCGTGCTGGAGCTCATTCCGATCCGCCACGTGGAGGGGATTGACCGCAACTGGTCGCCGTTCTGGACGTTCTGGGAGAGCCGTACCCGACCCGACGGGCGTACCCGCCACTCGCTGTTCTGGAACTTGGTCACCTGGCACACCGGCGAGAGGAAGGCACGGGAAGAATCCGCCGTACGCGAAATCCCGGAGAAGTACTACCGGCTCGCCATCCGCGGGATCCGCAGCGGCGAGCTCGTCCAGCTCGGTGAGTTCTCGCTCTACGCCGCGGACGGCTCGCGCGTGAACGGCGGCGGCATGAAGCTCGTCGAACCGTGCGCGCCGAAAGCCCTTGCGCCCGGGACGTGCTTCGCGTCGCAGAAGAACTTCGCGCGGGAGACTGCCGAAAAGCTTTTCGACGGCGATCCGAAGACGAAACTCTGCGTCGGCGGGCTCGCGCTGCGCGAAAGCGACCCCGCAAGCTGGCTTGACGTGTATTTCCGCCTGCCGGACAGCGCGGCGCCGGTCGTGAAGTACAACTTCTGCAGCGCGGACGACGCCGACCGCTATCCGGAGCGCAACCCGACGTCGTGGGCCATCTGGTGCTCGGCGGACGGCGAGACGTGGCGGCTCGTGGACGAGCGCACGAACGCCTTCTCGCCCAAGTCCATGCTCACGTGGTGGAACGGGTCGCGTCCGTACGCCTTCGGCGGCGAGCGCCCGTGTGCGGACATGGCCCGCGAGGTGAACCCGTTCATCGGCGCCGTCACGCAGCATCCGCGCAGCGCGCTCGGCGGGCACGGCCTCGGCAAGACCTTCCCTGGCGCCGCCACGCCGTTCGGCATGGTCCAGCTCTCGCCCGACACCGTCACCGGCGGCGACAACGGCTGCGGCTACTCGTACCACCACGAGACGATCGAGGGCTTCAGCTTCATGCACCTCTCCGGCGTGGGCTGGTACGGCGAATTCGGCAACTTCCAGGTGATGCCCACGACGGGCGCGCGCAACCTCGACCGCGACAAGGCGAAGAGCGCCTACTCCCACGAGCGCGAGGTCGCCGAGGCGGGGTACTACGCCGTCACGCTCGACCGCTACGGCATCCGCGCCGAGATGGCCGCCGCGCCGCGCGCGGGCATCCTGCGCTTCACGTTCCCGGAGTCGAAGGAGGCGCGCGTCCAGATCGACCTCGGCCGCCGCGTGGGGCAGCTGGGAAGGTGGCTGGAGCACTCGCGCCAGCACGTGCGCGTGGTGGACGACCACACGATCGAAGGGCGCATGGAGTGTCCGTGGCAGGACGGCGGCTGGGGACGCGGCGCGGGACGCGTCCGCTACGTCGTCAACTTCACCTGCGCGTTCTCGAAACCGTTCAGGCGCTTCGGCGTGTGGGACAGGGACAAGGTGTTCGAGGGCTGCCGCGACTACACCGGCACGAACACGGGCTTCTTCGCCGAGTTCGAGACGACGCCGGGCGAGCAGGTGCTCATGCGCGCCGGGTTTTCGTACGTCGACCAGGAGGGTGCGCGGAAGAACCTCGTGCACGACATCCCCGACTTCGACTTCGACCGCGCCCGCCGCGCCGCGCTCGCCCTCTGGAGCGACGCCTTCGCCGGCGTGAAGGTGAAGGGCGGGAGCGCCGACGACAGGGCCGTCTTCGCCACGTGTCTCTACCACGCGCTCATCGACCCGCGCATGATCGGCGACGTCGACGGCCGGTACATGGGCAGCGACGGCAAGGTCTACCGCAACGACCGCTTCACCGCGCGCACCGTGTTCAGCGGCTGGGACGTGTTCCGCAGCGAGATGCCGCTCCTCACGCTCATTCGTCCCGACATCGTCAACGACACGATCAACTCGATGCTGCGCTGGAACGAGCTGGGCCCGCGCGACACGTTGCCGGTCTGGGACATCTTCGGATGCACGTCGGGCTGCATGGTCGGGAATCCCATCATCCCCTGCATCGCGGACGCCTACGAGAAGGGCATCCGCAACTGGGACGCGGAGACCGCGTGGCGCCTGGCCGACGCCACCTCCCGGAAGCGCGGGAACGCGGCCTGCGGCTGGTCGCCGAATTCGCTTTCCGTGACGCTCGAATACGCCTACGACGACTGGTGCATGGGCAAGCTCGCGGAGATGCTCGGCAAGGCGGACGACGCGAAGCGCTACTACGAGCGCGCCGGATGGTACAGGAACATCTGGAGCAAGGAGGCGGGATGGATGCGCAGCCGCAAGGCGGACGGATCGTGGACGCCATGGCGCGGACGTCACGTACACGGCCAGGGCGCGGTGGAGTCCAACCCCTGGCAGCAGGGCTGGTTCGTCCCGCACGACATCTACGGCCTCGTCGAGCTGATGGGCGGCGAGCGGAAATTCGCCGACGAGCTGGAGCAGTTCTTTGAAAAGGCGCCGGCGAACTTCATGTGGGGCGACTGCTACAACCACCCGAACGAGGTCACGCACCTCGTGCCGTTCATGTTTCCGCACTGCGGCAAGCCGTGGCTCACGCAGAAGTGGACGCGTCGGATCTGCGAGGGCGCGTACGGCAACGAAGTGTACGGCTCCGTGGGCAACGAGGACGAAGGGCAGATGAGCGCGTGGTACATTCTCGCGGCGAGCGGTCTGCATCCGGCGTGTCCCGGCAGCGGCGTGTGGATCGTCACCAGTCCCCTGTTCCCGGAGGTGTCGTTCCGCCTCGATCCGAAATACGCGAAGGGGAAGAGCTTCACCATTCGCGCGAACGGCGTGTCGAAGGAGAATGTCTACATCCGCTCGGCGAAGCTCAACGGAAAGCCGCTCGACCGCGCATGGATCACCACGAAGGAAGTGACGGACGGCGGCCTGCTGGAGCTTGAAATGGGCACGGAACCCGCCCCCGCCGCCTTCCCCGCACGTCCGCCGAAGACGATGCCCAGATCCTTTCGCGGTTCTACCGCGAGCGAAACCACGCGTACGTCCGCGGAAAGGGCGAAGTGAATAGTTGCAGCTGACAGATGAAAGGATGAAAACGATGAAGCTTGTAAAAACTTGCTGTTGTACGCTTGCTGTCGTACTCTGCGCCACGGCTGCCGTGGCGAATCGGACGCCTGCGCAGGGCGTCCGCACGGTGATCGCCGACTTCACGAAGCCGCACAAATGGGGCAACCCGCACCATGTCGTGGACGTGGTGTCATCCGAGAAGGGGCTTTCCTTTGCGATCAACGGCGAAGACCCGTGGTTCTTCGGCCCGACAGTCGAAATCCCGGCCGTTCCCGCGGAGCCGCGGCGCATGACGTTCACCCTCACGTGCGCGCCGACGTCGCGCGCAAACAGCTGGCAGCTCTTCTTCGCCCCGGCGAACAGGCCCTATTCGGAGAAGATGTCGTGTCGCCTGTACCCCGTGGGCGATCCGCCCTACACCCGTCTCGCGACGCGAGGGGCCGTTCCGTTCAGCCTGAAAGGCCCCTGTCACTTCCGCCTCGACCCGCCGCCCGGCAGCAACGAGACGTTCACGGTGAAGAATCTCACGATGGAATGGCGCAAGCCGCTCTGGAGCTACGTGCCGCAGAAGGTGCCGCCGCTCATAATCCCCGCATCCACGCAGCTCGTGCTCAAAGGCGAAGGATGGGAGTTGCGCCACGATCCAGACCGCATCGGCGCGTTCCGGTTCATCTCGCGCGGCAAGACGGTGGAGAACTTACCGGAGGAGCCTTTCGTCTACGTCGACAAGTCCGGCAAGGTGCGTACGCTCGACTGGTCGAAGGCGAAGATGAACGGCCAGGTGAATTCGAACGGCGGAATCTCGACAGAAGCTACAACGACAGATGCAGACGGACGCAGATGGTGGATCCGTCGACACTTCATGACGGATAAGACGAACGATGCCCTAGTCGTACTCACACGCATTGAGGCCGAGACGCCCAAAGACAGCGGCGAACCGGCGCAGGCGCTGCATGTGCCGGCGTTGACGCTGTTTGTCGATCGGGCCTCGAACGGACACAAGCGCCAGGCGATGCTCGCGGGCGTGGAGTACCTCGATGACGAACCGTCGTCCAGCACGAAGGAAATCCGCACGCACGAGCACAACCGTCTGATTCCCGCCGAGTACCGCCTGAGCGCGCCGATGGCCGTGTTCACGAAGGACGGCAGCTGGTTTGCCGCGTTGTGGATGGAGATTGAAAAGATCAAGAAGAAAGGTGCGGGTCCATCCCAGTGCGCGGCCGTGTTCGATACGCCCGACCGTCTGTTCAAGAGCGGCGGACACCTTCTTGCGTTCTGGGCGCCCGCCGTGGGACCGGCGCGCGGCGAGTCGGAACTTGACGTGTACGAACCAGTTCCGCTCCATAAACTTGAACACTTGGCGCTGTTCAAGGCGGGTGAGGGAGAGAGCGTGGCCGACGCCATCGAAACATGGCTTTCCGGCACAACGCTTCTGCCGCCCGACAAGATCGACCAGACGGCCGCGCTCGAACAGCTCGCGCACGGCTGGCTCGATTCGGCCATTCGCGAAGGCGTGAAGTTCAAGCACGCGATTGGAGGAAGCTTCAAGTCGTCGCTCGTCGCGGACGCGCCCGTCCTCATGCAGCATCTTGCGTCCACGCTCGACCGCGAGCCGAAAGGCGACAGGAAACTCGCCGCGCGCTTGCGTTCGGTTGCCGCCGAGATTCTCGCCGCTGTGCCGAAGCGCGACGTGGGCTTCACGGGCGTCTCGCACGTGCGCCGTCCCGCGCCCGTGCTCGTCGCGGGCGACGTGCCGGCGTTCCTTGCGCGCAAGGCCGCTGATCTCAAGAGCGGCAACGTCTCGCTTGCCAGCGGAAAGCGCATCTGGAAGCCGCAGACCGGCAAGCCTGACTTCGGCGAGACGCTCGGTGCGGACCACTGCAACGGCTACACGGCGATGGCGCTTGACGGACTCCTCTCCGCGGCCACGTGGAGCGGCGACGAAACGGAGATCGCAAAGGCGCTTGCGATCGTCGACAAGGCGACCGCGCTCTACCACGGTACGGTGCCGCGTGGCGCGCAGCCGTGGGAGATGCCGCTTCACACGCCGGACATCATGGCCTCGGCGCACCTCGTGCGGATTTACACGCTCGCCTATCTCCTGAAGCCCGATCCCGCCTATCTCCGCGAGGCGCGGCACTGGGCGTATGGCGGCCTTTCGATGGTGTACATCGTGCCGCCGCCGTTCGACTTCGGCGAAGGCGTGAAGCCGGTAGGCCTTTACGCGACATGCGCGGTGATGGGCGCGACGCGCTGGGTGGCGCCGAACTGGATCGGGCGTCCCGTGCAGTGGTGCGGACTCGTCTATTCGGCCGCGCTGTGGGACCTGGCGCGGATCGAACCCGATGTCAAGGCGCGAAAGTTTTGGCGTAACATCGCGACTGGCATCACGGTCTCCGGCGCGCGGCAGAACCACACGGCGGCAGAGCCGCGCTTCGTGGGGCTGCTGCCCGATTCCTGGAACCTTGAACATCAGGTGCGCTACCCGATTCCGATCAATCCTGGAACGTTGCAGGAGAACTTCGCCGAATACGTGAAGGTGCCGTTCTATTCGGTGCGCGCGGTTGTGCGTCCGGGAAGTGGCGCGCCGGCGCTCGTGCACGCGGCGGGAGACGTGGAGGCGCTTGTACCCGAGAAGGGGACGCTGCGCTGTCGCATCACGGCGTGGCCGCAGGTGCGGTCCAAGGTCGTGGTGACGCGCGTGTCGAAACCGAGCAGCGTTCTTTTCGATGGCGTACCCGTCACATACGAATACATTCCGGAACGCCGCGCGCTTGTGGTGGATGTTCCGGCCGCCGCAAGCGGAATCCTCACTGTCGTTTCGGAAATCGCCGTGTTCTAAGTGGCGCTACACCCTAAAATGCTATATATACTATCCCCGTTCCTGAATGATGGAGGAATATTTCCAGCAATGAAAAGCGTGTTTCTGAAGAAAGTGTCTGTCGTCGTTTTTGCGGTGATGGTCGGAGGGGCGGCGTTCGCCGCCACATACAAGGTCGATCTTGATCGGCCGGACGGCATCTACCGCTGCGGCGAGACGGCCACGTTCACGGTCAGGCTGCTGGAGCGGAAAAACCTGACGGGATCGAAACGGGCTTTCGCCGTCCTGGACAACTTCGGCACGACCGTCTTCACGAACATGCCGCTCGACGTGTCGGCGACAGGCGGCGTCTTCAAGTTCTCGGGCACGCTGCGCGAACCCGGGTTCCTGCGGCTCACCCTGCCGCCCACAAAGAAAGGGCGCAACGATCCGTTCGTGTTCAGCGCGGGATTCGAGCCGGAGAAGATCCAGAAGGGGAGTCCGTCGCCGGCGGACTTCGACGCATTCTGGTCCGACGCCCGCGCGCGCCTCGCCCGCGAGGTCCCGCTTGACGCGCAGATGACGCGTGTGCCGGAGCGCAGCACGAAGGCATTCGACTTCTACCGGATCTCGTTTGCGACCTTCGGACGCCGCGTCCACGGCTACATGAGCGTGCCGAAGGACAAGTCGAAGGCGCCGTTCCCTGTTGCCTTCGAGGTGAACGCGGCGGGCTTCGGCGGCTGGACGAACGACATGGCGGGACGGGGTGACGCGATCTGCGTGCGCTTCAGCGTCTATCCCTTCGCGCCCGACTGGAAGTGGCGCAAGACCGGGCTTGAGGCGAAGTACAAGGAAATGGACGCCGCCCTCGCGGCGCGGTTCGGCGCGCCGCGTTACTGTCAGGCGGGAATCACGGAATCGCGCGAAGACTACTTCTTCTATCCTGTCATCCTCGGCATCGACCGCGCCGTGGACTGGGTCGCGGCGCGTCCGGACGTCGACAGGTCGCGATTCCGCTACCAGGGCACGTCGCAGGGCGGCGGTTTCGGGTTCTATCTCTGCGGGCTCAACCACACGTTCACGCGCGCCGCGTTCTACGTGCCTGCGATCACGGACACCATGGGCTACCTGAAGGGACGCCAGAGCGGCTGGCCGCAGGTCGTCGAGAACAATTCCTCCACGCCCGAGCGCCGTGCCGCCGCCGAGAAGTGGGCGCCGTACTTCGACGGCGCGAACTTCGCCTCCCGCATCACGTGCCCCGTACGCGTCGCCGTCGGCTTCTCGGACACGACCTGTCCTCCTTGCGCCGTCTATGCGGCCTACAACGAGATCAAGGTCAAGGACAAGGCCATCGGCAACGGTCTCGGCATGACGCATTCATGCAGACAGCAGTTCTACTCCAAGTTCGGCAACTGGGCCAGGGCAAAGTAGCGCTTCCCCCAGTCAGCCTGACTGGGAAAGCCGCCTTCCAGGCGGCACACTAACTGGGAAAGCCGCCTTCCAGGCGGCACACTAACTGGGAAAGCAGCCTTCCAGGCGGCACACTAACTGGGAAAGCAGCCTTCCAGGCGGCGGGAGGGGCCGCGCTTGTCGCGGCCCGTAGTTAGCGGAGCTGGGAGAGGGCGTCCTGAAGGGCGGCGTTGTAGGCCATGCGCTGGGCGCTCTCCATGTCCGTCATTTCGATGGCGGGCTGGTTAACCATGCGCGGGGCCGGATTGAACGACGGTGCGCGTTTGGCAGTGAAACCAAACTGGTAGATGATCACGAGTTCGCCGTGCGGACCGGTGGCCTTGCCCGTGCCGACGGCCACGTAGCCGGTCGTCTTGCCGGCGGCGTCCTTGCCCTCGAAGACGGGGAAACGTCTCTTGCCGGGAAGGGCGGTGGCCGTGGCCGTGCCCTTGGGCAGTGCCTTGATCGCCTCTTCGGGCTTGGCGGGGTCGAAGAGCAATTTGCCTTCGGGATTGACGGCGGGAGCGGGCGCGCTTGTCGCGCCCGTATCCTTGCCCTCGATGCGGTCGATGCGCTGGGCGGCATCAGCAACGGCGTCGCAGACGGCGCGTGATGAGATCGTGGCGGATGTGAGTGCTTCGATCTTGCCGCCGTCCTTCGTGACCTTGACGCTGGCGGCGGGCTGGTCCTTGAAGCGCGAGATGAACGCGGGCGTGGTGAGGTTCGAGCCGAGGCCGGGCGTTTCGGCTGCGGCGAGCACCTGGTAGGAGATCACCGTGCGGTCGGGATTGAGTCCCACCATGAGGCGGATGTTGCCGCCGTAGCCCTTTGCCGTGAGACCCGGCACCGCGTAGCCGGCGATCTGCGTCTTGGCGTCGTCCGCATAGCCGATGAACGCGGTGAGCGAGGCGTCGGCGGGGTCTTTGACGGGTTCGATGGCCTTGACGCTCGCGGGCAGGACGGCGCGCGCGGCGTTGTTCGCCTTCAGCGTGGCGAGGTTCGCGATGCGCTCCTTCGTGGCGTTGTTCACGATGGCCAGCACGGCCGCGCAGACGGCCGAGATGAGCGTGAGCGAGAGGATGAGTTGGAGGATCTTTTTCACTTTTTGACCTTCCCGAAGGGTTTGGGCTGGGTGAAGCGGTTGATGAGCGGCGTGAGCGCGTTCATGATGAGGATCGAGAACGAGACGCCCTCAGGGTAGGCGCCCGTGGGCGCGGTGCGGATGAGCATCGTGATGAGTCCGCAGCCGCAGCCGAAGATCAGCTTGCCCTTGGCGGTGATGGGCGAGGTCACGTAGTCCGTGGCCATGAAGCACGCACCAATCACGCAGCCGCCGGAGAGGACGTGCACGAGCGGCGGCACGCCGCCCTTGAACATCGCGTAGAGGAACACCGTGCCGATGAAGGCGACGGGGATGTGCCAGGTGATGACCTTGCGGTAGAGCAGGTAGGCGGCGCCGATCAACAGCGCGAGCGCGGAGACTTCGCCGATGCAGCCGTTCACGTTGCCGATGAAGAGGTCCTTGATGAGCGCAGCCTGTGACCAGTCAAACCCCTCCGCGCCTTTCTTGATGAGCGCGAGGGGCGTGGCGGTGGTGGTGGCCTCGGGATTGCCCATCCACGTGGACGCCGTCCAGGTGGTCATCGGTCCCGTGAAGGAGATGAGCATGAACGCGCGCGCGCTGAGGGCGGGGTTAAAGGGGTTGTAGCCGAGTCCGCCGAACACCTGCTTCGCGACGCCGATTGCGAACACGCCGCCCACTGCGGCCATCCAGAGCGGCAGGTCGGGCGGGAGGTTGAGGGCGAGGAGAAGCCCGGTGAGGACGGCGGAGAAGTCTCCGATCGTGTTGTCGCGCTTCATCGCGAGTCGGCAGAGGCCCTCCGTCACGAGACACGCGGCAATGCACGTGCCGGTGAGGAAGAGCGCGCGCAGGCCGAAGAAGTACACCCCGCAGCAGAGCGCCGGCAGAAGGGCGATGATCACGTCCAGCATGATCCGGCTCGTGGAAGCGTCCGCATGCGCATGCGGCGACGAGCTTAGGATGTAATGTTCCGATGTGTCTTTTGGTTTCATGAATTACCTCTTGCCTCTTTTACTTCGCAGCCGCTGCGGCGGCCTTTGCCTTGGCGGCGGCCGCGGCGGCGCGGATGGACGCCTTGGCACGGCGGCAGTTCTGGGTGATGTCGCGGTAGGCGGGGCAGCCGAACGAGCAGGCGCCGCACTCGATGCAGTCCATCACGTCCATCTTCTGCGCGGCGGCGATGTCGTTCGACTCCACGGCGGAGCAGATGAACGCGGGGTTCAGCTGCATCGGACACGCCCGCACGCAGCGTCCGCAGTTGATGCAGGCGTTCGAGGTGTACTGGAACACCTTCGCCGACGTGAAGAAGAGAAGCCCGGAGGTGGTCTTCGTGGTGGCGATCTCGAGGTGGGGCACGTTGAAGCCCATCATCGGCCCGCCGCTGATCACCTTGCGCACGCCGTCCTTCTCGCCGCCGCAGAAGGCGACGAGGTCCGCGTAGCGCGTGCCGATGGGGGCAAGCACGTTCTTCGGCTCGACCACGCCGTCGCCGGAGACGGTCGTGACGCGCTCCGTGAGCGGGATGCCTTTCTCCACGGCGTCCGCGATCGCGGCGACGGTGCCGACGTTCTCCACGACGCACCCGACGGCGATCGGGAGCGCGCCTTCGGGGACGATGCGCTTGACGGTGGCGTAGATCTGGTGCTTCTCGCTGCCCTGCGGGTAGAGGACCGGCAGGACGACGATCTCGACGTTGCCCTCGATGTCGGCGAAGGCCTTTTCAAGGGCCTTGATGGCGTCCGGCTTGTTCGCCTCCACGGCGATGCGCACGGCGGGTCCGTTGAGGATCTTCCGCATGATCTCCACGCCCGCGCGGATGCGGTCCGCGCGTTCGAGCATCGTGCGGTAGTCGCTCGTGAGGTAGGGTTCGCACTCGGCGCCGTTCAGGATAAGGTATTCGCAGTGCTTGTCGGGCGGCGGGGAAAGCTTGACCGCCGAGGGGAACCCGGCGCCGCCCATGCCGCAGATGCCGGCGTCGTTCACACGGGCGAGCAGGTCCTCGCGGCTGGCGGATTTCCAGTCGAGCGGCGGCAGGAACGCCGGCGCGGCCGACTGGTCCTCGGACACGTCGAGGATCACCGCGTCGGCCCAGCCGCCGGCGGGCCCCATCCGCTGCTCGACGGCCGCGACCGTACCGGCGACGGGGGCGTGCACGGGCACGGAGATGAAGCCGTTGCGCTCGCCGATGAGCTGTCCCTTGGCGACGGCGTCGCCTTTCTTGACGAGGCACTTCGCCGGCGCGCCGAGGTGCTGGCTCATGGAGACGACGAGCTGCTTGGGAAGGGGCATCGCCTCGATCGGCTTGGAGGCCGCGAGGTCCTTGTTGTACTGCGGGTGCACGCCGCCGTGGAACTTAAACGCTGAGTTGACCGTTTTCATGGCTTAGTTACCCGTTTCGAAGTGGGCGTCTTCGCGGATGCACTTGCGCGGACACTTGTCCGCGAGCGTCGCGTCCGTCGGCGGATTCTCGTAGTTGACCTTCGCGAGGAACCCGTTGAACGTGAAGTGGTTGGCCTCCTTGCCGCCCGAATTCTTCTCGCAGAGGTGGCAGCCGATGCAGCCGACGCCGCAGACCTTCGTGACCTCGGGTCCGCGGACGGGGTTGTTGCAGAGGACGTGGATGGTGGCGGACGCGGGGACGAGCTCGATGAGCTTGCGCGGGCACACGCTCACGCACTTGCCGCAGCCGATGCAGAGACGCTTGTCCACGACCGCGAGGCCGTCGGTGATCGAGATCGCGTGCTTCGGGCACACGTTCGCGCACGCGCCGTAGCCGAGGCAGCCGAAGCGGCAGCCCTTGTCGCCGCCCGCCGTGGCGGCGGCGGCCGAGCAGTCGCAGATGCCGTTGTAGTCGCCCACGCGGATCGCCTCCGAGCGCGTGCCGCAGCACTTGACGAGCGCGACGCGCTTTTCGGTGGCGGTTGCCGCGACGCCGAGAATCTTGGCGAGTTCCGCGTTCACAGCGTCGCCGCCGGGCGCGCACGCGCCGGGTGCGGCGGTTCCCTCGACGAGGGCGCGCGCGTAGTCGGCGCAGCCGGCGAAGCCGCAGCCGCCGCAGTTCGCGCCGGGAAGGGCGGCCGTGGCGAGGCCGATGCGGGGATCTTCCTGCACGGCGAGGTATTTGTCCGCAATCGCCAGCGCGAGCGCCGCGAGGGCACCGATGCCGGCGATGACGAGGATGGCTGTGATGATTGCTGTCATGGCTGCGAGTTAGTAGGGGAGTTTGACGAGGCCGTTGAAGCCCATGAAGGCGAGGGAGAGGAGACCGGCCGTGACGAGCGCCACGGCGATGCCGCGGAAGCAGCGGGGCGGGTCCGCCCACGCGAGCTTCTCGCGGAGGCCGGAGAAGATGACGAGCGCGAAGCCGAAGCCGAGTGCGGCGGCGAAGGAGAAGAGGACGGATTCGAGGAAGGGCGTCCCGTTCTTGCAGTTCAGTTCCGCGACGCCCAGCACCGCGCAGTTCGTGGTGATGAGCGGCAGGAAGATGCCGAGTGCGGCGTGGAGCGGCGGCACGAAGCGCTTCATCGCGATGTCGATGAACTGCACGAGCGACGCGATCACGAGGATGAACGCGAGCGTGTGGATGTAGCCGAGGCCGAGCGGGTCGAGCAGCCAGTGGTCGAGACACCATGTGACGGCCGAGGCGACCGTCATGACGAACACGACCGCCCCAGACATGCCGAGGGCCGTCTCCGTCTTCTTCGACACGCCCAGGAACGGGCAACATCCCAAAAAGCGGTTGAGGACGAAGTTGTTCACCAGAACCGCGCCGACGATGATGATAAGGTATCGCATGACGCGGCACATTATACCATTCCGCTTTCGCTCCCGCAAGCCGATAAAAATCAAGTGCCTATACAACCGGCGAATCTATGGTATAATAATGGCCCTTGCCGAGGCAGAGGATCAGGAAGGATCGAGAAATGAGCAACTCAAATACGAATTTTGGCATGAAGGCCGTCTGTGCGGTCCTTCTTGTCGTCATTGGCGTGGCGGCGGGAGTGGTGCTGCTGGCACAGCATCGAAAGCTCGACGAACTGTGGCGGGCGCACGCTGACCTCGCGCGCGCGAACGAGGCGCTCGCCGGCGAGCGTGGCGAACTGATGTCCGCCAACGGCAAGCTGGCGGACGAGATTCGCAAGCTGCGGGAAATCGGGCGCACGCGCACCGTCGAGCGAAAGACCTTGGAGGGCGAGCGGGCGGCTTGGGCCAAGGAGCGGACGGTCTGGGCCAAGGAGCGGACGGCGCTGAAGAACGCGGCGGACGCGGCCCGCGCCGCCCAGTCCCGCGCCGAGAAAGAGGTGCTCGCACTGAAGAGGTCCGTGATGGACCTGACGGCGCTGGAGAGGAAGTGCCGTCGCGACCGCGACAAGATGCGCGCACAGCGTGACAAGATGCGCGCCGAGCGCGATCGCCTGGAACGCGAGCTGAACGGGGCCATGGAGTCCGTGCCGGAGACGGAGGGCCGTGCGGAGCCCCCCGCGTCCGTCTCCGATGCCGATGCCGTCATTGTCGCCCCCGCGCCCTCGCCGGACACCCGCACGCCCGCGCAGCGCGCGGCGCACGGAAAAGAAGAGCTCAGGGAACTGATCGGACTATGAGAGCGCGTCTTGCTGTCTTCGCTGCGCTCAGATTCGCGTGTGCGGCGCTGTTCGCGTGCGCGGCCGGCTGCACCACGGAGCGCTACGAGACGGGCGCGCGCAATCCCGAGGTGGCGATTACGCCGCTGGGCAGCGTCACCTACCGGGGAAAGTTCGTCGACCCCGAGGACCTGCCGGGCCTCTTGAAGGATTCGGGCCTCACGAAGCGGGACACGATCAACATCCATGTTCCCGACGACCTTCAGGACATGCGCGCGCCCCGTCGCGTGATGGCGATTCTTGCGCGGAACGGGTTCACGCGCCCGATTCTGCTGACCGACAGGAAGTCGTACACGACGCTGGGGGCGACGGCCGACGAGCGGCGGCTTGAGCAGCGCCGTCGGCAGCGGGAGCAGATGGCGCTGCCGCCTTCTCGGCGGACCATCCGATACAAGTGACAGCGGGGGATGGGGACGTCATGACGGAAGCGGACTGGCTCGAGAGGCTCACGGCGTGGGTGGACGCGGCGAACGGATGGGTGTGGGGCGTGCCGCTCATCGGCGCGATCCTCGTGACGGGCGTCCTGCTCACGGTG
>Ga0256407_10007086_pt1 | contig 17055 bp, 16 predicted proteins | sample RumenRJG_04DNA_FD_193489 | JGI IMG/M metagenome (GOLD analysis project Ga0256407, IMG submission 193489) | Bovine rumen microbial communities from Lethbridge, Alberta, Canada - RJG_04 | ecosystem: Host-associated > Mammals > Digestive system > Stomach > Rumen | place: Canada: Alberta...
CTGCAAAGATACACAATAATCTTAAAGATGCAAAACTTTTTTGCGAAAGAGCACAAAATAAAACTATTAATTCGTATATTTGCAGCGTAAAGACTTAAACTCCAACAATGATGAAGCATTTATTAACCTGCCTGTTGGCAATGCTGGGCCTGACGTCAGCCTGTGGTCAGAAGAACTACGAAGACGTTGATGTGAAGCAGTTTGCTGAGATCATAGCCGACACCTCAGTCGTAGTGCTCGACGTGCGTACAGCCGACGAGTTTGCCGAGGGGCATATTGCCCGTGCCGTCAATATCGACGTGAAGCAAAGCGACTTCATGGATAAAGCCAAGGCAACGCTCCCTAAGGGCAAGACCATTGCCGTCTATTGCCGCAGTGGTCGCAGGTCGGCCAATGCCTGCGAGAAACTCTCGTCCGAAGGGTTCAAGACCTACAACCTTAAGGGCGGCATCATTGCATGGAATAATGCTCACATCGAATAGAAGGCTGCCATCAAGTCGTGGCGATAGTTCTTGCTGATTTTTAATTCTTTTATTTCCTCAAGGGGTTCTGCTAAGATACAGGTATTGTCCTGTATCATTTTAATCTGATTGATATTGACGATGTAGCGTTTGTGAATCTGTACAAAGTCAGGGGAATAGTTGAGAATGATGTCTGATGTTGTACGATGCCGCAAAATGCAACTGGTATTATCCTTGCACACTATCTCCCACAACTTGCGGTCCTGATTGTAACGGAAGAAGGCAATATCCTTTAGTTGTAGTGTACGATGCTCATTCATGGCATTCACCACAAGAATGATGGGCAGATGCTGGTTGCTGCGTGTTGTAGCCTGGGGGATGCTTGCCAACTTGTTTTCGTAGTAGCGCGTCATAATCTGTCCCAACTCCTGTTCGGTGGCTGGTTTCATCAGATAGTCGAACGCTTGTCGGCGGATGGCATCCAGCAGATATTTCTCATGTCCTGTATAGAAGACGACTTTTGTTTCAGGCTTTACCTCAGTGCGTATCAGCGTGCAGAAGTCAAGTCCTGACATAGAGGGCAGTTCCACATCTACGAAAATGAGGTTGGGCTCCTTGTCAATCACTTCGTTGATAGCTGTTTCCGCATCGGTAGCCTTTCCCACCACCTCAACGGAATAGTTGTCTTCCAGCATGCGTGCCAAGACCTCTATTGCATCACGACTATCGTCGATAATATATGCACTCACCAGTTTTTGCCTATACATTGGTTGCCTAAGTTTTTGCAAAAATACGAATTATTTTCTAAATACCCTCATATCATTTATAGAAGAAAAATGTGTAAAAGTGTCCCATAAGTCGTCTTATCCCTCAAAAAGACTCTCTTAACGATAGCTTTTTCCTTTTTATCACAAAAATGGTCATTTGGTAATATTGTAGTCGTAATTGTCGGGAAGCAGTATCCATGAGCAGCAACCGCTCCCTTTTTCCTTCTGCAGGTTGGTGATGCCAAAGTCAATATGTTCACGATTCCTTTCGTTCAACATCTGAATAGTCTGGCGCACCACCTTCATGCCCGTCTTGCCTTGGTTGGCTGTATGTTCCTGCAGCCCATTGCCATTGTCTGTCACTTCCACCAGTGTGGCATTTTCCTTTCTGCTGACGTGGATGGTCATCTGTCGCCAATGGCCCTCTACAGGCTTGAGTGGGCGCAACCCGTGCTTAATGGCATTCTCGGCAAAGATTTGTATGGTCATAGCAGGTAACATAACCTGGCTGGTGTCAATGCCCTCGTCAATCAACTTCTCATATTTGAAGTCGTTGCCCATCTGCTGCCCCTCAATAGTAGCATAATAGTCAACGAAGGCTAGTTCGTCCTTGAGTGTGGTTTCCAGCGTGTCAGCCATTGCCAGTCCTCTCCTTAGCAGTTGTGTCAATGCATTGAAGTCAACGGTCTTGCCGTCCATCTGTGCCAGCATCTCGTGGTTCAGTGCATTGTAGATAAAGTGGGGCGACAAGCGGTTGCGGGCATTACCGAGCCTGGTTTCTATCAGTTGCTGACGGAGTTCGAGTTCCTTCATGCGTTCACGGCGGCGGTGCCACTGGTAGAGTACCAGGAGCAGTACGGCAGCCAGCAGTGCCGCTACAAAGAGCGCCCAAGCCAGGAGTTCGTTCATTTCGCTGCGTTCTATCCGTTGTTGTTGTTCCAGCAGTCGCTTGTCGTGCTCGTATTCCATCATTCTCGCATTCATTTGCATCTTCAGATTCTGCGACTGTATAGAGTCGTTCAGTTGGTGATATTGCCGATGAGCCTCGTAAGCCTCCCGCATGTTACCAGCCTTACGCCAAGCCTGTTCCTTAGCTTTCAGCCGCATCACCACAGCAGCGGGAATCATACCTGCTGGCGTTTTGCTGTCTCTGGCCATTTGTGTCGCGTCCGAATGGCGGCCCTCTAAGGTAGCCAGTTCTATCTCTGAGGTGCGGATGTAGTAGAGCAGTATGCCGAAATCCACTTTACGGAAGAAGCTATCCACTTCATGCAGAATAGGTCTCGCTTTCTTTGCCTCTTTTAGGTTGATCAGTATTTCTGCGATATTGGTGCGTGCTGTATAATAGTCCCACGTCTTGTCAGGATCATCCTTCACCAGCGATGCCGCTTTCTCGAAATAGGGTAGTGCTTCGCGATACTTATCTTGCAGATAATAGTCGTTGCCCACATTATTATAATATATAAACTGGTCGGGCTTCTTCATCTTGGGCAACAGCGCCTTGCTCTTGGCCCACCATTTCCCACTGCTGGTGAAGTCACCCATATAAGTATATACCGTACTGATGCCCAGATTGATGGCAATCCGGCTGTCCTCACTCGTCTCGAACGAGTCAGCCACAGCCATCGCTTTCAAGTAGGCATCGGCACTGAGGTCGAACTGACCTGTCTGCGAGTAGAAATTACCCTTGTTCAGCATGGTGATGACGCGCAGTTCAGGGTCCATCCGCAGTCGTTCCATCAGTCTGATGGCACTGTCCGTATAGACGATACCGGAATCGGGCCTGCCCAGAAGAGCCGTATAATACACGCCCTCAGCCTTCAGCCAGTGAGCCTTCAGCTGTAGATATTTCTCGTCCTTACGTCCCTTGTTGCGCATCAGATATTGGTGAATGCGCTTGTTGCAATCGGCAAACGAATCGACATTATAGGCTCGGTAGTACTCCACACCCTTATTAACCAACTTCTGATAAAATTCGTCACTGTCCTTGGTCGCCATTGTCGTCTGCACCTTCCCTTCCTGCTGGCAGCCCATGAAGTTCGATACAACCAACAAAGCTACTATGCAAAACGCAAATCTTCTCATATCTCCCTCAGGTTTTTAGTTCGATTACAAAGGTACGATTAAGTGAGAAGAAAACCAAAACTTTTTTGAGTTTTCTCGAACGTGAGTATCTTCGGACATCGTCTCAAAGGTACGATTAAGTGAGAAGAAAACCAAAACTTTTTTTGATTTTCTCTTGTGTGGGTACTTTTCCAGTTCCGTTTCTGTAAGGATTTATCACCCAATTATATGATCTGCAGCACTGGGAGGTAACTGGGAATTGGCTGGGAGTTAAGCGGGACCCATCGTTGTAAAGAAAAACGCACAAAGTTTTTCTCCATTCAACAACAAGTTTTGGCAGGTTGATTTTTTTCTTCCCTCTTATCAGTAATTTTTGGCAGGTTGGCGGCGGTTCCGCCCTGTTGTCGGATTTGGAGGGGGTAGCCACGTTGAAAACCTTAATATTAATTTGTATCTTTGTGGCATTAAGTACTAACTAAAAAGCAATAAAGACTATGAAAAAGTGTATAGAGATTATAGCTAAATTATTGTTGGCTTTTGCATTAATGCCATTGTTTATAGCTTGTGGTGGTGACGACGCTGGACCGTCAAAAGGTACTGATCCCGTGAATCCTGGTGGCAATGGTGGAGGTAACCAACCGACAGTGACGGTCATTACAGGCTCGTGGTATCTGCACATCACAAATTCCAAAGGTGAAGTGTATATCTTCCTCACATTTAATCAGGATGGCACAGGCAGGTATCAAGAGTTATCCAATGAGTCTGGTGTCTATCAATGGACTACAGATGGAACATTCCAGCATTCCTTTAAAGACAATGTTCTTACTATCACGACGGAAGGAGGTCATGTGGAGAGAATTGAAGTTATGACATATACTGCCGAATACCTCTTCCTGAAAAATTGGCCAGACAATGGTACAAACACCTTTGCTGCTATGACTCCGGCTATACAAAGCCAGATAGAGGAACTGATGAAGAGTTCTTTCGCGAATGTCAACTGTCCTGACAATAACCACCCGCATATGGTAGATCTTGGACTGCCAAGTGGCACTTTATGGGCATGTTGTCACGTAGGGGCTAATTATCCTGAAGAGTATGGAAGTGTCTTCTCATGGGGCAGAATTGATGCACTCCCAGTAGGCACAATAGATGATTTGAACTATCCGTTCACCTCAAGGCCTGAAATGACATTACCTTCAGAGATAGCTCGTACAGAGTATGATATTGCCTATGTAAATTGGGGCAGTTCTTGGAATATGCCTTCTAGAAGTCAGTGTGAAGAACTTGCTTATTTAACCACATCAGAATGGGTGACACAAAATGGCGTAAAAGGACAGTTATTCACAGGTGCTAATGGGAACAAAATTTTTATGCCTGCTGTTGCTGGAGTATATGGAGGAACCCCGTTGGAAACAGGTGAAGGTGGATCTTGTTGGTCGTCACACAATGATGGGTACGAATATTCTTCAGGAATTAGTTTCATGCCAGAAAGAGGTGCTTGGATTTTCATTGACTATGTTCAGAGATGTCACTCTGTGCGTCCTGTTAAAAATGGCCCGAAGGGTCCGTCTACGGAAATGATTCTTGCTGATATGATGAATTTGCCAATGGGAGACACTCAATATTTTTCTCAAGGTCTCTATTTGGATAATTCTTTTTCAGATGTGGTCAAAGCACTTGCCAACTCATATAAAATTATTGACTGGGGAACAGGCTTCCTATTATTAGCTAGCGAAAATCCCAGTTGTCAAAACTTGACGTATATGGGGTTACCGTTTGAAAGCATGTATGGTGCTAATTATGAGTCAGGAAACAATACAGATGGTTATTTCAAAAAACAGTATTCGTACTACTTTCGTGTTAATAAAGCAAATCTTTTAGACCCAATGCCTGTATTTGACTTACTTACAAAACAATTTTGGGATAATACAATGACTATTGAAAAGACATATTCACCTATCGCTGCTACAGGTAGCTATAGAAAAGATGATATAGAATATGTTGTCAACCTGTATGACGAAGATACAGCATGGTCATTCAGCATAGGAGTTAATTACTATTAGATAGCGTCATCATAACCACCCGCCTTCCACCCTTTATCCATCGGCCTTTGAGTCGTATCGGGTGGGTAGGTGGGTGGTTGTTCGAACAAGTGTGATCAGATTGGAACACACGCCTGTTTCATTGAACAATTATCATTTGATGATATCATCATTCTTGTCCTACGCCATAATTTTCTTCCCTCTTATCAGTAATTTTTGGCAGGCTAGAGGCGATTACTCCCTTTTGTTGGTTTTGGAGTCTCATACTTGATTTGCATCGGAGAACTACTCATCTAACTACTCTATGTTCCTCCAAATGCAGATGAATAAATAGACGGAAGGGTAGTAGGTGGTTACTCGAACCAACTACTACCCTTCCATTCACTATTTCAAACGAACAGGACTGGTCGTCAGGGGGGATGTTATAAACTAATTCGGATACCCTTTTGACACGCAAGCCTCAACGTTCATCTCCGTGGTTCCTTTAGGAATATTCCCGCCAGCTCTTGCAGCATTAGATCTTGCCAATTGCAACTCCTGAAGGACAACTTTCAGTTGTTTCTGAGCAGTAAACCAGGAGCTTTGACGGTTGTGGAGTTCCATCTGACTAGTTTTACTATTGCGTTTGTTTGCCAGCAGCCAGCCGTTCGCTTCGTTAAACGAGTTTATCCAATAAGATGCTTTTTGTTCCCAGTTTCTGTATTGCAGCTTGTATTTATTTATCTCTCCTGTATTAGATGACGTGGGAACATTATTAGAAGTGGCCACCGATGTCACAGAAGGCTGGGTAGGGTTACTTACCTTGCTGGAGCTAACTGCTGGATTATTTGAATTACTAGGTGTATATCCAAACCTCTTGCCCATTTCGCCTCCAATCATAAGTAAACCTTCTAAGAAACCGGGGTCGTTCTCATCACCTGAATTCCAACCTGCTTTGAGGTCGGAAAAAGCCGCTGTAAGACCTGTTTTTCTTGAATACCTGCCTTCTTGATAATCTTTGAGTATTTCTATGGATGGGGAATATCCAGCTTTTGCCGCTTCTACGAAATATGGAAAGGCTTTGCCTTCACCACTGCTACTGAATGGAGTTCCAGTACCCCAATGCTCCAAATACTTTCTACCTATTATATGATTAGCGGGCGTAAATCCTGCTTTCACAGCCTTCTGCGTCCAATCCTCCCATTTCTTCTTGTCATTTTTCTTCCATCCTTTATCAAGATAAAGCATACCAAGTTCACACATAGCAGGAAGATAGTTCTTCTCTATTGCTTTAGAAAAAGCATCATGAGCCCCCTCATAGTCTTGCTCAATGTGCCATTTCAAATACCCTTCACGGAAGAATGACCATGTAATACTATCCACTTCATTTTCTTGATTCCAATCTGGCAGATAAAGCATAAGTTCTATATCTGCATATAAGTTATCTGAAAAATAATGTTTATCAACACTTCCGCAACATCTCTTGGCCAGTTCTTCGTTGACTGGCGTTCCTACACCTAACAAGTAGCACAAAGATAAAGGTAGGCTCTTACCGAGATATTCATTTTCCATGTGATAATAAATAAAAGCCATTTCGGAATTTTTGTCTGTGCCCACTCCTTGCAGATGTGCCCAACCTAATTGATGGTAAATGTTTCCCATAAACACCTTTAAGTTCTCTCTTTGTTCTCCCTCAAATTTAGCCGTATCAGGCAATTCTTTCAAACCCTCGCTTAATAGTTCGAAACCTTCTTGCTGTAATGGTATATGATTCATATCTGCATGTAATAGATAATAACCCAGCATACACTTCGCTGCAGTGGAGAACTCTGGATGAGCAGTATTTAATCTTTCATGTTCTGTCCTTACTTTGCCAATATGCTTCTCATTATACTTCTCTTTTTTACACATTGAGTAAAAGCTATACCACTCCATATTATCACAAGGGTATTTTGTATATGCGAACCCAAATGGACCAAATCCATTTGTTATTGGATTGTGAGCCATTAAGCTGTTAGTAACAACAAAAAGCAATAGACACAAAAAGAGTCTCGTTTTCATAATTATAGAATATTATTGTTCTTGTCTCCACAAAGATACACATTATTATTAAGTTTTGCGACACGACAAATCCCCGTAAATCCAACAAGAGGGCATAATCGCATCCAACCAGCCAAATATTGTGGATAAGAGGGAGGAAAAATAAATGACGAAGAAAAGGAAAAACTGTTTCCATAAAATAATTGTCATTTTTTGATAATCATTTTTTGATAATTCCAAAATTATGGTTATCTTTGCAGCGGACAATACAGTGAAGCGATGACAGGAAATCCGTTTGTTACTAATGGTTACGTAGGTCCTGAATATTTCTGTGACCGAGTTGAAGAGACTAAAATGTTGGTGGACTTTCTCACTAATGGCAATAACATCGCACTGATGTCACCTCTCCGGTTGGGAAAGACCGACCTCATCAAGCACTGTTTCGAACAGCCGGCTATCAAGGATAAATACTATACCTTTGTTATTGATATTTATGCTACTGACTCTTTCCGTGACTTTGTCAATATCTTCGGTAAATCAATCCTTGAGGCTCTTAAACCTAAAGGGCGCAAGGTCTGGGAAGGATTTCTGAACGTATTGTCATCCATCCGTTCTGACATATCCTTCGACATCAATGGTAATCCCGTTTGGGGGCTTGGAGTGGGGGCTATGGTGCCTCCCCAAACCACGTTAGATGAGATTTTCAGCTATCTGTCTTCTGCCGACAAACATTGTCTGGTTGCTATTGATGAGTTTAAACAGATTGTTTATTATCACGATAATAAGAATGTTGAAGCTGCGCTGAGGACACAAATTCAGAAGTGCACGAATGCCAATTTCGTCTTTGCAGGCTCACAACGTCATCTGATGAGCGAGATGTTCCTCTCACCAGCTCGTCCTTTTTATCAGTCGGTTGTCCCAATGAGTCTTCATCCTATCCCATTGGAACATTACTGGGCTTTTGCTGAACCCCGGTTTGCCATTTCCGGTAACAGGCGAATCACCCGTGAAGTGGTCGAACAGGTATATCATCGTTTCTATGGAGTGACAGCCAATATACAGCGCATTATGAATCTGTTGTATATGCGAACTCCCGCTCATGAAACATGTACTGTTGACATGATAGATGAGGCAATTTCCACTTATCTCCAGATGTCGTCGGAAGCTTACGCAACACTTTTGCGGCAGATGCCGGAAAAGCAACGCAATGTCTTGTTGGCTATAGCTTCAGAGGGGCGCGTCAAGAATATCTCTGGTGGTAAGTTTGTGCACAAATACCGTTTGCCTTCTACCAGTAGCGTAGTGTCGGCTGTTAAGGGATTGTTGGAAAAGGACTTTATCACTCAAGAAGATGGAGAATACTTCATCTATGACCATTTCTTCCAACTTTGGCTTGAAAAAGAAAGAATGATATAAAGAGAAGAATAAATGTCTAGACGGAACAGGGATAGTCGGTATAAGACATTTTTAGGGCGCAAAATCTCTTTTCAAATCACGAATTAAGCAACAAGGCAAACAAAACCAAAATCAATGTTCATCACGAAGCTTGTCAAGAACTTCTTGATTAAGGGTTCCGTTGTCCCACAGACGCTGCATTTCTGCTTCAAGGCGCATTGCATAGAAATTCTGCAAAACGTCCATTAGCGCATTCACTTCTTGCTCGTCCTTTGCGCCAGCAAAAGACTCTAAGATCATCATCTGTGATTTGTTCAAAGTGGTTGCTTCCATAATCATACCTATTTACGTTTGATAGTGCAAAATTTCGAATAAGCGAAAAGAATACAAATAAATTTGCATTCGTATTAGGAGTCCTTTCTAATTTTGTTATAACAAAAAGAAAGCGCACAGCTTGGAATGGGCCCGCTGTGCGCTTATTATTCTCCTACTCCGACAACTTAAAACGCCAGATTTGCAGATTGCCATCAGTATTACCGCGGTCAGAAACAAAATAAAGGTAATTATCCTTTGTCCAATAAGGCATATGCTATTTTTTTTGGCAAAAGGGTGTAATCATCTCCAACCTGCCAAAATTTGTGGATAAGAGGGAAAATGCTTTAATGTTAACCACTACGCATGGTAGGTGGGCAGTTAGGTGAAACATAGAAACTTTTCATTATAGAATTATTTTTTTGTCTAAACATTTTGAAAATTAAAAAAAACTCTATATCTTTGTAACCGACTAAGCCAGCTCTTTATGAGATAGGGCGGGTCAAGACATCGGTGGAATCCTGAGGCCAACGATACCAGTTGTAGGGTAGGCCAAAGGAAAAGGACGTTTCCGAACGTTACTGTCTGTTAATTCAAACTTCGCAAACTTGGATCTGTACACAGGCGTAATGCAACAGAAGCGTCTGCGTAGGGTGTGTTATATCTCAGTTTACGCTAATCATTATTAGAATAGCGCCTATGCTGACCATTATAACTGCTCGGCGTGGGCTGGCTTGCGTTGCTTATCCTTGTACAGAGGCAATGCGAAGGCCTGAATTTTGGGATAGGCACGGAGGAATAAACTCCCACGTCTTTTTTTGTTTCCGAAGAGTTTTTAATACTAACCTGCCGAATTTGGGAGATAGGAGGCTAAAACATTGTATTATGAAACTGAGAGCGTTTTTTAGTGTGTTGATCTTTTTCATTACAAATGGTCTCCAAGCGCAAGATTTGAAGATTATGGTCAATGAAAAGGGAAAAGTGGGCTTTGCTGACTCTCAAGGAAATGAAGTCATCAAATGCAAGTATGATGGTGCCTATCCCTTTGAGAACGGCTATGCCATCGTAGGTAAGTCCGACAAGTACGGTATCATTGATGCGTCAGGTGAGATTGTGTTACCTTTGAAGTATGATAAAATCTCGAAATGGAATGACTTATATCTAATAAAAAACGGAAAGGATCTAGGTTTGGCTTCCACCAGTGGTGAGATTGTTCTGAAACCAGATTATACAGTCATTACTCCCACTAATTGTTATGGAAAAGCATTGATTGCCAAAGGTGGAAAAGCTGCTCAGATGGATAAGAAAACTTATATGAGAGATGCCAAGTATGGTGTTATTGATTCTAAAGGTAATATCCTCATTCCTGCTGAGTATAAGGGACTCTGGGAGTTTTCTGCTGACGGAAAAGATTTTCCGATGTGTCATGAGGGCTATGGCCCCAACTATGTTCCTCATTATGTGAATGATACGTTGGTGACAGACTGCAGTTATCTCTGCTATGGTAAAGTGGGTTATTTCCCACTTGAAGGAAAACACCTTGCTTCTGGCGGTCTGATGGATGGCAATGGTAAGATTTTGATCAAAGAAGGTACTTACACTTTTGTTATGAAGCCTCAGAACAATATGGTAAGGACTTATAAAACCAAGGTTTCGAAAAAAAGTACGGAGATTGCAAGTGGCTATTATGACCTGAGTAACGAGAAGGCGTTTAACGCAGCAAACTTCACGCTTGCCCCAAACGAGATTCCCAATTGGACGCACGGCGACTTTGTTGGTTCCATCGCTCCTGTAAACTCCCCAACAGTATGGTCGTTTATCGATAAGTCCGGCCAAGTTCTTCGTACAGGATATACAGCTATTGCGCATAGCCCTTACACACACATTTGGGTGGCAAAGAAAGAGTCTGGTATCTATGATGTCTTTGATGAAGACAACAATGATATAACTGCGCTATCAGGTAGTTTTACTGACATGGGATTCCCTACCCAGAAAGGCGACAAGGAAATCTATAACGTCCTGAAGGACGGGAAATGGGGAGCGGTTAACCGTTCAGGTAGTGTTATTGTCCCATTCGGTGAATACGATGGCATAGGGTTTAATAACTACGATTTCATGGTTGTCAAGAAAGACAAGAAGTTTGGTATGATTAATGCTAATGGTGAAAAGGTGGTACCTTTAGAATATGAAGATATCGCCATAGCCACAGAACGCAATGCGAAGGAATTCTGGGTTAAAAAGGCAGACTCACTCTTTTACCATTATAATATAAATAAGGCACAAGAGTCTGCTAAGGGATATAAGTATGTTACCAACTATAAGGACGGGATAGCTTTAGTAACTCCCTATGGATTCACACCAGCTGACAACTTGATTAATAAATGTCTGTTTTTTACCCCTTATACACCGCTGGCTACTATCAGTGCGTTGAAACCTTCTGAGAAAGTAGGTCATTATGGTATCCTTATTGACGAGAATGACAATGTCTTGTTTGATCAGGCTATGACCGTTGGCATTTACCAAGACAGAGTGAGAGCATATATGAAGGCTCATGGCAATAAGGCTTTGACGAAAACTGAAACCAAGAACCTCTTGTTAGAGATTACCAATGAGAATCGCTCATACCCTATAGATGAGGAAATCAGTGAAGATGAATGGAATTACTAATAAATAAAAAGAGGAAACTATGAAAAGATATATTGTTTTAAGCGTTTTAGCAGTTTTATTTGTAACTGCTTTTGCACAGGACGACGCACTTAAATACCGTCGTAGCTCTATCTATTCCTTGATGATTAATCATACTGATCAGCAGTTTGCAAAGGAAATCAAAGAGGCTTTTCTCCAGATACCAGTACCCGACAAGTTCAATGATCATAACTTAAGTGTGAAGGTGGTTAATATGGAGAAAAAATTGGAAGGTGCAAAAAAGGATAAGGAGAATGCTACTGTGACCGAATTTCTCGAGAAGAACAAGATTGCCAGCCGACTGGTCGGCAGATGGTTTAATCGTGATTTCTTCACAGGTCAGTGCGACATGGAGTTAGTTAAAGAACGTGGCTTGTATAATGCTACAGAATTTGACAAGCAACTTGCCACTCGCTCAGCCCGTGGAATGGCGATGTTACAGGATGCCGGTGAGGAATTGATAGGTAATACTTTCGTACTAGTGAACGATATCCGTTATGTGGATAAAAGTAAAGGATCTAAGGCAGCTGGTGGATTCTTGAAAATTTTAGGCGCTGCTGCCTCTATCGTTACAGGAAATAACAGTTTTCAAGATTTAGGAAATAATCTAGGTGATATTGCAGAAAGTCTTAAGGGCTTCTCGGTAAAAATTAATACGTTCCTTTATAAACTGGACTGGACAGATGAAATGGCTAGTGAGTTCTATCAGGAACAGTATGCTGCTAAACCCGATGAGGCAAAGCGTAAAAACTTTGAAAAAGGGCGTGGTAAATATACTTTGAAATATGTTGGAAAAGTAGAAAGTTCTGGCAGCAAAACGTCTTTCCTTGGAATCAAGGAAGATGAACCAATCATAATGGTTCGAAAAGCTTGTCAACGAGCTATTGATGAAAATGTGGTTGACTTACAGCACGAGTACGTGGAGTTCCGCACTTCTACCCCTTTGGTTTCTGTAGAGCCTATTACCGCCTATATCGGCATGAAGGAAGGAGTTAATAGCAAATCGAAGTTTGAGGTATTAGAGACCATTGAGTTGGAGAATGGTTCACACAAATATGAGCGTGTTGGTGTTATAGAGCCAATTCCCAGTCTTATATGGGATAATCGCTATATGGCAGCAGAAGAAGGCGCGCAAGGTGCAAATCTCGGCTTTACTACATTCCGCAAAGTGAGTGGGAAGGATTTTAGTAAAGGTATGCTCATAAAGGAAATGGACAAGTAAAAAATGATATGAACTTAAAACTTTTGATTATGAAAAGAACACTAACTGTTGTTTCGCTGTTTTTTTTCCTGTGCTTAGGTGCAATGGCGGGCGACAAAATGCCTAAATACGACATTACTGGTGCGGGTTCAGGGACAGAAGGAACTGTTCTTGTGAAGGTATTTGTGTATTCAAGGAGCGTGAAAGATGATGACTTGAAGAGAGCTGCTGTTCATGGCATCATATTTAGAGGTTGTTCTGGAAATGCCAGTGGTGCCCGTCAGCCCGCTATGGCTTCGCCTGTTGCGGAGGTTGACAATGCCGCTTTTTTTGAGGAATTCTTTGCAAAAGACGGCCAATGCTTAAACTATGCATCTGTCGTTTCTGGATCATACGAGCGTGTAAAAACCTCAAAAGGCTATAAGTCTGGAGCTATTCTACAGGTGGACAAAACATCCCTTCGCAAAGATCTTGAGAAGGCAGGCGTTGTCCGTTCTCTTTCGTCTGGTTTTTAATCATTAAAGAAAAAGATTATGAAGAAACTACTTTTTTTAATTATGGCTCTGTCGCTGACCTTCACAGCATCAGCACAGTATCGCGATGTCAAGCTACCTGAAAAACCAAAGCAGACAGCCTATCCAGACTTTGAACGTCAAAATGCTGGATTTTGGTTTTCAGTAGATTTGGAAGGCGGTAGCAGTATTATGTCGCAGAAGACCAATACACAGTATGTGAACCTTGCTTGGACAGGAGGATATCGTTTTAGCGAGTTTCTCCGTGTGGGTGCTGGTGTCGGAGGGCGTATGTATGTCCATAATGCATGGGTCAGAGGTACAGACAACAAATTCAGTGTCCCCATTTTTGCAAATATACGTGGAAATCTCATGTCAGCCTATGATATTGACGGAGTTCCTTATTGGTCTCTGAATGTGGGTGGTATTACCAACGAGGGTTTTTTCTTCAATCCCACAGTAGGATATAGTTTTGGTGGTTGGCGCAATAACTTCTTAATAGGTATAAGTTATACGCTTACGAGCCTTAAGTATGAAGATGGATCAAATGTAGCTTACAGCTTCTTTGGTCTGAAGATAGGATATGAATTTTGATAAATACACATCATTATGAAGAGATTATTTCTAACATTGATAGCAGCAATAACCTTTGCTTATGCTGAGGCTCAGGCTCCAGCAGCATATGCCCGCACTTACATCAAATGTCTTGGTGTGGAACTTGATGGCTCGCAAACCCTTCGTGTGCAAGGCTACGGAAGAAATCGTGCAGATGCGAAGGAGCAGGCGATGAAGAATGCTGTCCGTGCCGTAATCTTTGAAGGCATCCGTGATGGAGCTGAAGGTTGCAATATGCGCCCTTTGGTTTCAGAAGTTAATGCCCAAGAGCGTTATGAGGATTATTTTAATATCTTCTTTGCAGATAATGGGGCATATAAGCAGTATGTTTCATTACGTGACACAAAGAGAGGTTCTGGTGGCAGGGAAAAAGATAAAATAGGATATTCCTATGTTATCACCATTCGCGTCCTTCGAGCAGAATTGAAAGCTCGACTGAAGGCAGACAATGTTATTGACTAAAAAAGTAATTTGTATGAAAGCAAGAATATTTGTATTTACTATGTTACTGACAATGTTTTCGTTGTCAGCAATGAGCCAGGCCAAGAAGCCCACTCTAATGGTGGTTCCAAGTGATGCATGGTGTAAGGAACACGGATTTGAGCAGACTTTTGATAACCAAGGGACAATGGAGCAAATTCCAGACTATAAGGCTGCTCTTACTTCTGATAAGCAATTGAATGCCGTCATTTCTAAAATCAATGTCTTGATGGCTGACCGTGGTTTCCCTCTCAAAGATCTGCAGTCAAATTTGAAGAGCATTAACAACCTCTCTGCCGAGGATCGCCTTATTAGGAGTAAAAAGAGTGGATCCTCTATTACAGAGAGTCCTCTTGACCGTCTTCGTCGTACTGCCAAAGCAGATATTATTCTGGAAATCGACTGGACTGTGAACACAATGGGACCTAAGAGCAGCATCACTTACAATCTGAAAGCCATTGATGCTTATAGCACCAAACAAGTAGCAGGCGCAGAAGGAACTGGTAAGGGGTCTTTCTCGGCTGAACTTCCAGTGCTACTGGAGGAAGCCGTTCAAGACCACATGGATGCTTTTGTAGAGCGTCTTCAAGCTCATTTTGACGACTTGCTTACAAACGGACGTGAGGTCGTTTTGGACATGCGTATTTTTGATTCCACTGATATTGACTTCGAAAAGGAGTATGGTGATAATGAGCTGAACGAGGTAATTGACACTTGGCTGTTTGAAAACTGTGTTAATCACCGTTTCAGCAAATCTGATGCTACGGAGAGTATGATATTGTATGAACAGGTTCGTATTCCTTTATACAAGGCAAATGGGATGTCGCAAGACACTTACGGATTCGCTCGCGAACTTGCCCGTTTCTTAGGTGCTGCTCCATACAATATCCCTGTTAAAACAATAAATCGAGGATTAGGCCGATGTCTGTTGATCTTAGGCGAAAAATAAGGAGGAAAGAATATGAAAATTAAACATCTTTTATCAATAGCCTACCTGATGGTGGCAACTACGGCGTCAGCACAGGAATGTGTTATGCCTATATCAATTCAACTGGACGAGGATTTTACTAACGTCCCCACAGCTGCCACAACAGTTCTGTATCAGTCGCTTAACCGTATGCTGACAGAAAATGGTTTAACAAGTGAGGGATTGACAACGCCTTTCATTCTAACTGCTCATTGCGATGTGCTTGACAAAAGCAATATTCCTGGTCCACCAATCCAGACAGTATATAATCTGGGAATCACATTCTATATGGCTGATACCTATAACAAAAAGAAATTTGGTACAGCTTATATCACGCTTGATGGTGTTGGAACAGGTGAGGTAAAAAGCTATATAAATGCTTTTCGTCACATTACGGCCAATAACAGAGAAATTCAGAACCTCATCAAGAGAGGAAAGGCCAATATGATGAAATATTATGATACCCAGTATCCTAATATCATTAAAGAGGCTAAGCGGCTGGAGTCGGTTCATCAATTCGAGGAGGCGCTTGTACAGGTAATGGCAATACCACTTTGCTCTAAGGGTGGTGATGCAGCTTCCAAATATGCATTGCAATTGTATATGAAGTATTTGGATCGATTGAACCTATATCTGTTAAATCAGGCTCGAGCTTTATGGGCTGCCAATCAGGACCAGGCTACTGCCTATGAGGTTTGCTCTATGCTTGCACAAATTGATCCTGATTCCAAATGTTACGGTGATGCTGCAAAGCTTATGAAAGAGGTTAAAGCGCAGGTTCGTAGTGATATTGATCTGGAAATGCGTGTGAAGTATAAAGATGAGATAGATTTGGAAAAAGCACGTATTGCGGCAGCTCGTGCGGTTGGTGTCGCATTTGGTAATGGGCAGAAACCAACAACAACTAATATTGCATGGCTTAGATAGTCCAGATGTACAATTTGAGGGCGTGGCTACGCCCTCTTTTTTTCCTCCAACCTGCCAAAATTTGCGGATAAGAGGGAAGAAAAAATAAAGGCGAAGAAAAGGGAAAACTGTTGCACCCAACTTTTTACAATCTTTTTTTGATAATTCCCAAATTATGCCTATCTTTGCGGTCTATGGACAATTTAATATAAACGCTTATGTATATAACTATCGACGAAGAGGATTACGAGAGAATGAAAGATGAACTCACTCCTTTGGGGATGAGTGGAGTTTTCGAGGATGAGGATGGCAATATAGTAAATGTTGAGCCAAGCGACACACAAGAGGCGAAAAAACAGACATATAAACCTGTTTCGCGACCTTCGCAACCAGACCGCAGTAATCCTGGTTATTGGGTTCAATTCTACGACCCGCGCTATTGTGGCGGGAGCCTCGATGATTATTGCAAGAAAATGGCGGCAATATCACTTTCGTACGGTTAGAGATAACCGCAGATATGTTGGTGGGCAATTGGCAGGCATATCGTACCGTAGGAGCAGAATATAAATCTGACGGCACATTGAAGGAGTCATGGGATTGGGAACTGACAGGTGCCAGTACGGGCGATG
>Ga0256407_10007089_pt1 | contig 17050 bp, 11 predicted proteins | sample RumenRJG_04DNA_FD_193489 | JGI IMG/M metagenome (GOLD analysis project Ga0256407, IMG submission 193489) | Bovine rumen microbial communities from Lethbridge, Alberta, Canada - RJG_04 | ecosystem: Host-associated > Mammals > Digestive system > Stomach > Rumen | place: Canada: Alberta...
ATAAAGCTCAGACTAAATGGAATGAGTCCAGTACAATACCGGACTCAATTCCAAATGAGCAATAATGTTTAATCTGTCCAAACTTTGGGGGTCACTTCATCCCCCTGTGTTCATGGTTAGTCCTTCTCTGTAGGAATCTCATCACCTGTGGGATCGCTTCCACAAAGGAACTTTGCAGCAGCAAGCTTGATGATCTCCATCTCAGGAGCCTTGTATTCAATCTTCTTCATTTCTTTTCTCAATTATAAAACTAAGTGAATCATGAAGAGTTCGCCCACGCTCTTCAAAGGGGTGAGCGAACTCTTTAGTGTATCAAAAAGGGATTACTTAATAACGACCTTCTTGCCGTTGTTGATGTAGATACCCTTCTGTGCAGGTGCGCTCTGCAACTTAACACCATCCAAAGTGTACCAGCCGTCTACGCTGTAAGCCTTAGCTGTACCGTCAACGCCGAGTTCCTTAATAGATGTTACACCATTCTCGATGTCCTCAACGAAGATACGTGCCTCTGTAGCATCAGCATCCAGCAGTACATATGCCTCCATCGGGCTCAGCAGGTGTGGACGGGTCTCTGGCTCCTTCCAAGTGTTTTCAGATTTTTCAGTAGTGGTAGTATAAGTGCCATCTTCTGTAGTAGGATCATTTTGAGCATATTTTGTAGCACCGTTATAGCATAGCCACTTAGACTTCATACCAGGGTTTTCTGTACCATCCAGGTTGTGACCCCACCAGAGGATCTCACCGAGGTTATAAGTACCAGTGAAGGTTGCCTTGTCATCAGTAGGAGTAGCAGCGCCCTGACCCTGAGCAATAGGACGAGCAACGATGGTCTTTTCTGTGAATTTGATATCATGGTTTTCAGCATCCTTAATCCAGTTAATATTAGCAGCAGGCTTAATCAGGAATGGAACACCAGCATCAATCTTATCCATCTCAAGAGCGAAGTTAACATTAACCTTAGTGGGTTTCTTGCTATCGTAAGCAGCACTCTTGAACTTGTTAACAACTACGTAGACACCCAGTGTCTTAACCAACTCAGCAGGTGTAATATCGAACGGCAGAACCATAGCGCGCCATTCCTTGGCAGCCATAGGAATCTCCTCACCGAACTGAACAGTAGCATTAGGTGTACCGCCAGCTACGTCAAGAACAGTCTGAAGATCAGCAACAGTGTTGTCCAGAGTGAATAAAGCAGCATCATCAACCTTCAGAGCACCAGTAGCGTTGGCTGTTTCGATGTTCAAAACAGGATCGGCATCACCGAACTTGAAGGCGTAGTTAGCATTTGCAAACTTAATACCTAATGCAGCTTCAGCAGCAGCAATTTCCTCTGGGGTAAGTGCAACGATCTTATAACCAGCAGCATAAGCAACATCAGCAGCACCGCTGTTCAAATTTCCATTTGCGTCAACCAAAACAGAACCTGCACCTTGAGTATTGAACGCCAGGTTGAAGGCAATCTGGTCACCCTTTTCCAGAGCGTCGAACGATACCTTGCTCCTACCCAGAGTATTCAGGGCAGCAGGAGTAGCACCAGCATTAACTGTTACCTGTCCAGTAGTGATGGTCAGCACCTTAGGAGCAATGGTCAGAGTAGCAGATACCAAGTTACCGTTCTCCTCAGTAGGAGTTGTATAGTTTTTAATTTCAATGTCACTGTTTTCTACGTCAACCTTGATGGTGTATGTACCAGCATTAGTAGGCAGTTCATCACTAGTAGCCTGATAATATTTCTTGCTATTATCTGCGTCGTCAATCAGCATGTACTTAACAGATGCAGGAGACTTGCCAGCATCCAGCATTGGTGTGAAGTAGCTGAAATCGTCCCATGCGAGATCGTCACCATAGGTGATGTTCTTCTCTCTTACTACAAGCATATAAGAACCTGGGCCGATAGTTACCTTACCGGTAGCGGTAGAAGTGATGTCGAAGTTTGCCAACAGGTTAGTAACGTTCTCATCTAAATTTGTCTTCTGCACCAACGTGATAGCATTAAGATATTCGCCACCAGCAGCGTAAGTCTGGTCAGCAACTACTACATTGTAAGCAGAAAGTACAATTGTCAGGTCAGCATCTGTAACATCAGCTGCTTTCTCAGTCGTCTTTACAACGGTAACGTTACCAACAACAGGATTTGATGGATCTGTATCATCATCAACAGTAGCATTGAAGCTTCCTGCGATTTGTGTCTTGTATACTACATCCAGCATGTCCCTCGGAGCAATGGTGATGGGGTTAGCCTTCACCTCGAAGGTGGTGGTCAGAGGAGTAACAGTATAGTTCTCCTTCAGAGCGCTGTTATCAGGAATTACAGGAGCAATGTTGTAAACCTTAGCATTCGTAACCACGGCAGAAGCAGGCTCTGTAGCAGTAGCGACTGTCTTGGTAACAACTGCAGCCATAGCAGCAGCAAGTGTGACCTTGTCAGCTGTTACCATGTTCTGGAAGGTAATAGCAGAGGTATTTGCATCATAAACAGGCAGAGTGTATTCAGAGCCCTTGTAGTACACCTCGATAGCAGGCTCAGTAACATAGACAAACATTGGCTTCTTGTCAATGGTGAAGTTGAAAGTAGGTACAGCGATAGCAGCATCACCTTCAGTATAGAAGTTTTTATTAGCTACGGCTGTGGCATATGCTACATAGTAACCAGCAGTACCATCCTTGACCTGGTTTTCATTATTACCGATAGTCTTTTCTTCATCTGAAGTAGAAGCTGTCTTGTACTTATAAGAAATTACGAACTGACCCTCAATGGCAGGTGTCACAGTTTCGTCAAGTACAGTAATGTCCTGAGTGCCGTTATACACCAGCTTTTTCTTTACGCTCTGTGCAGCACCATTGTAAGTAAGGTTCGTCGTAGGAGTCTTTGTGAATGTAAACTTAGAATCTTGACCAACAGTCAGCTTAGCCTGCTTTACCTTCAGATCGACATCGTTAACGGTGAACAAGTAGTTAGCAGCCACGTTCTCATCAAGGGTAATTGTAACCTTGTGCGCTGCAGGATTGTCCAGAGCAGTCAGATTCGCATCATCCTTAACGTTTGCAGACTCTTTGTTGCCAGCATACTTGTAAGCGAACGTTACCTTATCTGCATTGAGACCAGCAAGTACAGTAGCGAGTTGGTCTTCGTTTTCCAATACCTGTTCGTTAGCAAGAGCATAGTTTGCTGCTGCAGCAATTCCTGCAGTGAACGTTTCATTGATAGCTTCAATGCCATATGTCTTCACAGGAATAAGAGCAGCAGTAGCGGCATTATTGTAATCCAGTGCTACTCTCTTCTTCGTCACAATCAGCTTAGGCTGATTGGTGATGATGATGTTGTAGTTAACAGCAGTAATATCTGTCTGAGTTTTGTTATTCAACTTGAAGTTGTAATCATAACCAGCTGAGCTGACAGCTGCGTGAGCACCAGTAATAGGAAGAGCAGCAAATGTCAGTGTAGGAACAGCGTAACCATCAGGCAGGTCAATGAGAGTGTACTCCAAGCTATTGGGATCATTGGCTCCATACTGCTTACTGCCATTCTCCAGAGAGATCTGCAGGTCAATCTTGTTAATGACAAAGTCTTCACGACTATCCTCACTGCTCTCCTTAGTAGCTGTGTAGGTCTTGCCATTTTCAGCATCGGTAGCACCATTGGCAACCATACGAACGCCATAGGTACCAGCATCCTGAATCTGGTCAGCATTCTGTGCAACATAAGTGTCACCTACCTTCTTGTAGTACTTAGGAGTAAAATACTGAGGCCACTGGCTAGCGTAGTAGGTGATATCACCTACCTTCACCGTGTTAATCTGTGGCAACTGCACCTGGTCGTTGTAGTTACCAACATTTTTCTCTAGGGTTATTACCACCGTAGCACCGCTAATGTCTACGTTCTCAGCCCAACCGGCGAGAGGCAACAACGCCATCAAAAACAATAAAAGAAAATGTTTTCTCATACGTTTAAAAATTTAGTTAATAAAATAATTATAAGTGAATTAAAAATTGCTCTACGCTAAGAGTTGCGTGCCATCAGCGGCACACCTTATTATATATATTATATAGTCAAGAGACTGGCCGTACAACTGGTCTAAGGTCTCGCAATATCTGCATGAAATTAGTGCACAGGCCCTCGCGTGGGTATGCATTTCGGGAGCAAAGGTAAATAAAATCTGTGAAACAACAAAGTTTTTTCACAAAAAAATCAAAAAAACCTCGATTTTCTTACATTTAACATAAAAAAACATGCATATCCGCAAGAATATTTGGTTATACCGAATAATATTGCTAGCTTTGCCCCACACATGAAGAATATGACAGAATTAAGGATATAAAAAATATATAGGTATGGTACAGATTAAGACTGAGAAACAATATAAGGCTGCATGTAATCGAATCAATGAACTGCTTAAAGTTGTCGGCAATGACACTCCTGCTGACGACAAGAATATGCTGGAGCTTGATTTAATCTCCGACTTAGTGGCAGACTATGAGGAGGAACAATTAAGACAGGCCGAGAGATCAGTTGCAAGCTGAATATTGACCCCGCAATTGTTCTTGGAGTATAGGAACCACCATTATTTTGTCACACGGAGTTTGCAAAGGTGCGGGTTTTCAGAAAATTAACATTAATATTTTGAATAATGATTTATGTTTTATGAAATAATTCGTATCTTTGCAGTTGGAAATTTCTAAATAAACAAATATTATGGCATTTTTAACTAATGACAAACTGACCATCGTCGGCGCTGCCGGTATGATTGGTTCAAACATGGCTCAGAGCGCCCTGATGATGGGTCTGACCAAGAACATCTGTTTGTATGACGTATTCTCTCCCGAGGGTGTTGCTGAGGAGATGCGCCAGAGTGGTTTCGATGATGTAAACATCGTAGCTACCACTAACGCCGAGGAGGCTTTCAAGGGCGCTAAGTATATCATCTCTTCTGGTGGTGCTCCCCGTAAGGCTGGTATGACCCGTGAGGACCTGCTGGCTGGCAACTGTAAGATTGCTGAAGAGCTGGGCCAGAACATCAAGAAGTACTGCCCCGACGTGAAGCACGTCGTTATCATCTTCAACCCCGCTGACCTGACAGGTCTGGTAACACTGCTGTACTCTGGCTTGAAGCCTGGTCAGGTTACTACCCTCGCAGGTTTGGACACTACCCGTCTGCAGAGCGCACTGGCTAAGAAGTTCGGTGTGATGCAGAGCGAGATTAAGGGTTGTGCTACCTACGGTGGCCACGGTGAGCAGATGGCAGTATTCGGAAGCCATGTAACTGTTGCTGGTCGCAAGCTGACTGACATCATCGGTACTGCTGAGTTCCCCGCAGAGGAGTGGGAGCAGATGAAGGTTGACGTCACCAAGGGTGGTGCCAAGATTATCGAGCTTCGCGGACGCTCTTCTTTCCAGAGCCCTGCCTACCTCTCTGTTGAGATGATTCGTGCCGCTATGGGTGGTGAGCCTTTCCGCTTCCCCGTAGGAACATACGTGAAGACCGACAAGTACGACCACATCATGATGGCCATGAAGACCACCATGACTGCTGAGGGTGCTAAGTTCGAGGTTCCTCAGGGTACTGCCGAGGAGAACGCTAAGCTCGACCAGAGCTATGAGCACCTGTGCAAGATGCGCGACGAGCTGGTTACGCTGAACATCGTACCTCCCATCGCTGAGTGGAGCAAGATTAACCCGAATTTGTAATATTACAATAAGATACACAGGCATTCACTTAGAAAAACGGGGCGTTCGCTGAAAATTTTTGCGGGCGTCCCGTTTGTTTTGTACCTTTGCATCAAGAAAAGAAAACAGAAATAGGTTTTTCATATAGTTTTAGATTCATCATTTAGGTTAGTAGTTTTTTCATAGTAATTGGATTGTAATGTAGCTCGTCGGGATGACGGGCTAATTTTTTGTCTGTTTGTTTGGTAAATAAAAAATTAATCGATACCTTTGCTGAATAATACAAATACTATGAAGATGATGGGAATGTTGTTATTCATGCTGCTGCCCGTAGTGGCAATGGCGTATATCGGGTGGCACGTGTGGTGCCTGCTGCCCGTGAAGTGGTATGTGAAAACGATAGTGATAGCCGCGATGGTGGCATCGTTCCTATTGCTGTTCGCTGGCTTCCGACGGGCAACCGATGGTATGCCGATGCCACTGGCCACGACGGTCTATGTGATAGGCACGTCAAGCGTCTTCGTCCTGCTCTATCTATTCATGATTTTCCTGGTACTGGACTTAGGGCGACTGACGCATCTCTTCGCGCGTACCTTATTATATAATAACTGGTGGACGGCAGGGGGCATTGCGGTATTCCTCTTCGGACTGTTCCTCTATGGGCACCTGAACTACAAGCACAAGGTGCGTGAGGAGCTGACCATCACATCACAGAAGGTAAAGAAGCCCTTCAGAGCCGTACTGCTGAGCGACCTGCACTTAGGATACCACAACCAGCGCGACGAGCTGCACCGCTGGGTGGACATCATCAACAACGAGAAGCCTGACGCGATACTTATTGCCGGCGACATCATCGATGGTAGCATGCGTCCACTGAAGGAACAGCGTATGCATGAGGAGTTCCAACGCCTGCAGGCTCCTGTCTATGCCTGCCTGGGCAATCACGAATACTTCAGCGGACAGCCGGAAGCCCGCCAGTTCTACAAGGATGCAGGTATCCACCTACTGATGGACAGCACGGCAGTCATCGACAGCAGTCTGGTGATTATTGGGCGCGACGATGCGATGAACAGAAGGCGTAAAACGCTGGCTGACCTCACCATGAATAATGACAAGTCACTGTTTTCCATTGTGTTAGACCATCAGCCCCACCATTTGAAGAAAGCAGAAAAAGCTGGTATCGACTTCCAGTTCAGTGGGCACACCCATCGTGGACAGGTATGGCCTATCTCCTGGATTACCGATGCCATCTACGAGTGTTCGTGGGGCAGTCACCAACGCGGCAACACCCACTACTACGTCAGTAGTGGTATGGGCATATGGGGCGGTATGTTCCGCATAGGTACTCAGTCGGAGTATGTGGTGTTAAATGTAAGATGTAAGAAGTAAGATGGATGATGTGAGAGGTAAGAGGTAAGAGGTAAGAGGTAAGAGGTTAGAGGTAAGAGGTTAGAGGTAAGAGGTAAGAGGTAAGAAGCGGCAGTCGGGGTTCTCTGACCTAAAGGTCAGAGTGTGGCGTTGCATTCTCATCCATATAAATCTTGGCGTATTCTACGTAGTGCTTGGAATTGTCGGTCTGGCCAGGACGTACGGGCTTGAGGTACTTGGCAGGCACGCCTCCCCATATCTCACCAGCAGGAATCTTGGTATTCTGCAACACCAGTGCACCAGCAGCAACAATGGAGCCCTCACCCACCTCACAGCCGTCGAGCAACGTAGAACCCATGCCTATCAAGGCGCCGTCGTGGATGGTGCAGGCATGAACGGTAACATTGTGTCCAATAGTAACATCAGAGCCGATATGCGTAGGGCCCGTCTCGTGGGTAACATGGATGCAGGAGCCATCCTGCACGTTGGAACGGTCGCCAATAGTAATCGGAGCTACATCGCCACGTACCACGGCATTGAACCAGATGGAGCACTGGTCGCCCATCTGCACGTCACCTACAATCGTTGCATTCTCACTGAAGTAGCAGTCCTTGCCCCACTTGGGTGTCAGACCGCGATATGATTTGATTAAAGCCATGGTATTTGACGATTTGACTATTTACAATTTGATAAAAGACAGGACTTTCTGTGTGGCACCTGCCAGACTGCTGACGTAGGCACCAGCCTTCTCGCCCAGTTCCTTGATAACCTCAGGATGCTCTTCGAAGCCCTGCATATAGCGACGGAAATCATCGGCATTGCCTATCTCCAAGCCGCCACCGCAGTTTTTCAGTCCCTGCGCCTCTTGGAAGCGCTGGTTGTTAGGACCAAAGAATACGGGAACATCCCAGACGGCGGCCTCCAGCGTGTTATGGATGCCAACACCAAAGCCACCGCCAACATACGTCACATCTGCATAATGGTAGATGCTACTCAGCAGACCGAAACAGTCGATAATGAGAACATCGGCTGACTCTATAGTATTAGCAGAGGGCTTTTGTCCTTCTATGGTACTATAACGTACCACCTTACGACCCTCAAGCATATGCTCTATCTGCTGCAGATGGTCTTCTCCAATAACGTGTGGTGCAATAACGACCTTCCAGTCTTGATGTTCGTTAAGCCACGGTATGAAGATTTCCTCATCGGGTTGCCACGAAGAACCGGCAATGAAGCACTTGTTATTCCCCTTAAACTGCTCAACGATAGGGAGCTGCTTGGCGGCAGCCTTAATCTGCAGCACACGGTCGAAACGGGTATCACCAACCACGCTGACATCCATAATACCAATGGTAGCCAACAGTTCACGGCTTACCTCATTCTGCACAAAGAAGTGGGTAAAGCACTTCAGCACACGGCTGTACTGCTTGCCATACCAGCGAAAGAACACCTGTCCCGGACGGAAAATGCTGCTGACGCTATAGACGGGTACACCACGATGGCGCAGAATATGGAGATAGTTATACCAGAACTCGTACTTGATGAAGAATGCCATCACTGGACGGATGGTACGCAGGAAACGACGAGCGTTGAGAATGGTGTCAAGGGGCAGGTAGCAGATGATGTCGGCACCCTCGTAGTTCTTGCGCACCTCATAGCCTGAAGGCGAGAAGAACGTCAACAGAATCTTGTATTCAGGATGCTCACGACGCAGCTGCTCCATGAGCGGACGGCCTTGTTCAAACTCACCCAGCGAGGCGGCATGGAACCACACATATTGAGCATTGGGGTCTATCTTCTCCTTGATGGTACGGATAGCCTCGCGCTCACCTCGCCACATCTTGCGCACCTTCTCGTTGAAAAGGCTCAAGATGGCTACACCACACAGGTAGAGAAATATGACGATATTATACATCAGCCTAATACTTCTATAGCTCGCTTCATGCGTTTCAGTGTCTCTTCCTTACCCAGGAATGCTGAAATGTCAAACATGCCAGGACCCTTGCCTTCGCCCACCAGTGTCAGTCGCCAGGCATTCATGATGTTGCCTAACTTATACTCTTTCTGCTCAATCCATGCATGGACAATCTGCTCCTGATTCTCCAGCGAGAAATCATCGATGCCACGCAGCACCTCCATCAGTTCTGTCAACTGCTGGGCACTGTCCTCTTTCCAGCGTTTCTTGGCAGTCTTCTCGTCATAGGCAGTAGGTGCCTCGAAGAAGAACGAGCAGAGGGGCCACAACTCATGAACGAACGACACGCGGTCTTTCATCATGCGGGTTACCTCCAACACACGCTCAAAGGTCTCACCAGGACAGTGTTCCTTGACAATAGGCTCAAAGAGGGCGGCAATCTCCTCGTTAGACTTCTTGAGGATATACTCATGGTTGAACCAGATGGCTTTCTCATAGGCGAACTTAGCGCCAGCCTTTGAACACTTGGTGATATCAAACAGTGGGACAAGCTCGTCAAGGGTAAACAGTTCCTGCTCAGTACCGGGATTCCAACCCAACAGGGCCAGGAAATTGATGACAGCCTCAGGGAAGTAGCCATCTTCACGATAGCCGCGTGAGGTCTCGCCACTCTTGGGGTCTTTCCACAACAAGGGGAAGACGGGGAATCCCAGGCGATCGCCATCACGCTTTGACAGCTTGCCCTTACCATCAGGCTTCAACAGCAGCGGAAGGTGAGCAAACTGGGGCATGGTATCCTCCCAGCCAAAGGCACGGTAGAGCATGACATGCAAGGGAGCTGAGGGCAACCACTCCTCACCACGGATAACATGGGAGATTTCCATCAGGTGGTCGTCAACAATGTTGGCCAAGTGATAGGTAGGCAGCTCGTCAGCACTCTTATAGAGTACCTTGTCGTCACAGATGTCACTCTTGACACGTACCTCACCACGGATGAGGTCGTTGACCAGAATCTCCTGACCAGCCTCCACCTTGAAACGGACCACATACTGCTTGCCCTCAGCAATCAGTGCGTCCACCTCTTCCTTGGGAAGGGTCAGCGAGTTACGCATCTGCTGACGGGTATGACAGTCGTACTGGAAATTCTGTATCTCCGCACGCTTGGCCTCCAACTCCTCAGGAGTATCAAAGGCGATATACGCCTTGCCGGCATCCAACAGCTGCTGGACATATTTCTTATAGATGTCGCGACGCTCACTCTGACGGTAGGGACCCTTGTCGCCGCCAAAGCTGACGCCCTCGTCAAACTTGATGCCCAGCCACTTGAACGATTCGATGATGTATTCCTCTGCGCCAGGCACGAAACGGTTTGAGTCTGTATCCTCAATACGGAACACCAAATCACCACCATGCTGCTTGGCAAACAGATAATTATACAGGGCTGTGCGAACACCACCGATATGCAAAGCACCCGTCGGACTGGGTGCAAAACGTACTCTTACTCTTCTATCAGACATATATTATTCGTGTATTTTGTCCGCAAAGGTACAAAATATTTATGAATTACGGATGAGGAATTATGAATTATTTATTATCTTTGCACGGTAAAAGTAATTATTAGGTATGAAAGAACTGCATTGGCGTGATATTCTCACCCGAACAATACTCATTATTGTCACTGTCACCATCACCGTTTGGTCGATGCCACACGACAGTCGTAGCTACTTCCATGTAGAGGAAGGGAAACCGTGGAAATATGCTGATTTCACGGCACCTTTCGACTTTCCTATCTACAAGTCGGAAAGCGTTATCCGTGAGGAACGCGACAGTGCACTGAGCCAATATGAGCCCTACTACAAATACCATCATGAGACTGGACAAAAGATGGTGCAGAAGTTCTATAAGGACTATGCCGACGGCATCCCCGACCTTCCTGCCAGCTACATGGGCATCATCTCCGACCGTCTGCTAAGCCTTTACCACGAGGGCATCATCGACCAGAAAGACTATACTGAACTGCTGGGCGATACTACAACGATGATACGCATCGTCAACGACAAACAGGCCACGAGCGTCTCCGTCGCAGACCTCTACTCGCCAAAATTGGCGTATGAGCAACTGTTTCAAGACGAGAAACTGGCACCTGTACGTACCATTCTGCAGAAATGCAACCTTAACGAGTATATCGCACCCAACCTCACCTACGACCGTGAACGTAGCGAGAGCAGCAAGAACGACCTGCTGTCGGGCATAGCACTGGCCAGCGGTGTGGTACAGAAGGGACAGAAGATTATTGGTCGGGGCGACATCGTAACGGAGAAGACCTACCGCATTATCGAGTCGTTCAAGAAAGAGAACGAATTGCGCAACGAGGATATCAAACAGAACCACCTGGCACTATTTGGCCAGATTATCTATGTCACCATCCTCATCTTTGGTTTCACCATCTACCTCAGCCTCTACCGCAGAGACTATTTTGAGAAGCCGCGCAGCACGACGATGCTCTATGCGCTCATCATCTTCTTTGCCGTATTGACGGCATTGTTCATGCGCAACACGTTCATCCACGTCTATCTGTTGCCGTATGCTATGGTACCTATCTTCATCCGCGTGTTCATGGACTCACGTACGGCCTTCATGGCTCATTGCACAATGGTACTCATCTGTGCGGTTATGCTACAACACCCGTTTGAGTTTATCGTAATGGAGACGGTAGCAGGTTTGGTGGCCATCAGCAGTCTGCGTGAGCTGTCGCAGCGCTCGCAGCTCTTCAAGACAGCCATCTTTGTCACGGTATCCTGCATCACCGTCAACATGGCGTTCGACTGGATGAACAGCGATGGAATGACGGAGATAGACTACAGCTACTACAACTATCTGATAGCTAACGGCATCATGCTGCTCTTCGCCTATCCCCTGCTCTACATCATCGAGAAAGCCTTCGGATTCACCAGCGACATTACGCTGATTGAGCTTTCGAATACCAACAACGAAGTATTACGCAAGATGAGCGAGGTGGCACCAGGTACATTCAACCACTCTATACAGGTAGCCAATCTGGCTGGTGAGATAGCTAACAAGATTGGTGCCAAGGCGCAACTGGTACGTACCGGCGCACTCTACCACGACATCGGTAAACTGGCTAATCCTATATATTTTACGGAGAACCAATCAGGTATCAATCCCCATGAGATGCTGACAGACATCGAATCAGCACAGATTATCATCAGCCACGTGACAGAGGGTCTGAAGATGGCTGATAAGTACAATCTGCCGAACGTCATCCGCGACTTCATAGCTACCCACCACGGACAGGGCAAGGCCAAATACTTCTACGTACATTATCACAACGAGCATCCCGATGAACCCGTTGACGACCTGCTGTTTACCTATCCTGGTCCAAATCCGTTTACCCGTGAACAGGCTTGTCTGATGATGGCCGACACGGTAGAGGCGGCTTCGCGCTCGTTGCCTGACTATACCGAACAGTCCATCCGTGGCTTGGTAGAACGTCTCATCGACGGACAGGTGGCTGATGGTTATTTTCGCGAATGTCCCATCACCTTCCGCGACATCCAGTATGCCAAGACGGTACTGATAGAGAAACTGAAAACCATCTACCACACCCGCGTCAACTATCCAACTGAGAAAAAGGCATAGTAGGATTGACCCAAAAGTGCAGAAAAAACACTCATTTTTCTGCACACTTTGGCACATTTGTGCAGAAAGTGTGCAGATCTTAGTTAATAAGCGTTAAGAATAACTGCACTTTCGCGGCTGTTTTGTGCAATAAGCGTACCTTTGCACCCGATTTTAGCGAAATTAGTTTAAAAGTTATGAAAAAGATTGTTTTATCGCTGATTGTTTTCACGATGACATCGGTAAGCGCCCTTGCTGGCGGTATCCTTACCAACACCAATCAGAGTGTTTTGTTTTTAAAGAACCCTGCCCGTGATGCCGCTATCGGTCTCGATGGTGTCTATTCCAACCCTGCCGGTGTAGCCTTCATGCCTGAGGGTTTCCACATTGCCTTCAACTGGCAGTATGCACACCAGACGCGTACCATCACATCCACCAATCCGGTATTTGCTTTAGGCAAGAAAAACAATGGCAACTCGGAAAAAGAGTTCGAGGGTGTGGCTGACGCTCCTTTCCTGCCCTCGTTACAGGCAGCATGGAACAAAGGCGACTGGAGCATCCAGGTAAACTTCTCAGTACCTGGCGGTGGTGGAGCCTGCGAGTTCTCCGACGGTCTGGGTTCCTTTGAGAGTGTAGTAGGAGGCATCGCAACAAAATTCAAAACACTCGACCAGACGGCAACACAACTGAACGGCCTCACCAACTTACTGACTCCACTATACACCCAGTTTGGAGCCACCGCTCCCAGTTCCATCAGCACAACTGGCATCAGCGGCTACGATATGAACGGCTACATGCAAGGACGCCAATACTATTTTGGCTTCCAGATTGGTGCTGCCTACAAGATATTGAAAAATGTATCTATCTACGGAGGTCTCCGCCTGCTGTATGGCAGTGCTACCTACAAGGCTCGCATCAGCAACATTATGGTCAACACGGGTGGCGCCTACGAGGACTTCGCAAGTTTTCTTCCCAAGGTACCAGTTCAGGTGCAGGAGTGTCTGACATCGGCCCAGCAGAACCTCAATTTCATCAATCAAGTAGAGGCACATCCTGCCTATGCCATGTTGCCAACCGAGACACAGGCCCAGCTCACTGCCGCTAAAGACGCTCTTACCAACGGCATCAACAGTCTGGAAGCCAGCAAAGGCGAGATGTCTAAGTTGGCAAAGTATACAGATGGGGTTAACCTGCTCTGCAACCAGTCATCAGTCGGCATCGCACCTGTTATCGGTATTGACTTCAAGCTCAACGACCAGTTCAACTTCGCCGCCAAGTATGAATTCAAGACCCAGATTCGCATGAAGAACGAGTCAACGGTCTTTGAGGCCAGCGAGATTGCTGCCGTCAATAAATTCAAGGACAGTGAGAATGTCAATGAGGACATTCCAGCACTGCTGACGGTTGGCGCCCAGTGGACTCCCATCAAAGAGGTTCGCCTGAATGTCGGCGGGCACTACTATTTCGACAAGGACGCCGAATGGTACGGGAAGTCGCAGCAGGAACTGAAGCACAACAGCTATGAGATTCTTGCCGGTGCCGAGTGGGATGCCACAGACAGATTAACCATTTCACTGGGCGGACAACTTACCCGCTACGGACTAACAGACACATACATGAACGACATGTCATTTGTCACCAACAGCTACAGCATCGGATTTGGTGCCAGCTATAAGGTACACGACAACGTCACGGTTTCGGCCGCCTACTTCCAGACCAATTACGGCAACTACGACCGCGAAAACTATCCAACTGCAGGGGTTAGCGATACGTTCACTCGCACCAACCGCGTGCTGGGCATAGGGTGCCAGCTGGATTTGTAAGAGTCTACATCGGGTCAACATCATAATACACCTGCAACGATGAATACCGTTTGTCCGCGAGCATCTGTGTCTGCGCAAGCAACAGATACTCGCGGACACGTTTCATGTCTATGCCGTTCTCAAACTTGAGAACAAGCTTCCGGATATTCTGTGACTTCACCTTCGCCACAGAGGGCTTGTCAGGCCCAAGCACCCTGCCGCCAAACCATTGGCGCAGGCGCGAGCCCATCTCTATAGCAGCAGTATCGACGATACTCTCCTGACGATGGCGCAGGAAGACATAGGTCAGATGGTAATAGGGAGGATAATGGAAAGCTTGGCGCTCAGCTATCAGTTCCTTATATAAAGAGGTGTAGTCGTTGCGTACCACCTGGTCAATCACAGGCACCTCTTTCTGTTTGGTCTGCAGGATGACAAGTCCACGTTTCCCTTTTCGCCCAGCACGGCCACTGACCTGTGCCATCATCATGAAAGCATGTTCATAAGCGCGGAAGTCGGGATAGTTTATCAGCGAATCAGCATTGATGATGCCCACCACGCTGACCTTCTCAAAGTCAAGACCCTTGGAAATCATCTGTGTACCAATGAGGATATTGGTACGTCCCGCAGAGAAATCGTTGATGATGCGCTCATAGGCGTTGCGTGTTCGGGTCGTGTCAAGATCCATACGGGCGATATGCGCCTCTGGAAAGAACTCGTGAACCTGCTCTTCAATCTTCTCCGTGCCATAGCCTCGACTACGCAGATTGGTAGAGCCACAGCATGGGCACTCCGTTGGGATACGGTAGGTATAGCCACAGTAGTGGCACGTCAGTTGGTTCAACTGGCGGTGGTAGGTCAGCGAGACATCACAGTGCTGACAGGTAGGCACCCAGCCACACTGCCGGCACTCTACCACAGGGGCAAAGCCGCGGCGGTTCTGGAACAGGATGACCTGTTCACCACGCTGCAGGGCCTCACGCATCCGGGTCAGCAACAGTGGGGAGAAAGGACCGTGCATCATCTTACGATGCTGCAGGTCGGCAATATCTACAATCTGTATCTCCGGCAGTTCTATTCCCTGATAGCGTTCCTTCAACTCCACCAGTCCATATTTGCCGGTCATGGCGTTATGGTAGCTCTCCAAAGAGGGCGTAGCCGTACCCAGCAGCACCTTTGGTGCTTTTCCTTCTTTTTTCATTTGAGTACCCAGCATGATAGCCACACTGCGGGCATGATAGCGGGGCGCAGGGTCTTGCTGCTTATAGCTGGTCTCGTGTTCCTCGTCGACAATGACCAGGCCTAAGCGTTGGAAGGGCAGGAATACGGCCGAACGGGCACCGAGGATGACATCGTATGGATTCTCTGACAATTGCTTCTGCCAAATCTCCACACGCTCTGCATCGGAATAGCGGGAGTGATAGATACCCAGCTTGTCACCAAACACGCGTTGCAGACGCTGCATCATCTGTACCGTCAGGGCTATCTCTGGCATCAGGAACAGCACTTGTTCCTTTCGGTCCAGCGCCCGCTGTATCAGGTGAATATATATTTCTGTCTTACCACTTGACGTCACGCCGTGCAACAGCGTCACCTGCTTCTTCATCATCGAAAGCAGTATCTGGTTATAGGCCTCCGACTGGGCTGGACTCAGCGGTTTTATCAGTTCAGGGCGATAGGGGCCACCATGATTCAGGCGTCCTACCTCCACTTCATAAGTCTCCAGCATCTGACGCTGTTCCAACTGCTTCAGCGTGGCTGACGAGCACCCACTGACATTCATCAGTTCCTCGCGGGTCACCTCTGTCGGCTGAAATTCCATCGGCTGATTTCCCGCAGGCTGAGGCTCTGCCTTAGCAGATTTCTCGTCCACCTGATCCCACCCTGACAATGCCAGATACTCCGTAAAGACACTCAGCTGATTCTTGGCACGTGCTAAGACGTTCAGCGCCACATGCAGGGCTGTCACATTCTGATACTGCTCCGTTAATCGGATATATGTCTCGGTCTTTGGCTTATAGCCATCTTCGGCTTTCAGACCAGCAGGAAGGGCGGCTTTATATACATCGCCAATGGGAGACAGGTAGTAATCACTAATCCATTGCCACAGCTTCAGCTGGGTATTAGTTACAATAGGCATCACATCCATCACCGCCTCTATGTCCTTCACAGTATAGTCCTGTGGTTGTTGGTCATGCAAACGCCCAACCAACCCTACATACTTTTTCCCTCGTCCGAAGGGCACGAGAACACGCATACCCTCCGCAACGTTCATCCCCTCAGGGATGGCGTAAGTAAAGGTAGCGTGCAAAGGCACGGGCAATATGACATCAGCGTAACGCATCCTTTTTTACTGCAGTTGCTTAAGAAGCACAATGACACTCATCACTTTGCTTCTCATATCACTGCTTCTTTATGATTAGACTGCAAAGATATTAAAAAAACAGTAACGGGCAAAACAAAAATCAAAAAACTTTCACCCTTACATAGTTATATAAAAAGGTAAGAAAAAGCCCTTGGGTCTTTCGGACTCAAGGGCTTCTCTTTTGAAAAGTGGCGGCCTCCTACTCTCCCGCATTGCATTGCAGTACCATCGGCGCAAGCGGGCTTAACTTCTCTGTTCGGAATGGGAAGAGGTGGGACCCCGCCGCAATAACCACC
>Ga0256407_10007093_pt1 | contig 17039 bp, 16 predicted proteins | sample RumenRJG_04DNA_FD_193489 | JGI IMG/M metagenome (GOLD analysis project Ga0256407, IMG submission 193489) | Bovine rumen microbial communities from Lethbridge, Alberta, Canada - RJG_04 | ecosystem: Host-associated > Mammals > Digestive system > Stomach > Rumen | place: Canada: Alberta...
ACGTATAGAGCCTGGAACCAAGGAGGCTTTCGATGCCTATGTCTCATGCCTGCACCAGCTATACCTCTTTGGAGCTGCTATGCAGTTGAAACGTATGGGGTATCACATGACTAAGATGAACTGATGAGCGACCAGAGCTACCTACACATCGTCCTTATCTATCTCGCTGTCATTAACGTGGCCACTTTCTTCATGTATTAAATACATAGCAGACGAAAACCACTACAAGGAAGTCCTGTCTTTGGTAGGTAAAGACAAACAAACTGTGTGGATAGGAACGGCAGATATCAAAGACCTGTACGTTGATGACAAGATGGGGCGCAAGAAGAGTTCTTTGCAGAGCTTAACATTGTACTTGCGGTCAACACGCATACCATCCTTTTTAACCATTGCTTTGATTGTCAACATGTTACACTTCATTTTAGCGGTAAGCAATAGGTAAACAATCAATGGATTTTAGCCTATTTTTGAGGTTTTGGGGTGCTGATAATGTCAAATTCTGACGAAACAAAAAGGCTTGTAAGTATTTGACCTACAAGCCTTTATCTTGGGTGCCCGGACGGACTCGAACCGTCGTATATATATTTAGTGATTCTGTAAAGTTCTTGTAATATGCTGAATATCAGTACAGTAAAATTATTTGTAGAATTTTTGAGTTTCATAAATATTCACGAAGAATTAAAAATGTTCCATCAATGTTCCATCAATTCAAAATTATTTTGTACCTTTGCAACCGATAATCATAAGCAAAGGAAACATGGCTAAAAAATACTTTCTTAGGACAAAGGAAACAAAGGGTCGCGCGAACTTATATATAGAAGTACGCAAGCGTACCCCCAAGATAAGAGCATTGGTGTGTACAAATGTACCAGTGGACATCCAGACATGGGAACGTGTCAACAAATCTCCTAAAATATGGGAGAGCTATCGTCAGACAGAGGAAGGCAAAGCACTCTCTGACAAGTTGGATCTGATAGAGGCATCCATCAATGATGCTATCGTTAATGGAATAGATATCGATGATGTGCATTATGTTGTCGAAGATGGCAACTCCCCTATCAACTCAATGATATTGAATGCGGCAGTCGAGAAGATTGTCTTTAAGGACATTGCAGATAGGAAACGGCAGGAACGTGAAGAAAAACTTGCGGAGAAGAAACATGCCATGAAATCAATCATCGGGTTCTATGAGTACTTTCTGAATGGCATCAAGAACAAAGACATTCTTCATCATAATGGGGAACATTATGAAGATTCTTCTGTGACTGTCTGGGTAAGTTTCGGCAAATACCTTCGTGAGTACACCCCGGCAGATATGACTTTTGATGATATCACTAAGCCGTTTGCAGATAAGTTCTCCACATTCTTAGAGAAGAAAGGTATGATGCCCAAGACCATTTCTAAAAACGTGACTTGTTTCAGGAAACTTTGCAATCTTGCAGCCGAAGAAGGCATCAACAGCAATGCCGTGTCCCTGAAAGTATGGAAAGAACGAGTGGTAAAGGACAATGAGAAGAAGGCCGAGTTATACCTGACAGAAGAAGAATTGGATGCACTCTATGAAATGCCGCTTGATGGTGTTGACGATAAAGTGCGTGACCTTTTCTTGCTTGGAAACTTTTCATGCCAACGCTTCTCAGATTACGGATTCTACACTCGTGAAAACTTCAAGACAACCGATAATGGCACTCCTGTCATTAGCCTCTATCAGCAAAAGACAGGCACATATATTGAGGTGCCAATCCTTGATGACCGTCTGTTTGAGATTTGCGACAAGTATCATTATCATTTCCCTACCGTTGACAAACGGACGATGAACCACCATCTGAAGCATATTCTGAAAAGGCTTTCTATAACAGTTCCTACACTTGCCGAAAAATATGTCACTCAGATTGATATGCGCCAAAAACAGAGCGAAGAGAACTTCGTAAAATGGGGGAAGAAGGTTGAAAAGGGCACAAAGTTGAATGATAGTGAACGGAGCCAATATGGCAAGTTAAAAAAGTACGCTGAAGAACATAATGGATCTCCATTGTTTGAGCGTAATAGTCATGGAGAGGTCATTATGCCAAAGTATGACTTAATTTCCACCCATACTGCCCGTCGTAGCGGTATAACCAACCTCTACAAGCAAGGAATCTTTGATACCCGTGAGATGATGGCCATGAGCGGACACCAGAGTGAAAAAGTGTTTGAAAACTATATCAAGGTGGGTGTGAGTGAACAGGCAGACCGTATAGCAGAGAAAGTTCGCCTGGCTAAGAAAACAAAAAAGAAAGCATAGAGATGAAAAAGGGATATAGCGTAGATTTATCAAAGGTCGACAAAATTGATCAGAGGATTAATTTCTCTATAAGGGAGAAAGTAAATTCCTGGCATAACAACAACGTCAGCACATATCAGAAGTTCTTAAGAAACTTCGAAAAGATGTCTATAACGAACATCGATTTTGCCTCAAAGCTTTTCAGAGTGTTTGCAGACAATATTCCCAAAGAGACAGAAGAGGTATGGAGCTATTTCTTTGCGAATACAGATGATATGCAAACTCCAAGTCTATTGGACAAATACGAAACGGTTTTGGATGCTTGCCTTGAAGGGGATAAGTGCTTTAGCGTCGATTTGTCAACAGGAGAAGTAAAGTTGTACTCAAACAGCAATCCTGAAAATATGGGGTCCGGAGAAGTCTTGTTTTCGAAAAAGATGTCTGATTTGTTTTTTGATGGCATTCCCAAAAGGGCCAGAAGTTACATTGTTAACATGTTCACTGATGATGGTAATGATGAAGAGACTCTAAGAATATTCGTCTATACAATAATGTCTATCGCTCTGATTTCTGTGCCAAAACTGATAGAGAACCTGATAAACAAGCGTAAGCAAAACTATAACCTTGCTTATTCTGTAAGCTATTTCATGATTTTCGACAAAGGACTATTGAAGATGCAGAAGAAACTTACGGAAATTATCAGCAATGCCAATTTGGGATATGATTTCCAGATGATGGCAGACAACCTGACAAGGAGCTTTGTCAGTTCAAGCGTCTCTCATGGCTACAATTCGAAAGCAGAATGGAAAGAACTACGTCAGGAAGAAGATGAAGAAACGGCTGAGATTATTGATTCCACACTCGCAAAGACTAAGGGGAAAGGTGGAAGAAAGGCCGATTTCAGAACGTTGGAAGAACTGTGTATTGGGAACAAGAAAGCCGTGACTCAACTGATTGAGCAGTTTTTGGAGGAAGAGCAGGAAACAGTTTCCTTGGCTTACTTGTTTTACTCGTTGATAGTTTCTGGCCATATATCATGCAGAGATTACGAGGCTTTCCATCGTTCATTGGTAGAAGCCTATCCTTTGGCAGACATTAAGGGACTGACTAAACCACAGGCAAGGTATTCTGAGCTGTTGGTACATGCCAATATTCTCCTTGACGACACGAAATACAAGTTGTACAAGGAGTACAATACGATTAAATGGAAAAAGGCTCGCAAGGTCATTAAGAAATGGCTACCGCTATTTACTGCGATTGACCAGGATTAGTAGTTACAACTGAGTAATCAGAAATGAACGGGTAAGAGGCTATTTGAAGCTGTCTTACCCGTTTTTTGTGTTAATAAGCATTAAGAAAGGGTTGGCTTAATTGCTATTGGTATATACAACCCCTCATTTATTTTCAAAAAAGTACTTTTGCCACCGCATTCCAGTTCGAACAGATGCAAAAGTGTGTAGATAACGTCACTCGGTGATACCGTCTGGCAAAAATGAAAATAAAATAGTATACCAATATGTATAAAAAGAATTTTTCGAAGCAACAAGCGTCAAATGCTTCTGTCTATGAAGCTGTTGGCAAAATGCTCCTTGGCAATGCTGCCACAGGACGCAATTTGAATCCTGCTGCCCTTAGCCTTATCACTAAGACCGTAAATCAGGAGCAGGATCCAGAATATGAGGAACTGTTAGAGAAACCACTCTGGCAGTTCACGGGCAAAGACCATGAGTATATGCTAAAACATGTCCTTATGGAAAGTCTCTCAGTCGATGGCAATAACCAGCCCTCCAACAAGAAATATGTGCAGGGAATCAATGGTATTGCAAGTCTTTTTGGATGCAGTAAGTCCACAGCCCAACGCATTAAGAATAGTGGTATTATCGATGATGCCATTACTCAGGTGCAGCGTAAGATTCTTGTGGATGCAGACCTTGCATTACAGTTAGTCAAAGAAAGTGGATATAAAGTTGGTGAGTGATGGGTATCTATGACTACATGAACCATTTCTGGTTTGAGAACGAAAACGATCCGTGCTCCCTGAGTGAGAGTGCCCTCTACTTCTACCTGTTGTATGAAGCCAACCGTCAGCACTGGGTGACACCTTTCAAGGTCAGCACCCAGATGCTGGTGGCACGGCTGAATACTTCTAAGCAGAACGTAATGAAAGCAAGGGAAGGTCTAAGGAAGAGAGGACTGATAGGCTTTTCCAAAGGAGAAGGCAAAGGCAAGCCTGCTTTGTATACACTCTGTCTCACAAGTACTGATGAGGAAAAGTCGCAAACTCTTCCGTTGTCGCAACCATTGACACCAGAGTTGTCCAAGTCGTTACCTCCGAAGTTGTCTCAATTGTTGCCCCATTCCAATATAAAAGAAGAAAATAATAAAGAAGAAGTGAAAGAAGATAATTCTCCCTCGCCCAATTCAAATATTGTGTTGACTCTTTCAGAACTCAGACCAAAACTCCTGAATGATAGTTCTTGGCATCAGGTCTTGTCATCGCAACTTGCCAAGAATGGGATTATTCTCAATGCAGAAGCACTGAGCCAAGAACTCACAGATTTCTTTGATATGCTGGAGCAAAAGGGATGTAAGGGAAAAGAAGAGGCGGATTGCCGCCAATATGCATTCAATTGGATTAACTATAATCATAAAAATAAGAATTATGGAAAAGAATCAAAGTGTAATGGAAAAGCTGGCTCTGCTGAAATCTCAGCTAACCGGCCGGAAGACTACAATGGGGTTTGTTAAGTTCCCCATGCCAACCGAGGAAGCAGCCTTGTATATTGAAGCAGCGTTGCAAGTTGAGGTTGAGAAGCGTGGCAGAACTTTTGGCGATAGTGACGAATTTCAAGGTCACATAGTCCAGATTGCAAGAATGTTCACAGAGCCTACTACTAAATTTGGCATATTGCTGTGTGGCGGTGTAGGTAATGGTAAAAGCTCTATGATGTATGCTTTGCAGAATCTCATAAAAAGTCTCAAAATCCCCTTGAATGGTAATACCACTTTTGACACATGGGGAATGAGAGTCGAGAGTGCTAAGTTCATCTATAACCAAGTTAAAGTTGACTCTCAAGAATACCGACAAATTCAAAATGCCAATATGCTTGGTATCGATGACCTTGGTGAAGAGGAACCGACGCTGATGAACTATGGCAATCGTGTCACTCCCGTGATTGACCTCATTTCATACCGCTATTGCAGAATGCTATTTACGATGGTCACGACCAACCTGACGCCAGCACAGATTCGATCTACTTATGGCGACAGAATAGCCGACCGCTTCAATGAGATGATGCTTATTCTTCCCTACAGGAATCCATCGTTCAGAACACCACAGCCCAATGCAAGCCAACATCAATAAGGTACTGGTCGTTATGGGGGCTATGCTGCCCCCTATACCCCCTTCCGACGCAACAGAGTTGCGATTGTCTATCGCGTTGCGAGGTTTCTACCTTCATCCCGTCATTACAGCCGTTCTGCGCCTTACGGTGCGCAGCCGACTGTTTCCAACGGAAATCAGGTAGCACACTAAGGGTTATGTCAACCCTTGTGTGCCAGAGTGACCTCTCTGGACTCCGCTCAGGCTCTGCCTAAGTACCGCGAGGGGAGTGGCTTCTCCCCTTCGAGCCCTACCGCTGGAGTGACCCTCCCCAGACCCCCGCTTAGGACTGTCAGCCCTAAGAACCCGACCAAGAAGAAACAATCTCCCTGGACTCTCTCGTCAGAAGGACTGCCGCTAAGGCATCTTCTGAATTACAGTAAATCAGAATTATATCATTTCAATAATTATACAATTATGGCTAAAAAAACATCTATACATATATGCGCCGCCAAGTATGGTGCCGAGAAGCACAACAGGCGCGAGAAGGAAATGAAGCATGTTCATTCCGAGTATTCACACCTTAACAAGAGTTGGGAAGCTGAGGACTTCAAGTCAGTGGCCGATGAGATCCGTAAGGCTAAGGTACGCTATTCCAACCATCACTTTTGTCGTAAGGCTAAACTTGATGAAAAAGGAAAACAATTGACAATGCCTGCTTACGACAAAAAGACTGGTAACCCAATCGTTGACCCAAGAACTGGACTTCAAAAACTTGTTCCTGTATGGGAACAGGATTTGTCGAAGCCCAAGAAAATGCCGAATAACGCTGAGCCTATCCGCGAAGGTGTAGCAGTTATTACAGAGTCCACGACAATGGAACAGATGAAGACACTCGCAGAACAAATAGAGCAGCGATGGGGTATCAAGACCAAAGCTATCTATGCTCATCTTGATGAAGGACATGAGCATCTGGTGACGGATAAGGATCATCAGCAAGGGAAGTATCTCGACTCCCAAGAAGGAACAACTATCTTTTTATGGAATTATCATGCCCACTATGTTTTCGATTGGACTAACCATGAGACTGGCCAGTGCATCAATCTAAACCGTCATGATATGTCAGAACTTCAGGACATGCTGGCTAACACGCTCAAAATGGAGCGTGGCAAGAAGAGTGATAAGAAATGGCGTGATGCTCATACCTTCAAGGCGGAACAGGAGACTTTACGTGCCAAAGAGGTTGCAGAATATACGGAACGCAAGAAAAGTGAGTCGAAGCAGCTTATTGAGACCATCAAGGAGAATAGTAATAAGTTGACCAAACTCCAGAAGGCTATTGATGATTTACTCTCTGCCACCAGTGTTCCAGAAGAGTCTCTTGATCCTGTACCATTTGCAGAAATGACCTTTTCAATGAAGGGTTCTGATGAAGTTAAGACTGTTCAGGATCTTGTTGACGATGCCCTGCGTCGTATCAACAAGGAAATCAGTACCCCTATTCCTCTCTTGAAACGAGAAGAATGGCAGAAGGAGCGTAATGCTAAGGCCAAAGAGATAGTTACTGTTCTTCAACAACAGTTGCTTAGTGTTTCCAAGCTCCATAAAAAGCGGATTAATAACGTGGGTAAGCAGATGTATCTCGATGCCAAACAGAAAGTAGCCCTTGCTGCAAAGACCGAGGAGGAGAATGTACGACTAAGAAATCGTGTCTCTCAGTTGGATGAGAATGCTATTGCACGTGAAAAGGAGAAGACTGCCAAAGCTGAGCGTAAGGCCCAAGAGCAGATGACCCGTGCCAATCGTGAGGAGCAGCGTGCTAACAATGCAGAGAATAAGCTGTCGATGTTGGAGCGTTTTGTTCGTCAGGCTGGGGCAACAGATGCATTTACCCAATGGTCACTTCTTTCTAAGTTAGTTGACAAGGCTATTGACACATTCAATGCTTGGGCTCACAGTACTGCATCGATTTTCAGCCGCGATGATGAACGAGTCATCGGACAAGGCATTATAGCTCAATGCCAACTCAAAGGTCTCAACCCAGAAAGTGAGGGTGACCGCGAGACTGCTGCAAATGGTATTGTAAAGATGGCAGGGGAAACAGTCGGTTCGATCTCTCAGTATATGTGGGACATTGCCGTACTCCGTATCGGTCAACTGGCTTCAGAGATGAACGTCTCGATGGGCGGTCAGTCTGTAGGTGGTAGTAATGCTAATGCTGATGAGTTGACCAACTGGGACGGAACCAAAAAGAAAGGACTTGGGAGGTGAATTGTTTATATCATTGTTTGAAAGATGCGGTGTTAAGCCGCATCTTTTGCTTTACTGCCTTAATAAACTCTAAAAAATAAGCAAATATGATTCTGATTGAAGATTTTTCACTAACTTTACACCCAAACTAAAAATTTGAAATGTATGCAAGACGTAAATCGCCTGAAATTAGTGTTAGTGGAACAGAAGAAAACCAGTAAATGGCTTTCTGAGGAACTTGGAGTGAGTCCATCTACTGTTTCCAAGTGGTGTACGAATTCGTCACAACCAGATATTGAGACTTTGGTCAAAATCTCGAAACTCTTAGATGTCGGTATAGAAGAATTGTTCAACAAGAAATTCATGGAATCTGTTTAACAGATAATTAACGACTTTCATTATGGCTATAGCAAAATTCGCATCAGACAAAGATTACCAGATATTCATTGATATGGAACTCGCTGGTAAGGTAACACCAAATTCTATGCTGAAGGTAACATTAGAAACAGGTGACTACCTTATACAAATAAAGGATGAAGAAGGTCACCTTATCAAAGAGTATGATATGGAGATAAAATCTTCAGATAATCAACTACTACAGAAAATAGATGGGACTGACGATAAACTTGATACTATCATTGAAAATTTGAAGAACGATTCATCTTTAGTCTTTCATTGTGATAGAGCTTCTTTCTGCCATAATGGTTTGTATGGTTTCGTTGATAAGAAATTGAATGTAGTTATTCCTCCAATTTATTATTCAGTTAATGAGTTTGTTGATGATAAGGCTTTCGTGGTTCGTGATTTTCCTGAAGGAAGAAAGACCACGATGATAGATAGTGGAGGCAATATGTTCTTCAATAGATGGTTTGATTATATTGGAGAATCAGATGACACCATTCTTTTAGGCATAGATAACAGAATCATTGTGTACTCCAAAACGAAATGCGATAAAGTTGTGGAGTACTATAATGCGGGTTATGATTACAAACATCCGATTATTCCTGTATTCAGAATAGATGGCGTTGACGAATTCTATGGTTTTATTGATTTTAATGGAAATGAAGTAGTCCCTCTCCTGTTTGACAAAGTATGGAATTTTGAAGATACAGGTCTTGCTAAAGCATCATACTGGGGTATTTGTGGTTTCATAAACAACAAAAACTTTTCATTTAGGGAGTGTGTTACAAATTGTGAGTTTACCTTATCTACTCCCAAAGATCTCTTGTTCTGCGAAATTGACATGTTTGCCGAAATGAATAAAATATATGTATCAGAGCACGTTTGTAAAACTGTAATACCCAATATATTTAATGAAAAATGGATACTAACTATAAAAACTATCAATAATAGAGCAAATGAACCAATTGTTTCTGAGGATCATATTATTTGTGACAAAATATTATTTATTGGCGATGGCTGTTATGCATATAGAATTGGGAATAATTGCAATGTTGAATATCTAAGGAATAAAGAGAAACTAATATTTAATAATTGTTACATTTTTCCTGCTAATGGATGTGTTATCGGGCTTGGATTTGATGACTATTTTCCTGATACTTTTATTACAAGAAAGAATGGAAAGTATGGTTTAATCAGTAAGAATGGCGAAGTGATTTTTCCAAATATATATGATTACATAGAGCCTATTCAACCTGAATATTTTATTGACATCTACACGAAACTACCAGTATTAGGTATTATACAAGAACATAATAAATTCTCAATTGCGAACTTGAGTGAAAACAAAGTCCTTTTACCTTTTACATTTGATAGTATCGAACGTATAAAACGCGGAATGGACTTTAGAGATACCATTTTTGTTTTAAGACATGCAAATCAATATCAACTTTTTAGTGCAAATAACAATCGTTTGTCAGATGAATATGATGAAATTATAGTTTGTGATAATAACTATATCGTAAGAAAAGCAAGTAATTATGGCATTATCGATGACTATGGAATAGAAATAGTACCACTTGATAAGCATGTTATAACTCAATTGAATAATGTAACCACCTTAGAAAGAAAATTCTTCAAAATAGGGAATGGTAACACATACGCTCTAGGCGAAATCAAATCAGGAAAAATAATCACAGAACAAATATATAACAATATTTTTGTCCTTTGCAGTGGGACTTGGGTATTCGTGGTTGAAATTGACAACAAATATGGGTGCATAAATGAAAAAGGTGAAGTTTTAGTTCCCACAATATACAGTAAGATAGAAGCAGATACAGACTATTGGGCTCCGTGGGAAGATGAGTATATAGTATCTGTTTTTGAAAAAGAAAATGTTAGTTTCATTAATTTGCATTCTAAACTTCCTCATCATTTAGCAACTTAAAGCATATAATTTCGACATTTTAAATTTATAGTAAGAAATGAAAATAACTCTTTTTGCCATCAATCAAATAGCAACTTGTATTAAAGATGTTCTAAGTGGATCCAAATGGGTTATATTCTTTAATAGTTATGGATCTCGTGACGTATACGATTCATTTGGGCTTCCTGATATTGGCAAACCCAATGGTCAACGGCCTTCTAAATCAGAATATATTTCTAAAAGACTTTCTGAAGCCAATGGGACAAACAATCTAGCGAATATAATTGTTAAAATGGCGAGTATGGGAGATTTACTTCCATCCAAATTTAACTCGATTTTAGAACCTGAACATTTCTCTATTGAAAATCATGACGGGCACCTTATGATAATTGGTGACATACAAAACAAAGACGACTTCGACTCCGAGACCGAAGCTCATTTTCAAGATATTCAAAACAATATTCTTAAAGAATTGGATGCGGCTAGAGTATCTATAACAGTTGTAATGGCATGGTTTACTAATGATGTGTTGGGGAATAAATTAATAGAAAAGTATAAAGAAGGTCTTGATCTAAAGGTTGCGATTTACGATGATGGAATTAATCGTCGACATGGAGTTGACTTGGCTGACGTACCCATAAAAATGATAAAGTCGCCAAAGGGGGGAATAATGCATAATAAGTTTTGTGTTATAGACAATCAGACTGTTATTACTGGTTCATACAATTGGTCTTCTAACGCAGAATTTAAAAACGAAGAAAATATTTCTATTATAAGAGACAACAAAACTGCTTCTGACTATTCTGTTGAATATAGAAGGCTAACAATGAATCATAATTGTTAGTAATGATTTTGGATCAATGTACCAAAGTAAAAATAGATAATAATGGCAATCGTAAAATTCATTTCCGAAAATAGCTGCCAGATTTTCGTTGACATGGAATTGGTTGGTGAAGTACAAGCTGGTAAAATGCTTAAAGTCTCATTAGAGACAGGAAGTTATCTTGTTGAAGTAAAAGATGCAGAAGGTAATTACCTAAAAAAATATGAACTAAAGATAAGTTCTGCTGATACTCAGGTTTTACAAGACTTGACAACAAACAACTATTTCATAGCAGAGACTTTAGAAAAAATGAAAAGTGATTCATCTTTGCGATTCTATAATCAAAGAGCTATTTTTTGCTATAACAATAGATATGGCTATATAAATAGTCAATATGAAGTAGTTGTAAAACCTATTTTTTCTTTTGCTGAAAACTTTAACTTTGGCTATGCTCTTGTAAAAAAGCTGTTCCCTAATGGAGAAAAAACCACTATTATAGATATTGATGGGAATATCAAGTATGAAAGATGGTTTGATTATGTGGGGGATAATGAGAAAACACTTTTATTGAGATATGATAATACTTTTATTGTCATATCAAAATCCAATTTCTCCATTGTAAAAGAGTATCTTGATGCTGATTATGATGGCAGGGGGAAGTTAATTCCTGTTCATCAACATATTGGAATTGACGACATGTATGGTTTTATTGATAAGGCAGGAAATGAGATCATCCCATTCATTTATGATTACGCATGGAATTTTAATTCTAACAATTTGGCCACAGTCAAAAGGTTTGGTGAATACAATTCGGTCGATTTGAGTGGGAACCTATATCGCTATGGTGTTCACTCTTATATGAATGAGATGGAGAAGAAGATAGGAAATGATGAATCTGTAGGCACAAATCCCAATTATATAGAATACTTATCTAAGGAGGATAGTTTATATAGAGGATTTCCTGACCATTTCGGGATATATCCGATAAAGAAGAACAGTGGATGGAAGCTTCAAGGACATGATAGTGAAAGATGGGATAGAATTTTTAACTATCATGATAACTGTTTGGTATATAGGAAAAATGGATTATGTACTTTTCAAGGAGATATGTCTTTTTCAATTGAAGCAGATGAAATCATCCCTGTTTTTTCTTGGGATGGTCGCCCTACAAAAGAATGTAAGGTTTTAACATGTTTTGTTATTAAAAAGAATTGGAAATATGGTATTATCAATCCAGATAAGAATGTGATTTTACCAACAGACTATGATCTAATAGTACCAACTGATGCATATGAAGGGAAAGATAGAGCCGGCTCTTCTGATATTGCTATTGTATGGAAAAATAAAAAATGCACTTTATTTAAAATAGATACTGGTGTATTTATATTTCCTTTTGATTATGATGACATAGTTGTTAATGAATATTATGACAATTCCTTGAATCCAATGGAAGATTGTACCTATATGATGAAAACAAATGGGAAATATGGCATTATTGCAAATGACTTTAAAACCGTACTATTGCCTTATGAATATGATTCCATTAAAGAAGAATTTGCTTGTAAGTTGAACACAAAAGGTGAGTTCTACTCTTGTAAAAGAATGATTCTTTGCAAAGAGAATAAATATGGAATATGGCAAAAATTCAAATGCCGCAACAACGATACAGAATGGCAGCTAAGAGAATACGATATTCGTATAGAGGAAAACTATGATGAATGCGTTTTTATAAAAGACAAGAACAATAGTGCGAATCTCTTGGATGTAGCAGTGAGGTCGGGAAACAAATGGGCATTATTTCATAGTATAGTAGGAAAGGAGAAAATAAACAATGGTGATATGTCATTTGAATTTGATTCTTTTGACGAATTAAAAGAATCACATAAAAAAACGAATAACGATTGTATGACCGTACCGCCAGTTTTAAAACTGTAATCATGTCAAATTCTAAAATATGAAGTTTAATCTGCAAAAACGTATTTAAAGGACTCATTTAGGCAATAAGATATGAAAAAAGTAATTATATTTATAGGTGTTTTTATAGTAATCTACTATGCTTGGGTAAATGGATGTCAATATAATAAGAACAGATATACACAAAGAAATGAAATGGTCACCAAAACAGACAGCTGTGTCAAGACAAAATTCACATGGGAAGACAGCCATGGCAATTTGTTTCCTGTTTATATGACTAATAGAGGGGCTTGTTTTGTCATAAGAACTTCGAAAAGTGGTGAGAGCTATAGAGCATTTCTTGGCAATGAAGTGTCAGCACAAATATCAACAGAACTTAAATTGAGGGAGTAGAAAAAAACTAGTTAGCTTTGCAAACAAAATAGACTATGGCACTAGCAATTAACATAGAAGACCTGCTAAACAAGCAGAAGATAGAGTCCAATAGGATTGAATTCAAAAAGGGTTGGAATCCTGCGAGCATATACCATAGCGTGTGTGCTTTCGCAAATGATTTCGACGATCTTGGTGGTGGATATATACTGGTTGGAGTGGATAGCGATGATGATACGGGAATGGCTATCCGCCCCGTGGAAGGTGTACCCGTAGAGAAGATTGACGGCATTCTTCAGGAAATGGTAAGCTATAACAACAAGATGTCACCATATTATATGCCTAGGACAAGCGTTGAAGAAGTAGATGGCAAACAAGTACTCGTTATATGGTGTCCTGCAGGCATCAATAGACCATATTCTGTCCCCGAGAATGTAACAGCGAAGAATGGTAGTAAGGAATACTTCTATATTCGGAGTGGTACGAGTAGCATCATTGCCAAGGGTGAGGTTCTTGACGAACTGCGTGAGCTGGCAAGTCGTGTACCGTTTGACGAAAGGGGGAATCCTGACATTAAAGTAGAGGATATATCTACGTTGTTGCTTCGTGAATACTTGGTGAAGGTAGGTAGCAAACTGGCTAATGAGTTATACGAAAGACCACTGAACGAGATTCTGGAGCAGATGGACTTGTATGTGGGTCCATCGGAGAATCGTATGCTGAGGAATGTTGCTGCCATGATGTTTTGTGAGAATCCAAGTAAGTTCTTCAAACGGACACAAGTAGAAGTGGTCTTCTTCCCTGAAGGACGATTAGTAAATCCAAATAATCTCTACGAGGCTCCTGTCATCACAGGTTCCGTGACACAGATCATTGAGCGGACGTTGGAGTATCTGAATCGCATGGTGGTGATGCAATCCATCATTAAACCCAAGAATGACAACCACAGTATCAAGTTCTATACCTATCCTTACCAAGCATTGGAGGAAAGTATTACGAACTCGTTATATCATCGCGACTATCGGGAATGGGAGCCAGTGGTGATTACTGTCGAGCCGAAGGGTATTACCATTCAGAACGTTGGTGGGCCAGACCGCAGCATCCCAGTTGCTGACATCAATCGTGGAGAATTGCTTATCTCCAAACGTTATCGCAACCGTCGTTTGGGTGAATATCTGAAGGAATTGGAGTTGACCGAAGGACGAAGCACAGGTATTCCTACCATCCAGAATGTATTGAAGGCAAATGGCTCGCCTCGCGCTGTCGTCGTTACGGATGAAGAGCGCACCTTCTTCCGCATCACTATTCCCTGTCATGAAGCAGCGGGCAATGTTATTGCTGACATAGCGACAAGAGAGAAGATAAAGGATAGTTCACAGGAAATGGTCAAGAACATCCCTGATGTCCTGAAGGATGTCCTAAAAGATGTCCAGAAAGATGTCCTAAAAGAACTATCTGAAAGACAGATAGTTATACTTGAATTGATATGCACATCACCAGAGGCAACTCTAATAGAAATGTCCAGAAAGCTTAAGGTGTCCGACAAGACTATTCAACGAGAGTTTACAGCTATTAGGAAACTTGGTATCAATATTGAGCGCCAAAATGGACGCAAGGAAGGTAAATGGGTTATCAAAATTGGGAAATAGGAAATGGAGTTTAGTGAGGAACAGCTTAAAAAACTGTCAGTTCTATTTGAGGAAAAAGTTGAAAAAGAGCTAACAATCGAAGAGGTTCGAAAGTTTGTTCAGTTGGATACAATTGACGATTGCAAACAGTATTTACGGGTGATGCTTGATTTCTTCTTCGAAGTCTTCAAATCACCAGAAGGGCGCAAAGCCATGTCATCTCTCGAAGATGAAAGAAACATTTGGCTTCAAACAATCTTTAGTAAGAGTTGCCATTTCCTATATTTGTTAGATGGTGTGGGGTATAATAATGGTTCCAACCATCTCAATCCTATTATAGACCCATCTGTATTGTTTACTATTGCAAGAAGGATATATGAGTCAGTAATTGCTTTTGAGCTATTATTTGTCATCCCAAGCACAGAAGACGAACAAACAATTCTTTATAATCTTTTCATGGCTCAAGGACTAACAGAGAGATTAAATGATCTTGACGAAGAAATGCGTAGCCACAATCCCCAAAGAGTTGCAGAAGAACAGCAGAACATTGATAACTGCATGAATGAGATAGAAAAAACGGAACTCTATTCGAACCTCAGTCAACTGACAAAGAATCAAATAAAAAATGCTTTTGGTATAAGATACCGATATGTGTTTGAGGAAGACAACACTATGAAACGAGTCAGTTTCGAAGATGCATATAAATATCTTCGAATCAAAAAGGATCTTCTCAAAAACACTTATTCATTCTTCAGTCTTCATGGACATCCATCATATCTGGCACTTATTCAATTTCATGATGCTTTCAAAAGAGAAAGTCGGGCAGATTTAACAATTATGGCTCCACATGCGACTCAATGTGTCCTGGCATTTATGAGCATTTTCATAGTAGATTATATGAAACTGGTTCCTGAGATTAAAGCCATGTATGATAAACTTGAAGAGCCAAGACGATTTGCAATTGGCATGTACGAGGATGCAATGAGAGGTGAGAAGAAGTTTCAATAAAGAAATGATTCTCTGTGCAAGTATGCGAATATTTTTGGAAGTATCCATATTATAGTTTGATTGTTAGCTAATCTTGGTGGTATCTAATCTCCAAATTTGATGGAACAACTTAAAAATGTTCCATCAATGTTCCATCAAAATTGGAAGGTGTGGGAATTGAAAATCCCTGCAAGTGCTTGACTTACAGGGGTTTTCTTTTAAGGGTGCCCGGACGGACTCGAACCGTCGACATTCAGAACCACAATCTGACGCTCTAACCAACTGAACTACGGGCACCATCTAATAGTGCTTCTTTTCAAAAGCGAGTGCAAAGGTACGGGATTTATTTGACATAGCCAAACAAATCCCGATATTTTTTTGCTTTTTATTTTGCAGGCTGAGCAGGAGCCTTAGGAGCTTCTGCATTTTCAGCAGGTGCAGCAGGAGTAGCTTCTTTCGTCTGACTTGCACCAAAACCCGGCAAATTATTGGGGTTCGTGGTGGGATTTTCAATACCTTCCATCACAGAGTTGTCGGATGATGCCTGAGGAGCTACATAAGCGCAGAACACGCTGATTACTACCATTACAAGGGCAAGTGCCCACGTGGTTTTTTCAATAAAGTCGGTAGTCTTACGAACACCACCAATCTGGTTGTAGGATGAGAAGTTTGAAGACAAGCCACCACCCTTTGACTCCTGAATGAGCACAATGCCAATCATGAGCAGTGCTGCAATCACAATTAATACTACGAAGAATGTGTACATTTTTTACTATTTATTTTTTATTACTATTTATAATCAATTTCTCCAAGAAACGAATCTGGTCTGCAAAGTAAGCATTTTTTTTCGGATATTGCAAACTTAATTGACGAATAATTTCCAAAGCCTTCGAATATCTGCCTTGTTTGATATAAATTCTGGCCAATGTTTCCGTAAAATACCCCGTTTCGGGCTCTTCCCCTTCCTTCTCCACTGGTACATCTATTTCAGGTGTATACTCTGGAGTTTCATTGAGGACGATCTTACCTTTGTCATTATTTATGAAACTATCAATAAGATCTTGTCCCCTCAGTTCTGGAGCATCTTCCTGATCGTTGTAAGCTTCACTCTCAATCAGATAAGAGACATAGTCGACTGCAGCATCTGCAGGCGT
>Ga0256407_10007096_pt1 | contig 17036 bp, 13 predicted proteins | sample RumenRJG_04DNA_FD_193489 | JGI IMG/M metagenome (GOLD analysis project Ga0256407, IMG submission 193489) | Bovine rumen microbial communities from Lethbridge, Alberta, Canada - RJG_04 | ecosystem: Host-associated > Mammals > Digestive system > Stomach > Rumen | place: Canada: Alberta...
AGCACCATAGCGTTTGACGTCACGAGCTTTCTTGATGAATATTTCTTCACCTTCTTTCAGCGAGATACTATTAACAATACCCTTACCTTGCAGACATTTCAATCCAGCCAGGATGACGTTCCAGTCTGATGAGTCAATCATTACTGGCACAGAGGCGATGTCAGGTTCCGCCGCAATCGTGTTAAGAAAATTTACCATTTCAACACGAGCATCCAACAGCGCATCATCCATATTGACATCGATGACGCGAGCGCCATCAGCAACCTGTTTACGGGCAATAGCAATAGCCTCGTCGTATTTCTTTTCCTGGATGAGTCGCAGGAATTTTCGTGAACCAGCAACATTACAACGTTCGCCCACATTCACGAAACGCACCTCTGGCGTGACATCCAACAGTTCCAGTCCGCTGAGCCACATGGTATCGGGCTTGGCAACAGGCTTGCGAGGTGTCTTTCCCTCGACGAGTGGCACATATTTGGCGATAAACGCGTCGTCCGTACCACAACAGCCACCCACAATGTTCACCAACTGCTCGTCAATCATCTCAGCTATCTGGGGGGCCATCAATTCTGGCGTCTCGTCGTAGAGTCCCATGGCGTTGGGCAGTCCGGCATTGGGATAGGCACTAATATAATAAGGTGCCTTGCGCGCCAACTGACGCAAGAAAGGCAGCATCTGACGCGCACCAAACGAGCAGTTCAAACCCACTGAGAAGATGGGATAGCTGCTGATGCTGGCCAGAAAAGCATCAAGCGTCTGTCCACTAAGTGTGCGTCCAGCCAGGTCGCTGACTGTGGCACTGAGCATGATGGGTAGCTCAACACCACGTGCTTTCATGGCTGACAGGGCTGCATCGATGGCAACCTTCGCATTCAGTGTATCAAAAATGGTCTCGATGAGCAGGATGTCCACTCCGCCCTCTATCAGTGCGTCCATCTGTTCGTAGTAAGCATCAAACAGCGTGTCGTAGGAGAGCTCACGGAGAGCAGGATTGCTAACATCTGGCGACATCGAGCAGGTTTTGTTGGTAGGACCTACGGAACCTGCCACGAAACGGGGATGGTCTGAGGAGGAGAACTCGTCAGCACAGGCTTTGGCAATACGGGCGCCTTGCAGGGCCATCTCACGAGCTTTGTCCTCGAAATGGTAGTCAGCCTGCGAAATGCGCTGGGCATTAAACGTGTTGGTAGTGATGATATCAGCACCTGCCACCAGGTATTTTCTGTGGATGTCGGCAATGATATCAGGGCGCGTCAGGTTCAGCTCGTCGGAATTGCCAGTCTTGCCCAGCACCTTTCCAATCATCGTGCCCATGGCACCATCGAGAACCAGTACGCGTTGTTTAGCTAAGTCGTTGAGTGTTGTCATTTATATACCTTCATGGCACGATCCATCTCGCGCCTGTCTTCCTTTTCCTTTAACGTCTGACGCTTGTCAAACTCCTTTTTACCTTTACACAGAGCGATGTCCATCTTGGCACGGCCCTTCTCGTCGATGAATACCAACAAGGGCACAATGGTGTAACCCGTCTGTTTGGTAGCCGACGCCAGTTTCTGAATCTCGCGTTTCGTCAGCAACAGTTTCCTGTCGCGCTTCATCTCATGATTATTGTAGGAGCCATAGAAGTAAGGCGAGATATTCATCCCCTTCACCCAAAGCTCACCATTGATAATCACGCAATAGGTGTCTACCAGCGAGGCCTTGCCCAAACGGATGCTCTTAATCTCCGTACCAGTCAGCACAATGCCTGCCGTGAACTCCTCGATGAAGAAATACTCAAACGAGGCCTTGCGATTCTTTATCTGTACAGGACTCTTCTTTCGAAGTTCCTCTTGTTGCTTATTCACTATCCGAAATTTAATCTTTAATGTTTAATCTTTAATCATAGCGAAGCGTTCTATGTGTTCGTCAATATAGCGTGCTATCTGTTCTGTCCACTCTTCTTCCTTCTCCACAAACTCATCGTCCATATCGTCGAACTCAGGGTATTGCTCAAAGAGCGCCATGAACTCTTCGTCAGTACAGTCACGCTCCAATGGCTCGTGGTATTTCTGATATAGCGAATGTGCATCGTATATCAGCTTTGACAGGTCACGCAAGCCCCACAGTTTCAAAGCCTTAGCCAACGGGTTCTTAAAAATGAACGGACCATAGCCATTGTGTATCAACTGTACAAAGCCACCATCCATGACCTCCTCGTGCAATTGGTCCCATGCTAGCAGCGTTATCTGGTCGCTGTTCAGTTCCGTCAGCGTCTCGTTGGTCAGCTGACCACCAATAGCCTCCTTGATAGCCAACACAAAGGCACCCACGAAGGCATCCATACCCTCACTAGCCGCCTTGCGCAACACTTTATCACTAATTGTCACTTCTTTCATAATCGCCTACAAAGGTACAAAGAAAATCAAGAATAATAGAATGTTTTTTCGAAAAAGTGTCATAGTCGTTGTATTGACAATAAGAAGAAAGAAAAAAAGAGGTGTGTCAACAAAATGGCACACCTCTATCGATTTATTTGAATTCCTACAGATTACATCTGTGGAAGCTCGAACCACTTCACGTAGCAGAAGTCCTGGCGGTGAGGCAGGTTCTTGTTCTTCGGATACATACGGATGGCCGACTTGTACTGACCAAACTGGTTGGGTTTCAGCACAGCCTCGAAGGTGTAATTGTTTCCTTCGTGACCAGTCATCTTCAGCGGCTCTACAGAGAATACCTTCTCGTTGCCGTCCTTGTCGAGGCAGACGTTGACCTTCTCAAGAGCAACGGCATCGTCAAGACCTTGTTCATTGATGACATACTTGATGTTGTAAGCCTGTCCAGCCTCGCAACCATTTGCAGGGAAGTCCCACTCGCAGCTGACAACATTGATGGCATCCCAGCGCTCAGCGACAGTTTCCTTCCACTGTGCAATCTCCTTAGCCAAACGGTTATTGTCGTTAGACAACTCCTTGAAACGCTTAGCCTGCTTGATATAGAAACGATCGTAATAATCATCGAGCTGACGCTTCATGGTGTAGTGAGGAGCAATCTTGGCAATAGAGTTCTTGACGACCTGACACCAGCCCTTGGAAATACCCTTCTTATCCTTATTATAATAAAGAGGAATAATCTCGTTCTCCAGCAGACCATAGATAGTAGCAGCGTCGAGCTGGTCCTGATAGCCCTGGTTCTGGTAGGTACGCTTCTCGGTGAGTGCCCAACCGGCACCTTCGCGATAGCCCTCCAGCCACCAACCATCCTTAACAGAAAGATTGACAACACCATTCATCTCGGCCTTCTCACCTGAGGTACCAGAGGCTTCTAGAGGACGTGTAGGTGTATTCATCCAGATATCAACACCCGATACAAGACGACGAGCCAACAGGAAGTCGTAGTCCTCAAGGAAGATAATCTTACCCTGGAACTGAGGCATCATCGAAATATCGAAAATCTTCTTGATCAAGCCCTGACCAGCACCATCAGCGGGGTGAGCCTTACCAGCGAAGAGGAAGACTACAGGACGCTCAGGATTATTGACAATCTTGCTGAGGCGATCCAGGTCGGTGAACAACAGGTGAGCACGCTTGTAAGTAGCGAAACGACGGCAGAAACCAATCATCAGCGCATTGGGATTCATTGACTCCAGCAATGAAACCACACGCGAGGGATCGCCCTGGTTCTTCAGCCATGTATCGCGGAATTGGTTCTTGATGTAGTGAACCAGGTTCTGCTTCATATCCAGACGACAAGCCCAAAGCTCCTCGTCAGGACAGTTGTAGATGCCTTCCCAAAGTTTCTCATTGGACTGGTCGCTCATGAACTTCGGATCAAGATACTTCTGATAAATCTTCGTCAGCCAACCTGTAGCCACCCATGTGGGGAAGTGAACACCATTGGTGACATAGCCCACGTGGCTCTCCTGTGGATAGTAGCCCTGCCAGATGGGAGCGAACATCTTCTTTGAAACCTCGCCGTGAAGCCAAGAAACACCATTGACCTCCTGACAGGTGTTGCAAGCGAAGGTTGACATACAGAACTTCTCGCCGTGGTCATCAGGATTGGTACGACCCATGCCGATGAACTCGTCCCAAGTGATGCCGAGCTTCTGGGGATAGCCACCCATATACTTGCCGAAGAGGCCCTCTTCGAAGTAATCGTGACCAGCAGGAACTGGAGTATGAACAGTATAGAGACCGCTGGCGCGAACCAACTCAAGAGCCTGGTTGAAGTTCAGACCATCCTCTTCAATATAGTCGCACAGACGCTGCAGGTTACAGAGTGCCGCATGACCCTCATTACAATGGTAGATATCCTTCTTGATGCCCAGCTTCTTCAGCAACAGCATACCACCGATACCCAGCAGAATCTCCTGTTTCAGACGATTCTCCCAGTCGCCACCATAAAGGGCGTGAGTGATGGGCTTGTCGAAGTCAGAGTTCATCTCGTTGTCAGTATCTAGCAGGTACAGCTTTACACGACCTACATTGACACGCCATACATAAGCGTGAACCTGGTAGTTGGTGTAAGGAACATCGACAACCATGGGGTTACCATCCTTGTCAAGCTGGCGCTCAATAGGCAGTGAACCGAAGTTCTGAGTCTCGTAGTTGGCAATCTGCTGACCATCCATCGAGAGGCTCTGTGTGAAGTAGCCGAAACGATAGAGGAAGCCAACGGCACACATATCAACGTTAGAATCAGAAGCCTCCTTCACATAGTCACCGGCCAGCATACCCAGACCACCAGAGTAAATCTTCAGGGCTGAGTGCATGCCGTACTCCATACAGAAGTATGCCACAGAAGGACGCTTGGAGTCAGGTTTCACATCCATATATGCTCTAAAATCGGCATAAACTTCTTTGATGAGTTTCATCAGAGCCTTGTCCTTCAGGATGGCTTCCTTACGCTCGAAGCTAAGACGCTCCAACAGCATCACAGGATTATGTCTCACCTCATGATAAATCTCAGGATCAAGCTCACGGAACAGGTCACGTGCCTTGTAGTTCCACACCCACCACATATTGTGGGCAATCTCATTCAAACACTTTAACTCCTCAGGAAGCGTGGCTTTAACGGTCAACACCTTCCATGCGGGATTGTTTGCGTAATCAGCTTTAATTTTCATAATAATAATATTAAAGTATATTTATTTATTCTTTCTCTCTTCAGCTTTACTTAGCGCAATGTCGTAGGCCTCGTGGTAGTACTGGATAAACTCATTCCATAAAGCTTTCTTCGACAATGCCTCAGCTTTCTTGCGACACGCGTCGACTTGTTTCTTATCCAATGCTGAGAAGTCGGCAACAGCATCCTTGATAGCGTCAGCAACCTCAGAATAGTTATAGTCTGTACGATGAATAACCTTCACACCATCTGCAATCTCACCATAGTGTCCGAAGACCTTGTTGGCCCAAAGACCAAAACCTGCGAGATCAGTGGTGATGCAAGGCACCTTAAAAGCCACAGCCTCCAAGGGAGTGTAGCCCCACGGCTCGTAGTAGGACGGATAGACACAGAGATCGTTGCCTAGTACAATGTCGTAATACGTCATGTTCAGGATACCATCCTTGCCATCCAGATAGCACGGCAGGAAAATCACCTTCACATTATCTTCCTTGCGGTTGTGCATATCGTAGTATTTCATCATGTTCAGCACATTGTCGTGACTCATATTGTGTAGCCAGTGAGTCAGCTGTGGAACTTCAAGGGGTTCCGTATGCGACTTGGTTTCCCCAAGTCGTTCTTGAAGGTCCTTACGGGGTTCTCCCACCCAACCAGGCACCTCGATGAATGCCAGTACCTTCTTCTTTAGGTCACGATCGCGCAACAGACGATTCATGGCTTCGACAAAAACGTCAATACCCTTGTTGCGGAACTCATAGCGGCCACTGGTAGAGATAATCAGTGTATCATCGTCAAGCTGTTCACCTAACAAGGCATTAGCCACTTCCAAGAGACGTTTGCGGGCAGCCTTGCGCTTCTTAGTAAACGTTGCACCCTTGGGTACAAAGTTGTCGTCGAAGCCATTGGGCAGTACCACATCGACAGGTTTGTCCAGCAGTTCCAAGCACTCCTTGGCGGTAATATCGCTCACAGTAGTAAAGCAGTCAACGTTCCATGCGGTCTGCTTCTCTATAGAGTGCTTTGACTGCATGTTCAGCTCACCAGCCATCTGGTCACCATTGTAGGCAAAGAGGTAGTCGTAGAGCGGCTTCTGGTTACCAGCAATAGAACGGCCGATACTGGTAGCATGCGTCGTGAAGATAGTACCAATCTGTGGCAATTTGTTGTTGATGTACAAAGCTCCTAGGCCACACATCCACTCGTTAGCATGATAGATGACCTTTGTACTGTGGTCAAAGGTTTTGCCTTTGACATTAAAGTTGTACATACTCTCCGTCACCAAAGCGGCAGCATACGAGAACATCGAGGCCTCGTCGTAGTCACCATAGGCATGCAGCGAGTCAACGCTGTACTTTTCCCACAACCAAGTGTAAATCTCGTCCTTCTTCTCAAAGTAAGGCGTAAAGTCCACCAGAATAGCGATAGGTTCGCCAGGAACTGTCCATCGACCTACCCTCACCTTCAGACCTTGCTCCTTGGCCTCCCATTGCCACGCGGCAAAGAGCGACTTATCTTCACGAAAATAGGGACAATCATTTTCCTTCCAACAGTCTGGACCAATAAAGATAATACGGTCCTTCATCTCATCCTGTAGCGTCTTTGCACGAGTAGAGAGCACGGTGTAGATGCCACCGACCTTATTGCACACTTCCCAACTCGATTCAAAAATGTAATCAGGCTTTAGCATATTCATTTCAATTTGTAATACATGTATAACGCCTGCAAAGATAACTAAAAAAAATAAAAACCTAACATGTTTCTCAATATATTTTTCATAAAAAAAGGTTTTATTGATTTATATTTAGTACCTTTGTCAGCAAAAAAGAAAAAGAATGAGGAAATTTCTTATAATCATACTGCTTGCCATCGTTGCCAAGAACGGTTTTGCGCAGAAAGATAGGTCAGCTTTTCGCGCGTACCTCTATAATAATGAATACGAAGTTTATCTGCGCATCAACTTCTACGAACAGAATATCACCATTCCCGGACAAGAGCTCTATGGAGAGTTGCCTGGCTATTTAGGCAAGAAGAACAACTCATTCTGCTGGGTGATTACTGCCTGCGACATCAAAAGCGATAAGAAGGCCACCCTGCAGTTGATTAACGACTACGGTAGTGAAGACCTGAAAGCCACCTTGACACGCAAAAATGACTCCATTTATGTACTCCAACAAAATGCAGGCAACACCATCAAGGTGCCTCGCAATGGAAAATGGCAGAAACTGCCCAAAGAACTGGAATTCAAGAAGAAATAAAGACACACCATGATTACATTCCCGATAGCTAAGATTAATTTAGGACTGAACGTTGTAGAAAAACGTCCAGACGGATATCACAACTTGCAAACCGTTTTCTACCCAGTACCCATCATGGATGCTTTAGAGATAGTACCCATGAATGAAGGATTCCCCTCGGATGTGGACTGTGACTTGAAAGTGACAAATATCCATATCGAGGTCGATGAACAGCGCAATCTGGTGGTACGTGCCTATCGGTTGCTGAAACAAGACTTCCCTAGCCTACCCCGCATCCACACACACCTGTGGAAAGGTATTCCCACGCAGGCTGGCATGGGTGGTGGCAGTAGCGACTGCGCCTATATGATACGCATACTAAACGAAACTTTCGACTTGCAGTTGACAGATGAACAGATGCAACGATACGCCGCGCAACTAGGTGCCGACTGCGCTTTCTTCATCAAAAGCATTCCATGTTATGCAGAAGGAATTGGGGAGAAACTGGTGCCAATCAGTCTGGACCTTAGCGGCTGGCATATTGGAGTGGTACGTCCTGACATTCCCGTTCCAACGAAAGAGGCTTTCTCGCGCATCCATCCCCACTACCCTGAGCTGAACTGTCGCGAAGTGGTGATGCAACCTGTTGAAACATGGCACAACACCCTCGTCAACGACTTTGAAGAGAGTGTTTTTGCCTTGTATCCAGAGATTGGTGCTATCAAAGAACAATTATACAAGATGGGCGCCACCTATGCGGCCATGTCTGGCTCAGGTAGCGCCCTATTCGGACTTTTCAAGGAAAAGCCTGACGAACTTCGTCAGGCATTCCCAGATATGTTTACTTTCTCTACAACACTTTAGTCTTTGTCATCCTGCATAGCAGAGTTGCGCACACGCGACAACGTCTCTGGCGTCATCTGCAGGTAACTGGCAATATAGACCAACGGCGCACGTAGTACCAACTGTGGTGCACGTTTCACAAGTTTTGCATAGCGCTCTGGAGCAGACTCGAAGCGTAGCATGTCAGCACGAATTTGCGAGAGAATCAACGACTCCTCTAAGATCTTACGATAGAGCATCTGGATATTAATATTACGCACAGCTTCACGTTCTAACTTATCCTTAGGAAGAGCAAAGATAATAGTTGGTTCAAGCGCATGAATCTGCTGATGGCTGGGCTGTTCCTTGAAAAGGCTCTCGATACTCATGAAGATGCTGTTCTCCACAGCCATATATTCTGTCAGTTCCTTACCATTCTTGATATAGAACTGGCGTACCAACCCCTTTACCACCCAATAGATATTCGTGCATACCTCTCCTTCTTTTAGAATGAAGTCACCCTTCTGAAACCTCATGGGTACGAGGATACTCTCCAGCACATCCAACTCTTCATGAGTCATTGTGCTGTAGCGTCTGGCCAATTCGCGGGCCACATCACGTGTTGTCAGTCCGATTGTTGTCATTTTTCTTTCTATTTATCTTAGGTCATTGATTAGTCTAACTTCAAAACGGCAAGGAAGGCTTTCTGAGGCACTTCCACATTGCCAATCTGCTTCATGCGTTTCTTACCACGCTTCTGCTTCTCCAACAGTTTACGCTTACGGCTGACGTCACCACCATAACACTTGGCGGTAACATCCTTGCGCACCTGTTTGACAGTCTCACGGGCAATAATCTTCGCACCGATTGCTGCTTGGATAGCAATATCAAACTGCTGACGAGGAATGAGTTCCTTCAGCTTCTCGCACATACGACGACCAAAGGTCACAGCATTGTCCTGATGCGTCAGCGTAGACAGGGCGTCAACGGGTTCACCATTCAGCAGGATATCCAGCTTGGCAAGCTTCGACGGACGGAAACCATCGATATGGTAGTCGAACGATGCATAACCTTTGGAGATACTCTTCAGCTTGTCATAGAAGTCAATTACGATTTCGCCCAACGGCAGCATAAAGCGTAGCTCCACACGATTACCAGAGACATACTGCTGATCTATCAGCTCACCACGCTTGTCCAGACAGAGTGTCATAATCGGTCCGATATAGTCGGCAGCAGTAATAATGCTGGCTTTGATATAAGGTTCTTCGATATGGTCTATCATCGTCTGGTCAGGCAGTCCGGAGGGATTGTGCACCTCCTTCTCCTCACCCTGCTTGGTATAGCACATATAGGTAACGTTGGGCACGGTGGTGATAACGTCCATATCAAATTCACGATCCAGACGCTCCTGCACAATTTCCATGTGCAACAGACCCAGGAAACCACAACGAAAGCCAAAGCCCAACGCTATCGATGTCTCAGGGACGAACGTCAGCGAGGCATCGTTGAGTTGCAACTTCTCCAGCGAGGCACGCAGGTTCTCGTAGTCCACAGGGTCTATTGGATAGACGCCAGCGAACACCATCGGCTTCACCTCCTGGAAACCCTCGATAGCCTTATCACATGGATTGGCAACATGAGTGATTGTATCGCCCACCTTCACCTCCTTGGCATTCTTGATACCCGAGATAATATAACCCACTTCACCAGTACGCAGTTCTTTGCGAGGTATCATGTCCATCTTCAGCACGCCAACCTCGTCGGCGACATACTCTTGTCCAGTATTAAAGAACTTCACCTTGTCGCCCTGACGGATAGAACCGTTGGTAATCTTAAAATAGGCGATAATTCCACGGAACGAGTTAAAGACAGAGTCGAAGATGAGCGCCTGCAGCGGTGCCTTCTCATCACCTACAGGATGCGGAATGCGCTCAACGACAGCGTTGAGGATATCTTCCACACCTTCGCCGGTCTTACCCGAAGCACGCAGGATGTCTGACGGGTCGCAACCAATGAGTTCTACAATTTCGTCTTCCACCTCGTCTGGCATGGCTGAAGGCATATCAATCTTGTTGATTACGGGGATAATCTCCAGGTTGTTGTCGATAGCCAGATAGAGGTTCGAGATGGTCTGTGCCTGCACACCCTGTGTAGCATCTACCACCAGCAAGGCACCCTCACAGGCAGCGATTGAACGGCTTACCTCATAGGAGAAGTCAACGTGTCCTGGAGTATCGATTAAGTTCAGTATATATTTTTCACCCTTGTACATATACTCCATCTGGATGGCGTGACTCTTAATCGTGATACCACGCTCGCGCTCCAGATCCATGTCGTCGAGCATCTGTCCTTCCGTCACCTGGATGGTCTTGGTAAATTCCAGCAGACGGTCGGCCAATGTTGACTTACCGTGGTCTATATGTGCAATGATGCAAAAGTTTCTTATATGGTCCATGATTTACTCTAATACACTATTAGCCGGCAAAGGTACAAAAAAAAATCGAGAATCTATAAGATTTCCCGATTTTTTATCATTTCTTTACGCTATGTTATTCTGTTTCAGGCGTAATCAACTTGTAACCTTTACCATGAATATTGATAATCTCAATCTGTGGATCTTCCTTCAGATGCTTGCGCAGCTTGGTGATATAAACGTCCATCGAACGAGCATTGAAGTAGTTATCGTCAATCCAGATGGTCTTCAGGGCAAAGTCACGCTGCAGAATCTCGTTGGCATGTGAACAGAGCAGAGCAAGCAGTTCGTTCTCTTTGGTAGTCAACTTGGTCTGCTTCTCACCAATGACGAGCAATTGCTTCTGGGTATCGAAAACAAACTCACCAATATGATATACCGAACTCTCCTTGTTCTTCTTGCCTCGAACACGGCGCAGAATGGCTTCAACACGGAACACAAGTTCTTCCATAGAGAAAGGCTTAGTGATATAGTCGTCGGCACCAATCTTGAAACCTTCAAGAATATCTTCCTTCAACGTCTTGGCAGTCAGGAAGATGATGGGTATCTCCGCATTAGCCTGACGGATTTCCTGAGCCAGCGTAAAGCCGTCCTTCTTAGGCATCATAACGTCGAGTACGCAGATATCAAACTTCGTCTTCAGGAAGGCTTTATAACCAGCCTCGCCGTCGGGACACAACTCGGCCATATAGCCCTTAGCTGCCAAATACTCGCGGAGCAACATTCCGAGGTTCTCATCGTCTTCACAAAGAAGAATTTTCAGTTTCTCATCCATAATCTTAAAAGTTTTATCGTTAATAATATTGTATGCTTATTTGTTGTCTTCTTTCAGTATCGGCAGGCTGATGGTGAACTTAGTACCCTTGCCCAACTCACTCTCCGCCTTGATTTCTCCCTGATGCAGGTCGATGACCTTCTTGACGTATGCAAGTCCCAGTCCGAAACCTTTCACATCGTGCTTATTACCAGTATGTACGCGATAGAACTTATCAAATATCTTCTTCAGGTTCTCCTTCTTAATGCCCTGGCCAGTATCACGAATGGAGAGGTAAAGTCTATCGTGGTCATTCCACGTATGAATATAGATATCTATAGGCTCATCTGGCTTGCGATATTTCACTGCATTATCCATCAGATTGTTGATGGCATTTTGAAAATGCACCTCATCAACGAAGATTGCAGAGTCAATAGCTTCTATCTCCGTATATATCTTACCACCAGTATGTTCTACACGCAGATTAAAGGATTGTGCAACACTCTCAACCATCTCATTAAGGTCAAGTTCCTTCTCTTTAAATGTTACTGTCTTCTTGTCGAACATCGACATCTGGAGTACCTTCTCTACCAAGAAGCGCAGACGCTTTGACTCATCGGTAATGATACCACTGAGGTGCTTCGTCATCTGTTCAGTCTTAGGTACGCTCTCGTCGTTCATCATCTGTGCTGCTAACGAGATGGAGGCAATAGGCGTCTTCAATTCGTGCGTCATATTGTTGATGAAGTCATTCTTTATCTCGGTATAACGCTTCTGACGAAAAATGACTACAATAGTGAACAAGAACGTAATCAGCAGTACGATAGTAAAAATTATACTGGGAATCATGAAACGCACACTAGAGAAAATGTATGAGTTCATCTCTGGGAAGTGGATTCTCACCACACCCATTTTCGACTGCGGATCGTGACTGAAGAGCTTCTGTTCATAAGTATACTCCTTGCCTTCTTCTTCATAGTCCGGACAACGATAGACCTCACGACCATCAGTAGTAGAAACGGTGAAATGATAAGGAATATTGATACCATTGTTCATCAGCTCCACACGGATGTCCTTGTCGAGCATGCGAAAGTTAACGCGCTCCTTCAAGGGTTTCTCGCTGGCGGTATAGAGGATGTTATAGACCACCTCATCAAGCAACGCCTTCTGATAGACATAACGCTGACGCACTATCTCTTGCATGGTCTTCGTGGCATCTGCCAACGAGTTTTTGTCCTTGCGCAATATCATTGCCTTGGGAACAGAGGCAGGCTTCATCTTCAGCGCCTTCACCTGGAACGAGCTATAGATAGTACCGTCGTCTGCTGCTACGGCAAACTGGTGACTGTGTGTTACAGAACCCAGTCCGTCGACAATAATGCTGTCCTGCGTAAAAGCGCGGCGTTCAGTCTCGTTGACATCTTTCTCTAAGTAGCGCAAGGTCTCGTTCATCTCAAGATTACGCGAGGCCTGGTATAGTGAACGAGCCACACTCTCATCAAACTGCTCTTTCTTCATCTTAACCATCTCCTCTACATAGGAGAATTGAAGGAAGAGCAGTGCCAGGAATGAGACTCCCATTATGACTGCTATGGTCCAAATCGTTGACTTCTTCATATCGAGTGCAAAGATAGCATTTTTCTCGATATGAAGAAGTCAAAGAAGTTAATTATTTCCGTTAAATTTAACGATTTTAACCAAAAACACAACTTTTGATTATATATGTATATTTATATCAACACCTAACTGCAATGGATTACCACGTTGTGCAAAGCGTAGTGCCTCACCTGCCGCCTTACTTTCTACCGCAAAGGTGTTGTACTTAGTGTCTGTCAGATTACGTCCCCACAGTTTGACATTACAACTACCGAAGTCATAACCCATATGAGCTCCTAAGAGCACATACGCTTTCTGACCAAAGGTGTTGGCCTCATTCCATTCGGTATAGCCCTGTCCACTCAGGTCTGCACCCACGAGGAAACGGTCTATACGGTAGTTGCCACCCAATGAGAACATGTATGCTGGAACAAAAGGTATCGTATTGTCATTATACGTGTCGTACTCATCGAACTTTGCCTTCATGGCACCCACATTGCAGAACCAGTCCAGACGGTCGTCAAAGGCACGTCCACGCAATGCCATCTCGCAGCCTATCGTATGGCTCTTGCCCGCATTCACCATGATACGCCCAAAGTTATTTTCAGGACTCATCATCGACAGCTGCTGGTTTCTAATCGTCATGTAGTAGATGGCAACATCAGCGTGCAACTTGCTGTCCAGCAGGTTCAGATGAGCACCTGCCTCATAATTCCACGACTCCTCAGGCTTGTAGCTGATGGTTTTGTCAACAGCCTCATAGTCTTCATCCGTATAGCTGAGGCTGACATCTCCCTGGCTCAGCGACTTTCCCTTTTTCATGAACTCCGACTGATAGATTTCAGAGAACATCTGGATGTTATAACCTCCTGCACGATAGCCTTTTGATACAGTGGCATAGATGTTCGAACCGCTATCATCCAAACGATAGGTAGCCCCTACCTTGGGAAGCAGTTGATTGAACGAGCGTTTGCTGTCGCTTGCTATCGTCGCCGTCAGTCTGTTTGTTTCCTCCAACGGTGGTATGGCATAGTGTAGCGCAACCAGTCCAGCAGTGTTATAGTCTATCTTCACATGGCTGTATTCATAGCGCAAACCTAAGGTGACGTCCAGTCGATCGGTAAGCGACAGCGTTGACTCGTGGAACGCTCCAAGACTGGCTGAGGGCGTATGGAACGTCTCTGTGACGTTGAAGTCAGGAATCTCCCAGATAGTAAACATCGACTGGACATAAGCTGGCATCATCGACATGATACGTGCTGCCGTCATTGCATTCATATCAGGACCAAAGGTCACAGGTGCATCTGTACGCAACCACTGGTATGATCCGAATACGCCGAACGTCCAATGCCATTTACGCTGTCCATGGCTGCGCAGTATCAGTTCCTGCGTCAGCGCCTGCTGTTTCTGTATCTGTGTCAAGTGCATGAAGTCGGCAGGTAGATAGTCCTGGTCCATCTCCATGTGGTCACGCAGAAACTGCCACGAGGTCGTCGAACTGAGAAGCCAGCCGTCAGCCTTGTAGCTGATGTTCAATCCCGTATTCACCATCTGGCGCTTGTAGCCATTCATCAGTGTCGTCGACGGATCTTCCACGCTATTGGCATCTTCGTCATACAGGCCATAAGGAAACGCATTCTGTCTAGTCCATTGGTAATCGGCAGTCAGGTCCAGCGTCAGCTTTTTTGTTGGTTGATATACAAAGCGCATCTTTCCGCCAGTTTCCTGCAGTTTGTCGTTCCACTCGTCCAACGCCTGGTTCTTGAAGAATCCGCGCTGACCGTTCCAGAAGGCTGCAGCAGAGAAGGCAAACTTGTCCGTTGGACGATGGAAGTGGGCTATCTCCGCATGAGAAGACAGTCCTGTGCCGATGCCCATGGAGATGTCTGTGCCTTGATACACCATCGGGTTCTTGGAGTAGATGTGCACCAGTCCGCCCTCCGTGTTCATGCCGTACAGCGTGCTTTGCGGACCACGCAGCACGTCGACACGGTCTACGTGATAGAAGTGGTGATTAAAGGCTGCCTTCGACATCAGTGGGATATTATCGTAGTAAATGCCCACTGCTGGATTATTGATACGCGAACCAATACCGCGTATATACATCGACGATGTAAGACGGGAGCCGTATTGCGGCATCGAGAACGACGGTACGTATTGTGAAAGCTGGGAAAGGTCGCTGACGCCCAGCGTCTGCATCTCGCGTTGGGTCAGCACTGTTGAGCTCAGTGGCTGGTGGCGCAACAGACGACCGTCCTTAGGTTGCGACACCACCACCACCTCATCGAGGTCTATCACCTTCGACGTGTCGTTCACCTCTTCAGCCTGAACCATCGCGGAGATGAAGAGCAGTATTTCTGAAAACAATATTCTACCTATCATAGAAAAAATATATTATGTGGTCTGTGTGTTGGTTATACCTGTTCCGTATATTCGTGTTTGCGCTTGGGGTTCATAGGAAACCACCCCTTCTCTACGCGTTTTTTCTGTGCAAAGAGTTCACCGATACCCCATAACGCTGATGCGCCGAATACTCCCAGGAACGACGACAAATAGACATTTTCCGTGAAGAGTGCCGCCACGCAGCAGCAGATGCCTACCAGCAAGTAGACGACCCAGGGCCGCGTTCCCCAATAATACTCTGTTTTGATGACGATGGGATGCCATATACCTATGGCCAGAAACGTCATGACGGCAATGATGATACCGGTGAAATACATTAGCGCTGGAAATATTTCTTACCGTTCTTGACGACAATGCCTTTATATCCAGCTGCTGTGCGCTGTCCTGCAAGGTTATAGGCAGGAGCGTCATGCTGTTCTATGGTCTTTACTGCATCTAGGGCTGATGCCTCACCAACTCCAGGGAAGGTAGAAACAATCTGCATCGACATAGCTCCCGGGTGGAAGGCATTGGTCACCTTGATTTTCTTGCCCTCATATACCAACAGAATATTGTTCTCGCCCTCACTCATGGCGTAGTCGGCATCCATAGTTGTCTGACCGTCCTTCACAGCTTTGAAGTGCATGGTCAGTCCGTCATTGGCATAGTCACGATAGTAGCCACCCTTCTCATTGTCTGCTGCCAGTCCCTTGACGATATAGCTGCCAATGGTCAGCTCACCCAGCGGTGTACCACTCAATTGATAACTTGGAACGCTGACATCCAGCAAGGTGTTGTTGTTCTCAGGATAGGTGCGCACGCTATAGGTAACGTTTGCTGCGGTATAGTTGAAGGCACCACCGATACTGACATCCAGCTTGTCAGTATAGTCCTTGATATAATATGCCGTGATATTATAAGTCATAGGGAAAGGCATTTTGCCATACTGGAATGTTGCTGTCAACGTGAATGTGTTGAAAGCATCGTGGGCATAACTGCCTAAAAGCGAAGTGCCAGTGATAACCTTCTCCTCGCCGTCAACAGTAATTGTCTCGCTGAATGTCTGGTCTGGGAAGGTTACTGTCATCGTCGACGTATCCATCGTGAAAGTGGCATTATGAATGGTAAACGACGGTATGACCATTTGACCATAAACCATTTTAGGCAACGTAATGTCCGATCCTGAGTACACAACTGTGTCACTCTCGACAGGTACCGTAACACTCATTGACGGTACTGAAACGGTTGCTTTTCCTGAAAACTTCATAGGGGCATGTCCGCCCTGAGCCATAACTGAAAGCACGGCTGTGGTTAAGAATAATAGTGTTAAAATCTTTTTCATTTTCTGTATTGATTAAATCGGGTGCAAAGGTACTTACTTTCTTCAATATCCACAATCCTAATAAATATGGATTTTTTTTCGCAGCGCCCTCAATATTTGCCCATGGGTTGCCCTAAGCTTGCTCTATCCTTGCTCATGGGTTGCTCATGGGCCTCTCATGGGATGCTCTATGCGAGCTCATATCCATAGGACTATGAGAATCCTATGAGAATCCTATGAGTATCCTATGAGTATCCTATGAGTATCCTATGAGTATCCTATGAGTATCCTATGAGTATCCTATGAGTATCGTACTTAGAAACTATGGTAGAGCCAAATGCTAATTCG
>Ga0256407_10007098_pt1 | contig 17035 bp, 10 predicted proteins | sample RumenRJG_04DNA_FD_193489 | JGI IMG/M metagenome (GOLD analysis project Ga0256407, IMG submission 193489) | Bovine rumen microbial communities from Lethbridge, Alberta, Canada - RJG_04 | ecosystem: Host-associated > Mammals > Digestive system > Stomach > Rumen | place: Canada: Alberta...
TGGTTCGTATGGCGGCTATAAGACCTACTTCTGTGGAGCTGATGCCGAACAGAATCTGCTCGACAATATGGTGTTCATACCCAATGACGATGGCGACTCCTACTTCTGCACCTCCGTCCTCGTCAACACCTCTACCACCGCCTTCAACCCCTTCGGCATCTTCTCTAATGTCGTTGTCAGCAAGACCGAGCCCGTCGACGGCGTTGGCGCTACGCTAAATGATAAAGGAAAAATGACAAATGATCATGTCTACGACCTGCAGGGCCGACGTGTGGTGAACCCCAGAAAGGGCTTGTATATCGTTAATGGTCGCACTGTCGTGATTAAGTGATGGAAAAAAACCGTGAAAACCGAGCGCAGAGCCAATAAACCTACGCAGCATAAAAAGGTGCGACGAAAGCACTCCGACCATGAAGGTTGGAGAAGCGACTAAACAAAGACAGAGAATAAATAAAATATTACTAACAAAAACCAAAAACATTATGGAAAAACAATCTTACCTATCTAAGAGTAGGTATCTACTCCTTTTTCTATTTGCCCTAATTGTCGGCACAGGATCGGCGTGGGCGGATACGTTGACGGAGACTTTTGATGATGTGACAGTCACAAGTCGCTATCTCCTTTCTAATGGATGGCTAATGAAGCATAATAATGGTAGTTATCAAGGCTTTGGTGGCTCTTACGACTATCAAATTAAGAGTGGTAATTATGATGGAGAAACGGGTAGTTCTTTATTCTGCGATTATTCAGACAATAATGAATATGTTGTAATTCCTACAAAATTATGTGGAACTTTTTCGTATTATGTGAAGCGTTCTGGTTCTTCAAATGGCACTGTAACATTCTTTGAAGCGACAAGAGAAGGGGACGTATTTACTGTCACTAATAAACAATTAGCCACGACTTCAACCAGCTCTTCCTGGAGTTCAAAATCATTTGACTTAGGTAGCAACGGAAAGTATGTAGCAATTCGCTTAATAAAGTCTAGAATAGACCAAATTTCTTCAACTATTTACGAAGAAGCCTCTGGTCCTGCCCTAACAGTTAAAGATGGGTCTACTACCATTTCTTCTCCTTATGCTTACAACTTTGGTCTTGCAACAGCCGGAACGGAGAAGGTGTTCACTTTGAGCAACCCTGGTACAGAGGCTACACCTATTGCCATTGATGTGACAGGCGCAAATGGCTTTACTGCTGCTGTAGAAGGAAATGCAACTTCTATTCCTGCAGGCGGTCAGAAGACTTTGACTATTACAATGCCAGATGCAACAGCCAGTGGTTCCATTGTTGTTACTCCTACAGGTGCAGGGCTTAGTGCATTTACATTTAATGTGAGCGGAACAGTTCGTGATCCAAATAAGGTATATGAGACGCTTTCTTCAAAACCTGATGGATGGAATACCACAGGAACTTGGTCATATAATAGTAGTGGTGCCACGACAACAGCATGGTATCTGTCTAGTGACGCCCGAATATATACCCCTAAATTAATTGTAGCAGAAGGAGAAAAGTTTATCTTTGAAGTAAAAGGTAATTATGATGGCTATCATGCCGTTCAATTAGAGTATTCAACCGATGCTACAACCTGGACTGCTTCAGAAACTTCAGTCACAGTAACATCTGATTGGCAAACAGTCGAAATAAGTGATATTCCTGCTGGTAATTATTATATTGCCTTGCATACAGCATATTCAACAGTTCGTAACTTTTATGGTGGTGAGCTGCCTAAGGTCGCAAAGATGGTTGTGACTCAGCCTGCAACTCTTGACTTTGGACTATATGATAAGGATGCAACACCTGCACCTACCAAAACATTTACAATTGCCAACACAGGTACAGCAACATTGAATGGTATCAGTGTTACTTCTGGCAATGCGGCATTCACCATTACAAATGCACCAACGTCGTTAGCTGCAGGTGCAAGCCAGACCGTTACTATTACAATGGCAACTGGAACAACAGGTGCACTATCATCTCTGATTACCGTTAGTGCAACGGATATGCAGGATGTGAAGTTCACTGTTTCTGGTGCAGTAATGCCTGTAGGTGCAATGACTGTTGACTTCGAATCTGGCTTACCTGCTAATTGGACAAACTCTGGTATGACAGTATCAGCAGGAACGATTTCCAGCACTAATTCAAGTAATTATGTGACTACTCCAAAGTTGATATTCTCTGATGGAGATTTTATTGTAGTTAAAGCTAAGCGCAACGATAGTGGCGAGTCTGATTACATTAAGATTCAAGGATCTAGTGACAACGGAAGTACGTATTCTGCTTATGAAAAGACTATAAGTGGTTCACAGGGACTTTCTTATCCAGACTATTCAAGTCTGGTTATAAGCGATATTCCTACTACAATAAATAAATTGAAGATTATTGCTTGGTATGGAACTATTGATGAGATAACAGGTCTGACCTATGCTCCTTCTCTTTCAGTAACTACAGGTGATCCTGCTGCTGCAGTTAATACTCCTGCCAACTACGACTTTGGCGAGTGTGCAGATAATGCTAGCGTAACGTACAACTTCGCAAATGCTGGTGCAGGTACTATTAATATCACGAATGTGGCGATTACTGGCGATGGTGCTGCTGCTTATTCTACCAACTGGACAGAAAGCGTAGCTGCTCCATTCGACCTTGTAATCACTCGTACTTACGACTCAAGCCGTGCTGGTGCAGGTGCTCAGGAGGCAGCTGTTACTGTTACCACCTCTGAGGGAGCCTTCGTTATCAATGTAACGGGTACTGACCAAGCCGCAAATGCTCCCACGCTTGCAGTAGACAATACATTGAACTTTGGAAAATTGACAGCTAATTCTACTGAAACCGTTACCGTAACAAATAGCGGCACAGGTTCAATGGCAGTTAATATTGCTTCTGACAATGCGCTGTTCACTATTTCTCCTGCTTCATTGACAGAGATTGGTGCTGGTGCTTCGAAGACATTCGATGTAACATTCCATTACGATGATGTAGCAGGTAGCTATGGCAATAAGAGTGCAAATATCACCGTTACTCCAACTTATGATGCAGAGGCAGCTATCGTGATTGCTGCTACAGCTAATGCTAAAGACCCGGATATTTGGGATACAGACTTTAGTGGAAACGCTTTACCTGATGGTTGGACATTATCAACAAGTGGAGCATTTACTTTTGCAAATGGCATAGCTTCTGGACATTATTCTACCAATGGCACCTTGACTACACCTCTTTTAACTGTAGAAGCAACCACAGACGAACTGACGTTTAAGTATAAGCGTAGTAATGCTGCGATAACTATTAAGAAGCAGAAAGACGGAGGTGATTGGGAGAGTCTTGTTAGACTTCCTAGCTCTGGCTATCAAACTGACAATGATTGGCAGACCTATACTATTACTGGCTTAGAAGCAGGTAATTATAAGTTCCAATTCACCAATGATGACTATGACTTAGACGACTTTGAAGGCTTTAAGTTCTGCCTCAACGACCCAACATTGGCAGTTTACAGCGACGCTGAGGCTACTCAGGCTGTAGCTACTGCTACTACTAAGGACTTCGGATGGGCTCAGAGTTCACAGAGTGCTACCTATTATATTAAGAATGGTGGTACTGGTACGCTGACCATTTCTGACATTGATGTTCCTGCAGGCTTCACCGCTGCTACTGCTGGCAATGCCACAACAGTGGCTGCTGGTGCAGATCCTCTGGCTCTGACAGTTACAATGTCTGCTGGTGAGATTGGTGAGAAGAGTGGTACTGTCACGCTGACTACCGATGGTGGTAACTTCACGATTCCTGTGAAGGGCTTCATCTATGGCAGCAAGAATTTGGTTGACTTCACTAATGCATCACAGTACACTGGTTGGACTGGTGTAAATGTTACTGACAATGTAGCAGCACTTAGCTCTACAGCAATTCAGACCACTAAGTTCGCTGCTGATGCAGCAGAAAAGCTGTACGTTGAAATTAAGGGTAGCAGCAGCTATGGCAGCAAATCATTCAGCTACAGCTATTCTAGAGATAATGGCGCAAACTGGAGCGCAGCAACAGCTTTGGTAGAATCTACCTATGGTAATGTTGCCGATCAGGTGTTCACCATCAGTGACATTGCTAACCCAGACAATGAAAGCACTGTGTTGATTCGCTTCACTGGTTCTAACCTCGGCATCAACCGTATCTACGGCTTCACGCCTGTTGCGACTCCTGTAATGGCTCTCGACAAAACTGATGACTACAACTTCGGTATGCAGACAGCAGCTGCAGAGTATGTAATTACCGTTACTAACAATGGTACGGGTGACTTGGAGCACTTGGAAGCTACTCTGACGACAGGTACAGATTATACTGTTTCTGTAGCTGCAACTACAGTTGCTCCAGGCGAAAACACAACCATCACCATTACCCAAAAGGCCAGCACTGCATACGCTTCTCATAGCGATGTGCTGACCATCTCGGCAGACGACGTGAACAACGTAGTTATTAACCTGAGTGGTAAGACCCGTAACGCAGCTAAGTACTTTGCAGACTTTGAGGCCGCAGGCATGCCTGTTGGCTGGACAGCTACAGGTTGGAGCCGTACAGGTAATGCTAGCAACTATTATGCACAGGCAGGCTACTCTGGCACCAACACTTTGCAGACTCCTGCTTTGACTATCGCTGCTGGTGAGGAAATCAAGTACGATGCTTGGGTAGGATACACAGGCGGAACATTTAAGGTTCGCTACACTACCAACGGTGGTATCAGCTGGACTGAAGCTGATGTAGAGGCTACTACTACACAGACTACTAAGACACTCTCGTTGGGTAATGAAGCAGCAGTAACAGCTTACATCCAGTTTGTAGGTGACTACTATGCTCGTATCGATAACTTCTATGGTGGAACTGTGGCCGCAAATGCTCCTCTAATTAAGGTAACAAAGAGTGCAGCAGTTGTTGAGAATGGTACTACTGAAGAATTTGGGGATATCCTTGCTGAAGCTACAGCTACATATACTGTCACTAATGCTGGTACTGGTACGCTGACTATTACCTCGCCTGTTGCTACTACTGGTGTTGCAACTGCTGCTATTGACGAGACTTCTTTGGCTACTGGCGAATCGGCTACACTGACTATCACCATGCCTATTGAGGCTCCTTATGGAGAGAAGAGTGGTGCTGTAACTGTTGAGACCAACCTTGGTAACTTCGTTATCAATTACACGGCAACGACGATGAATCCCAACACGCTGAATGTTGATTTCAGCGACAATACTCTGCCTGTAGGTTGGTATAAGGAGAGTGGATGGAATAACTATTCTCAGGAAATCTATCGCAGCGACAGAAACAGCGATCAATACTTCGTGACTCAAAAACTGAATGTTGCAGGCACAAGTGATGTCCTAAAGTTTGACGCCAAGAAGTATGGTTCATATTATGCTAGTAGTACAGTTCTTAAGGTTAGCTACTCTACCGACCGTGTGAACTGGACTGAGATTGATAGCTATGCTTCTGAGATGACAACCAGCTATAAGACCTTTGAGATTAGTGGCCTGGCTGCTGGCGAATATTACTTGAAGTTCACTGGTCGCTATGCAAGCATTGACAACATCATTGGCTGGACAAAGGTTGCAGGCATTGAACACGACCTCTACGTCACCGCTACCAGCTTCCCTGCTACGACAACGAAGGGCAATAGCGCTACTATCTCTGCTACTGTGACCTCACTGATTGCTGCTGAGACTGGCGTATATGCTAAGCTGTTTATCAATGGTTCTGATGAAGCAGAAGCTACTGCTGGTCCTAAGGATATTTCTCTGAATGGAACTCAGACCTTCTCGTTCACCTATGCTATTCCTGAGAACAAGACGGCTCAGATTAAGGTGTACTATAGCGACCACACTGAGGCATTTGCTACTGCCGAGAACGATATGAAGGTGAATTACACATTCGATGAGGAAGTTGATCCTTCTACCATCACCGCTGGTACGTTCGACGTCACCCTGAACCGCTCGTTCGTTGAGGGTTGGAACACCATCTGTCTGCCGTTCGCAGTAACGGACATTGAGGGTGTCTTTGGCGACGGTGTCAAGATCTACGGATTTGACAGCAAGAATGGCGATAACTTGAGATTCACTTCTGTCGACGAGACTGAAGCAGGTACTCCGTATCTCATCAAGATGCCAGCAGCCAAGAGCGACGCTATTGTGATGAACAATGTAAGCGTTAGTGATGCAGCTGCAGGAACTGTAGAGCAGAGTAGCATTATCCTCCACGGTAGCTATGCTCCGATGGCAGCAGGTACGTTGACAGGATGCTATGGCGTTAACAGTAAGAATCAGATTGCTCCTGCTAATGAATACACGATCATGAAGGGCTTCCGTGCTTACTTCTCTGGCAGTGTTGCTGGTGCACGTATCTCTGTCTTCGACGAGACGACAGGTATCACAACGGTCTATGGCGCAGACAAGCTGTTTGGCAATGACAATCGCATCTACAACCTGAAGGGCCAGCACGTGGAGAATGCCAAGAAGGGTATCTACATTGTCAATGGCAAGAAGGTCGTGATTAAGTGAGAATAAAGCAAGAGCTCGCTCATGCTTTATCGAACGTGAGCGAGCTCGAGCAAAGCTCAAGGCCGTGATTAAGTAAAAGCCCACCCCTGACCCCTCCCCAAGGGAGGGGGAACAGGAAGGCGAGTAAATTCACTTTAAAGAAAAAGAACAATGAAAAAGACATATATTTCACCTGAGATACAGACATACATGTTGAACATGAGAAGTACGCTTTTGGCTGGTTCAACACAAGACATTCCGACATCTGGTGACCCAACTCCTGTGTTCAACTCTCGTGGCTACGACGACTTCGACGACGAGGACGAAGACTGGTAAGCAAGCATTTGCTTCAGATAGATCACCCTCACAGCGCTCTTGTGGCTCTGTGAGGGTTTTTCGTGAAAACACCTCACCACCTCACTCGACACCCTTGGAATGCCGATGTACAGGGCGTTTGCGGCCAGTGAGGTGGTGTGACACCACCTAACTAACACCTAACTGACACTTACCTGAGGCAAAACGTGTCGGGCTGTTGCGAGTGAGGTGTCAGGTAACTCTCAGGTAAGTCTTTTCAGAGAGTTACCTGGTCGCAATCCCTTTGTGCATCGGGGTTTGGGGCAGGTTGAGGTAGGTGTTAGGTCTTTTTGCGCATGTGGCACTTCGTGGCGACGGAGACGGCACTTGTTGGTCGTCTATGTGGGACTTGCTGGCCGTCTATGTGGCACTTTGTTGGCGTCTATGTGGCACTTTGTTGGCGTCTATGTGGCACTTTGTTGGCGTCGAGGCGTAACTTTGTGACTGTCAAAGTGGCACATTGACAGCGTCAAAGTATAGTATCGACTACGTCAAAGCATAGTATTTAACAAAGAAGAACTTAGCGGGTGATGATGGTGCCGTGGTGGCCATCGATGGCCGTGGCCAGGGTAATGATGACGCGGGAGACGCCGGCGTCGACGGCAGCGAGGGCATTTTCTATCTTGGGCAGCATGCCGCCACTGATGGTGCCGTCGGCCTTGTAGGCCAGGAAGTCGGCACGATTGATGGTGGCAATGACGCTGGTGTCGTCGTTAGCGTCACGCAGCACACCCGGCTTCTCGAAGGCAAAGATGAGGGTGACGTCGTAACCAGCGGCAGCCATTGCCTTCGCCGTCTCTGAGGCCATCGTGTCGGCATTGGTATTGAGCATGTGGCCCTGTCCGTCGTGCGTCAGCGGTGCAATGACGGGTACGAGGCCGGCCTCGATGAAATGGGCGATTTTTGCACCTGCAGCCTGGTCGACGTCGCCTACGAAGCCGAAGTCGACGAGGGTTCCCGACGGAGAACCGTCGGAAGTAGTGGCTGCAACGGCGACGGGTAGACGCTTGTGGGAAAGGATGATGTTGGCGTCGGCACCTGTGAGTCCGAGGGCGTCGCAGCCTAAGGCCTGCAGGCGTGCCACCACATTCTTGTTGACCAGTCCGCCATAGACCATCGTCACCACTTCGAGCATCGCCTCGTCGGTGATGCGTCGGCCGTTGACCATGTGGGTCTCGATACCCAGTCGCTCGGCAATCTTCGTGGCTCTGCGACCACCGCCGTGCACGAGTATCTTGGGTCCGTCAATCGCGATGAAATCGCGCAAAAGTTGCTGTAACTGCGTTTCGTCTTCAACGACGGCTCCGCCGACCTTGACGATGGTGATGGGTTGTTTCATTTTTTTTTCGATATTTCGATGCTTCGATACTTCGAAGTTTCGTTATTCCAAATAAGTATATCCGTAGAGTCCTGAGCGGTAGTTTGAGAGGAACTCCTTACCCTCTTCAAGGCTAATCTTGCCCTGCTTGACACTCTTGGTCACCCATATCTCGAGTTGGCGCACCAGCTTCTTGGGGTTGTACTGCACATATTCGAGCACCTCCTCGACGGTCTCGCCGTCGAAGATCTGGTCGATATGGTAGTGACCATCCTTCACAGAGATGTGGACAGCGGTGGTGTCGCCAAAGAGGTTGTGCATATCGCCGAGGATTTCCTGGTAGGCACCTACGAGGAACACGCCGAGGTAGTAGTTCTCGTTGCGCTTCAGCGCGTGGACAGGCAGCGAGTGCGACTGGTGGCGGTTGGTGGCGAAGTTGGCTATCTTTCCGTCTGAGTCGCAGGTGATGTCCTGTATGGTGGCGTTGCGTGTGGGACGCTCTTGCAGACGCTGGATGGGCATGATGGGGAATACCTGGTCGATGGCCCACGAGTCAGGCAGCGACTGGAACAGCGAGAAGTTACAGAAGTACTTGTCGGCCAGCAGCTTGTCGATGTTCATCAGCTCCTCCGGCACGTGCTTGAGGTTCTTGGCCAGCGCATGGATCTCATGGCAGACGCTCCAATACATTGCCTCAATCTCAGCGCGCGTCTTCAGGTCTACAATGCCGTGAGAGAAGAGGTCGAGCACCTCTTCGCGTATCTGCTCGGCGTCGTGCCAGTCTTCAAGCACGTTGCGTGGCGACAGGTTGTCCCATATCTCGTAGAGGTCCTTTACCAGCTGGTGAGAGTCAGCGTCGGGCTCGAACTCCTCGGGCATCTCAGGCAGTGAGGCCGTCTCCAGCACGTCGATGACCAGTACGCTATGGTGGGCCGCCAGCGAGCGTCCACTCTCAGTAATCAGGTTGGGGTGGGGTATGTCGTTCTTGTTGGCAGCCTCTACGAAGGTGTAGATACAGTCGTTGACATACTCCTGGATGGAGTAGTTGACACTACTCTCAGAGGACGGAGACCGCGTGCCGTCGTAGTCGACGCCCAGGCCACCGCCACAGTCGACGAAATCGACGTTGTAGCCCATCTTGTGCAGCTGGACATAGAACTGTGACGCCTCGCGCAGGGCCGTCTGTATGCGGCGTATCTTTGTAATCTGCGAACCAATGTGGAAATGGATGAGGCGCAGACAGTCACGCATATCCTTCTTGTCAAGAAGCTCGAGGGCTTCCAGCAGCTCGGCACTCGTCAGTCCGAACTTCGAGGCGTCGCCACCGCTCTCTTCCCACTTGCCGCTACCGCTGGAGGCCAGTTTTATGCGGATACCGATGTTCGGACGCACATTCAACTGCTTCGCTACGCGGGCAATGATGTCGAGCTCGTTCAGCTTCTCGACGACGATGAAGATGCGTTTGCCCATCTTCTGGGCCAGCAGGGCCAGTTCGATGTAGCTCTCGTCCTTGTAACCATTGCAGACGATGATGGAGTCGCTCTGGCACTGTACGGCAATGACGGCGTGCAGCTCAGGCTTCGAACCCGCCTCAATGCCAAGGTTGAACTTGCGGCCGTGCGAGATAATCTCCTCGACGACGGGCTGCATCTGGTTTACCTTGATGGGGAACACCACGTAGTTCTCGCCTTTGTATTCGTACTCCTCGGCGGCCTTCTTGAAACAGCTCCACGTCTTCTCGATACGGTTGTCGAGAATATCGGGGAAGCGCAACAGCACGGGTGCCGTCACGTCGCGTAGCGACAGTTCGTCCATCACTTCGCGCAGGTCAATCTTCGTACCGTCCTTACAGGGTGTCACGTAGACGTTACCCTCGTCGTTGATACCGAAGTAGCTGGTTCCCCAGCCATTGATGTTGTAGAGCTCCTTGGAGTCCTCAATGGTCCATTTCTTCATAGTTGGTTTTTTATGGGTCTTATGGGGCCTATGGGCCTCATGGGTTTTATAGTGACAGGAGGGCGCGTATGCGCTCCACACTGATGTTGATCTTGTCGTAGTTGTCGAGCACGCTGACGTCGAGCACGTGTTGCGCCTTGTTGTAGTAGGGCTCGCGCTCCTTCAGGTGTTCGGTGATATAGGCGATGAGCTCCTCGGGCGTCTTGCCTTTCAGCAACGGACGTTCCACCTTTCCCATCAGCAGGTGCTTGTACAGCACTTCGGGCGTAGCCTTCAGGTATATGACGTCGCCCTGCTGGTTCAGATAGTCCATGTTGTCGAAGAAGCACGGCGTGCCACCACCACAGCTGATGATGACATTCTCGAACTCGGCCACCTCGTGTAGCATGTTGTATTCTATCTGTCGGAAGCCCTCTTCACCCCGTTCGGCAAAGATTTGCGACACCGTCTTGCGCATGCGGCTCTCGATATACCAGTCCATATCGTAGAACATCATGCCCGTAGCCTTTGACAGCGCCTTGCCCACGGTGGTCTTGCCGGAGCCCATGTAACCTATGAGAATGATGCGTCTCATTTCTCAGTCTTCTTGATGATGGCCATGCACTCGTCGTATCTCAGCTCGTCAGCTTTGGCGTGCAGGTTCTTCGGCAGGCGGTAGTTCTTGCCGTCGTAGACCAGATAGGGACCATAGCGGCCGTTGAGCACTTCGAGCTTGTCGTCCTCGATGAAGATCTTCAGGTGTTTCTTGTTGTCCTGCTCACGCTTTGCCTTGATGAGTGCCACGGCCTCTTCGAGAGTGATGGCCATGGGGTCGGTATCCTTGGGCAGCGAGGTGTATTTCTTCTGGTGCAGGATATATGGTCCGAAGCGTCCGGCGCCGATGGTCACAGTGCTACCCTCGAAGTCGCCCAGGGTGCGCGGCAGCTGGAAGAGCTCCAGTGCCTCGTCGATTGTCAGCGTCTCCATGCTCTTGTCGCTGGGCAGTTGTGCAAACAGCGGCTTGTCCTTATCCTCGGCAGAGCCTATCTGTACCACGGGTCCGAAGCGGCCAATCTTCACGAAGACGGGACGTCCGCTCTTGGGGTCATTGCCCAGCTGGCGCTCGCCAGCCTTATGCTCCTGACGGGCATTCATGGTTTTCTCGACAGTAGGCTCGAATTTCTTGTAGAAGTTCTTCAACATGGTGGTCCATGTCTCGCCACCCTCGGCAATCTTATCGAAGTTCTGCTCGACCTTTGCTGTAAAGTTATAGTCCATGATGGTGGGGAAATACTGCATCAGGAAGTCGTTGACCACGCTGCCAATGTCGGTAGGCAGCAGCTTACCCTTGTCAGAGCCGGCCATCTCGGTGCGTTCCTTCTGGGTGATGACCTTACCCTTCAGCGTATCGATGGTGTAGCTGCGCTCTTCGCCCTTCTTGTCGCCTTTGTGCACATATTCACGCTGCTGGATGGTCGAAATGGTGGGGGCGTAGGTAGAAGGACGTCCGATGCCCAGCTCTTCGAGCTTGTGAACCAGCGAGGCCTCGGTATAGCGCTGTGGTCCCTGGCTGAAACGCTCGGTAGCCTGTATCTCGCGACGAGTCAGCTCCATGCCTTTCTTCATAGGCGGCAGGATGCGGCTCTCTTCGTCTTGCTGATCATCATCGTCAACAGATTCGCGATAAACCTTGATGAAACCGTCGAACTTCACCACTTCGCCTTGGGCGACGAAGAGAGAAGAGGTGGTAGAGGGCTTGATTTCCACTGTGGTCTTCTCAATTTCGGCATCGGCCATCTGTGAGGCAATGGTGCGCTTCCAGATGAGTTCGTAGAGCTTGCGCTCCTGAGCCGTGCCCTCAATCTCCATGCGGTCCATATAGGTAGGACGGATGGCTTCGTGGGCCTCCTGGGCACCCTTCGAGCTGGTGTGATACTGGCGTACCTTCGAGTACTCCTCGCCATAGAGCTTGGTGATCTCCTCCTTGCTGGCATTGATACACAGCGCAGAGAGGTTTACGGAGTCGGTACGCATATAAGTGATCTGTCCGTGTTCATACAGATGCTGGGCAACCATCATGGTCTGCGAGACGGTGAAGCCCAGTTTGCGGGCGGCTTCCTGTTGTAGCGTCGACGTGGTGAAGGGAGGTGCCGGCGTGCGCTTAAGCGGTTTCTTGCTGACGCTGCTGACGGTAAACGTTGCCTCCTTGCACTGCTCCAACAGCTGAAGGACCTCGTCGTGGGTCTTCAGGCGCTGGGCCAGCATCGCCTTGACCTCGCTTTGCGAACCGTCGGCATTGGTGATGGCAAAGGTAGCAGCCACGCTATAGTATGGTTCGCTTTGGAAAGCCTGTATCTCACGCTCACGTTCGACGATAAGACGTACGGCAACGCTCTGTACACGACCAGCCGACAGGGCGGGCTTGACCTTACGCCACAGGACGGGCGACAACTTGAAGCCTACCAGACGGTCGAGCACACGGCGGGCCTGCTGGGCGTTCACCAGGTTCATGTCAATGTGACGCGGGGTTTCGATAGCCTTGAGGATGGCCGGTTTGGTAATTTCGTGGAACACGATACGGTTGGTATGCTCCTCGTCCAGTCCGAGCACCTCACACAGGTGCCATGAGATAGCCTCTCCCTCGCGGTCTTCATCGGATGCGAGCCATATCTTCTCAGCCTTCTGGGCATTGTTTTTCAGTTCCTTGACGAGTTTCTCTTTCTCTTCAGGAATCTCGTATTCAGGTTCGAGCGTAGTGGTGTCGATGCTCATCTCCTTTTTCTTCAGGTCACGGATATGTCCGTAGCTCGACATCACCTTATAGTCGTTGCCCAGGAATTTCTCGATGGTTTTGGCCTTGGCAGGCGACTCTACGATTACCAAATTCTTTTGCATGGTTTTACCTTTTTACTTCTTTTCGGTTTAAAATTTATTCGTTTGGGCGGCAAAAGTACGCAAAAGTTTTGGTTACACCTTATATATATAGTAGTTTTTTAGTATTCTTAACGTTTCGACAGGAAGCGGAGGGGGAGATTAAAGACAACTTCTTTAAAATAACCTTCACTCCCAATGATCCGTGCGGAACGGGAAAAGGGGGAGGTTAGCGGCGTTCTTTACATTGCCAAGCAGGAAGTTGCGGAAGCAGTAGCGCACGGCTACGGGGTTGGGGACCTCAGGACTGCTGACACTGATGCCCTCGTCCCAATAGTTGCCGCCAGGGCGCCAGAAGTGGCGGGCTGTGGCGGGGTGGAACACACGGTCTTCGCCTGCAATCTCGAAGCCCTCAATCATCTCGTAGGGCGCGTCAGCGTGGTAGTTGTCTTGTAGGTGGATGAGTATGGCACCGTCTTTGACCATCATATCTTTATAGGTAGAACTCTTGTAGAGCACCTGTTCGAAACCGTAGTCGCGGTGTAGCGCCGTCCACGCCAGGCGCTCACCCACCTGTCGCTTCTGCGTGGGGTGTATCTGGGTGGTCTCGTAGGGATAGACCAGGTCGTTGGTGCATACCAATGAGCTGTTGGGAATGATCTGTGCGGCACGCAACTGCTGTTCGCGTAGCAGAGCACCACTCAGGCCGTTCACGTCGTCGCCGTCATAGGCGTAGGGGGCTATCTGTACGAAGTAGAATGGCAGTTCGCCTAAGCGGAACTGCTGGCGCCACTGCTCTACCAACAGCTTCAGGCGCTCAGAGTACTGGTTGTCTGGGTCGCCGATGTTCGAGCAGCCCTGATAGAACAGAATGCCCTTGACGGTATAGTTCAGGATGGGGTTGAACGTGCCGTTGCCCCACAGCAAGGCACGTAGGTAGTCCTGGTCGGGTTTGAAGTTGACGATACCCATCGTGTCTGTCGGCTCTTGGGTATATTTCTGCAGGTTCTCCTTTGTCAGCCAGCTTTCTACGCGCGAACCACCTTTGTTGGCCTCTATCAGTCCGATGGGAATGTCGAGGGCCTGGTGCATGACACGGGCAAAGAAATAACCCGTCGCCGAGAAGTCGCTAACGGTCTTCGGCGAACAGTCGACCCACTTGGTGTCGGCATCTTCCTGGGGCTCCATACGCATGATGCTGGGAATCTTGGCACTGCGTACGCCAGCATGCTGGGCGGCATCAATCACCACCGAGTTGTAGTCTTCTACGGGACAACCCCAGAAACCCTTGACGGGCATCTCCATATTCGACTGGCCGGCACATACCCACACCTCACCGGCGAGTACGTTGTTGATGGTCACCTTGCCGTCACCATCGTCAAAGGTGATGGTCAGCGGAGTGTAGGAGGCCGCAGGCGACTTCACCGTCAGCAGCCAGCGGCCCAGGTCGTCAGCTTTGGCTACTGACTTCTGCTTCGACCACGACGTCGTGGCCACCACCTTGCTGCCGGGTTGGGCCCATCCCCATAGGCGGACATCCGTCTGTTGCTGGATAATCATGTTGTCGCCGACCAGATGAGGCAGTCGTACTTTGGCTTGAGTGCCGCAGACACAAAGTGTCCATACGGCCAGTGTGAGGAGTAGTCTATTCATTGCTTTTAAAGTTTTTGTTGTAATAATGGTGCAAAGATACGATTTTTTTGTACCTTTGCAAACAACAAAACCAATAAATTATGAAGAGAGTATTGTTTTTTGCCGTGATGTTGCTGTCGCTGTCGGCAGCAGCCCAGAAACCAATAGAGATGAATCTGTGGCCTGAAGGTCCCAAGACCAATAATGGCGACCCGACGGATATGGCGAAGGTGTGGGTCTATCTGCCTGACGAGAAAAAGGCAACGGGACGAGCCATCGTGTGTTGTCCCGGTGGAGGCTACCAGCATCTGGCTATGGACCATGAGGGCCACGACTGGGCACCGTTCTTCAATGGGCAGGGTATTGCGCTCATTGTGCTGAAATACCGTATGCCTCATGGCGTCTGGCAGGTGCCTGCCGAAGATGCCGAGGAGGCTATGCGACTGGTGCGTCATAACGCCAAGAAGTGGCATATCAATACCAAGGATGTCGGCATTATGGGCTTCTCGGCCGGTGGTCATCTGGCATCTACCGTAGCCACCCATGCCTCTGGTGATGCCGCTCCTAATTTCCAGATACTGTTCTACCCCGTTATCTCAATGGATCAGGGCATCACCCATCAGGGTTCGCGCAACAACCTCTTGGGCAAGAAACCTAAGCGTAAGCTGGTGAACGAGTATTGTAATGAACAACACATCGGTCACCATACGCCGCGTGCCTTTCTGGCACTGGCCCATGATGACCGAGTGGTCGTTCCAGTCAATAGTCTGAACTATTATGAGGAGTTGTACGCCAACAAAGTGCCGGCGTCGCTACATATCTATCCTACAGGCGGTCACGGCTTTGGCATTCGCCAGTCGTTTGAGTACCACTTCGAGATGATGCTTGACCTGAAGGCCTGGTTGCACAGCTTTTAGAGCAGGTTCTTGATGGCCTGGTCCAGATCCTTGATGGTCTGTGTGCGACCTACGATATTGTTGCCGCGGTCAATCAGGAAGAACTCAGGCACACCCTGCAGGTTGTAGAGCGAGAGGGTCGGCGACTGCAGACCATCCTCTTCGCGGACGCTGATCCACGGCAACTGTGCCGTCTGCTGCTTCCAGAAATGTTCGTTGGGGTCAAGGCTGACCTGATAGATCTCCAATCCCTGTGCGTGGTATTTGTTGTAGAGCTCGCGGAGCATCAGTATGCGTGTCGGCGAGTCATTGGTAGCAAAGACGTGGAAGTCGAGCAGTACCACTTGCCCCTTTAGGTCTGTCAGATGGCGTAGGCGACCCTTGTTGTCGCGTAGCGGCAGGTCGATAACGCCTGTTGTCTGTACCTTGTCAGCATCGATGGTTGCTGCACGTTCTGCCTCTGCAATACGAACGTTGCGCATGCCTTCCAGAGCAATATTGTGCAGGTTGGCACCACGCTCAGCATTAGGATAGTAGGTGTCCCAACTGGTGGCTACGGCAGCAAAGGCCTTGATATCGTCCTTGTCGTTACGTGGATTGAAGAGCAGCATGTTGCCTAATGTCTGGAACAGGGCGAAGTAGGCATAGGGTTTGTTGGGCTCTTTGAAGATGTAGTTAGCCTTCACATCTTCCTTATAGCGGTTGATCATCTGCAGAATGCTGTCGTTGGTCTGCTTGACGGTCAGCTGTTCGTCCTCGCTGACGGCAATGGCGCGCTGTTGCAGGTCAATCTGCTTGAGAGCCAGCTCTTTGATTTTTAGACAGTTGTCTGAACCCTCCACCTCATACTTTGTGGCCATCTGCGGATACTGGGCACGTACGGTCACCGTCTCGGTAGAGTCTATCGAGAGGTTGATGATCTGGTCGCTGATACGCAGGCGGTAGAACTCGGGTGCTTCTTGGGCGGCACCGCTGAAACTGAAGGCACCATCCTCGTCCAGACGTACAGAGTCAATGACGCTGATGTCCTCGATTCCCACGTTCTCCAGATAGAGCAACGAGTCCTTGGCGTTGGTGATGTTTCCCTCTACGTGAAACTTCTTCTCTGTGCACGAAGCCATAGCAAGTACGGCCAGTGCAAACAATAGATATTTCTTCATTATTGATGCGAATATTGTTATTTTGGCTGCAAAGGTACACCTTTTTTACTAAAAAACAATAATTATCGGTAGGAATATTCGTTTATTATTATAATAATGTGTACCTTTGCGCCCGCAAAAAGGGTTTTGCGGACGCGAAGGCAGGCTACATCTCAGCATAAAGCGAGCTTTCTGCATTCGGTTTGCACTGCCTTTGTCGCAGTATTTTTATTTTTAGATGTTTTAATTTTAAGATGAACGTAATTACGAAAAGTATTCAGTTGCCTGATGGAAGAACCATCACAATTGAGACCGGGAAAGTGGCAAAGCAGGCCGATGGCAGTGTGATGCTCCGCATGAACAACACTGTACTGCTGG
>Ga0256407_10007099_pt1 | contig 17035 bp, 16 predicted proteins | sample RumenRJG_04DNA_FD_193489 | JGI IMG/M metagenome (GOLD analysis project Ga0256407, IMG submission 193489) | Bovine rumen microbial communities from Lethbridge, Alberta, Canada - RJG_04 | ecosystem: Host-associated > Mammals > Digestive system > Stomach > Rumen | place: Canada: Alberta...
TTCGAATTTTTGATATTCACTTTCTGCACCATAGTGAACATCCCCAGTTGAGGAACCGATAGCTCCTAAAGCAATACCCCAAAGCATAGCTAAAAGAGGTAATGGGAATACGTGTAATGGGCCAGACATACCAGTTGGAATAATCATTAAGTAAGAAATTCCAACAATACAAAAACTAGTTATAAATCCGTGACCTACAATAGGTCCTAAAGATTGTGATAATACATCCATAAATAATGGTTGTTCGAATTGTGATTGACCAACAATCCTACCCATGTGGGATGTAACAGTATAAATAGCGTGAACACAAGCAGCGACAGCAGCACCAATTGCAATAGCGATTACTGGGAATCCAGGAACCATACCAAACATTGAAATTAATATATATGCAATAGCACCAGCTACACCACACCAAACACCATAAGCGACCGGTTCACCAGAAGCCGCTTTGTTTATCATACGGTGTAAATGTCCCATTTGTGGAGCAAGTTGAACTTGTGAGTTAGGGTTACTTTGAGAACCGATATCAGATTCTAAGTCCTCTGCAGCCCCTCCGATAGTAGCAACTGCACCCATTAATGCAACAACACCTAATGTTACAGGGTCCATAATTTTTTTCCTCCATATTTTTTATTAAATTGATCATTTAATAAACGTGAAAAGAAACATTCTTTTTGAACATTTCATGAAGTGATTTTTATTCCATTAAAAATCACGAGTAATAAAAAAATTATTATTACTAAGTATAATTTTTTTTAATATTAATATAAAAGTTTTACTAAATAATTTTAAGGTTTACTTAAATTTTTGAAGAAAAAATAAGTAGATGAAATTAATCATCTACCTATTTAGTGTTTATCTATCTATTTTGCTGGAGTGATTGCAGTTCTTTCACCTGCAGGTTCGAACTCTCTTAATGCACCTTTAGCAAATTCAGCACGTACTTGGCTGAAGTCGAAGCATAAGTTTTTGTCAGCAAATGCAATTTTGATTAATGGGTTGAAAGCCCAAGCGTCTCCACGAGCTGCGTGAGGAGCTTGTGCGATACCAGCGTATTCACCTTGGTGACCTACATTCATTGCGTAGTTAGGATAGTTTGGTCCTCTCATTTCGAGTGGTAATCCTTCATCGTTTCTGATGGAGAATACGTTAGCAGCACCACATTGATCTTGTAAATCGTATCCGTAGAATCCTAATCTGGAGTGTTGTTCTTTGTGTAAGTACATAGCTAAGTACCATGCGCTTAAACCAGTTTGTGCATTACCAGTAGCGAATGCAGTGGAACAACCAGCAGCTGCGGAAATAACGGAAGCTCTTTGAGATCCACCGAAGTGGGTTTCAAGTAAAGCTGGGTATTCTTCGTATTGGTCTAATGCGTAGAATGCTACTTCAGTACCAACATCTAAAACAGTGTCCATGTTGTTAGGTGCGGAACATAAGTCGCCGTATTTGTCTTCGACGTAGTCTTTACCGTAGTAGGTGAAGTCGTCTAATACATTATCAGTATATGCTGCAGTAGCATATTGAGTGAATCCTACACCACCAGACATGTAAGAACCTAACCAAATTTGGTCGTATAAAGCAGCACCTAAAGCTACTACTTCTAATGAGGTTTTTACAGGGTCATCAGGTGAGACTCTGGAAGCTTGACAGATATCTGCCATGAATCCGAATGGAACTCCACCAAGTTCGTTTTCTGCTCTTGCTCTTCTTACAGGTAAGTAAGTACCCATGTGAACAACTTCTGCGTGTTTGGATGCGTATGCGAAGTCACCAGTAGCTCCTTCACCAGCACATTGGTTGTATGCTGAAATCATTGACATACCAATTTGCATTGCAGACCATCTGGAAGTGGTACCACCGTCACAAACTCTTCCTACGATAGATGGAATTCTTACAGCTTGCCATACAGCTCCGCCAACTTCAGCTTTTAAAGCTTCAGCTTGTTCTTCAGGGAACTCTTTGTTGATGTCTAATACAAATGCAGAGTCAATTTCGTCTGCTAATTCGTCGTCACCAGTAAATACTTTAACATAGGAATCTTGTACTACTAATGGGTCGGTTTCTACCATGTGTTCTTGAACAACTGCTGCACCAGGCATAGCGTGGTTTACAGTTTCTAAGTAATTGGTAATAGTTTCAGGAGTAACTTCAATACCTAATCTTTTTTCAAGAACGTTGTGAGCAGTGTTTAAACCTACGATTACAGTTCTTCTAATGTCATCCCAAGCTTGTTGGATAGCTGCGTTGTTAATGAAGTGTAAATCGTCACCTTCAACGAAAGTATCAGTAGTAGATAATTGGTAAGACATTAAAGCTCTTTGACCTAAAGGAGTACCAATGTCTGGGTTGTACATTGGAATTCCTCTTTTCTCAGCGATTTCTTTACCTTCATTTACAAATGCAGTTTTTCTTTCAGATTGAGTCCAACCACCCATGTTATAGAATTGGGTTGTTTTTTCAGTTGGATCTTCACTGAATTTTTGTTTCATTGCATCTAAGAATTTTTTATCAGCCATGTTAATTACCATCCTGCGTTTGGATCAAATGCACCAAAGGATCTGGAAACGTGAATATTGTGTAATACTTCAACAGCTTCTTTATCATCTTTGTATGCTTCACCATCTATTCTGTAAATAGTGGTTTTTGCTTTTAATGTTTCTTCGTCTAATGGTTCACCTAAGACTACAGGTTCGTCTAAGTCGACACCAATTTGGTCTCTTACCATTTCAACATTACCGGTTTCTTTGTTGAATACTTGTCTTCTGAGCATATCAAACATTAAACCGTTTTCATCTAATCTTAAGGAGTGACCGTGTACACCTGCACCTCTAATACCAGTTCTTGCGGTATCGAAGTATTCAGTTTCTAATAAGATTTTGGATAATCTTTCGATATCTCTTTCTCTTGCTTCGATTACTTGTCTTCCTGATAATGTACCGGTATCGATTCCTCTATATCTGGATAAGTAAGATCTAGCTCTTAAGTAAGGTTGAGCTGGAGCGAAGTACATGGAATCTACGAATTGAATGTATCTAATTCTGTCCCCTGCTTTTGCACCATCAATAGGGGTTACTAATTCTCTTACAATGTCGTCAGGCTCATCCATTTCATCTAATGGTGGGTGAACAGATTTGTATTCTTCACCTGGAGCTCTGTGACCTAATATTTTTACTACGTCTTCATCAGAGATTTCTCTTAACTTTTCTAACTCATGTTCAGGGTTACAAAAGTTTCTTCTATTTTGAGCAACCTGAGAAGTACCTGGATAAATTTGTACCATAATTATGCATCTCCTAATGCTAATTTAACTTTTCTAATAATTTCATCTAATTTTTCCTGTGAAATTGTTTCACCACGGATAACGCCTGTAACAATATCGTCAATAGTACCTTCGGTTTTAATATCCTCATCTTTAGGCATGACTTTAGAAGTTTTTACCCCAATTTTAGCAAAATCTTCGTGGTCAACTGGTGATTCACATATGATAATACAGTGTTTATCAATGTTCCTTAGAATTAATCTTGCTTTGTAAATAATATGATTTGCTACTCCACCTAAATGAATAACCAATAACTTGAAATTATCCATCTGTTGAACTTCACGGTCAGTAAGACCGAATAATGTTCCACCAGCAGCAGGAGCATCATGAGGAACACCAGCACCAGCATTTAAAACCATAGTACTTGTTAAAACATTAGCTTCACGTAAACCAAAAGTAATTTCACAAACAGGTTTAGTAATGTGTCTACGTCCCGGAGACATAGCTACTGCACATACGTCAGTACCACATTCAGCAAAAGTCCCCCTTTGAGCAAGACTTCCGCCTTTTCCCATACCGCTTGTTTCCCTACAATCAACTACGTGAGTACAACGTCCTATCATATTAATCAAGAGTATCCTTTTTAATAATTTTCACATGGTCTTCAAAACTTGAATATTGATCAGTCATTCCAACTAACTCATCTGGTAAATCAATATTACCATATTTAATTCTATCAGAAACAGTTGGTTCCTTTCTGATATAATTAGTTCTAGATTGGTTTATATCAAAACCATAGGGAATATCCTTTTTGCAGACTTCCTCTATTTCTTTTATAGTAGATTCCATTGATAACTCAACAAAAATTCTACCTGTTTTAACTTGCAAAGCTACATCTTCACCATTTACAGTGATTACTCTACGTTCACGATATTGTGGAGGTAAAGTCTCTTCTGTTTTAGGGAATCTTGGACCATGAATAACAGTCCTTTTTACATCATCTATAGCTTCTAAGTCATTCAACAACTTTTCAGTTGTATCGCTTCCAAGAACTCTGTGAGGAAATATTTCAATATCCATAGTAAAAACCCAAATTAGATTTGTTTAAATTAATTAGATGTCACCTTTAATTTCTTCAGCTGCTTCTGCAACAGCGTTGATAGGTTCTCTAAATTCATCAATTTGACTGTATACTTCTTTAATTAAACCAGAAGTTGCTTCTGGTGAAAAGAGTTGTGTTCCTGCATCTAAAGACATAGCAGCAGCTACACAAGGGATACAGAATCCTTTACTGTGTCTGGTTACAACGTGGTTACCGTTGAATAAACCAGGACCTCCTCCTCCGTAAATGGAGTGAGAGAAGAATGAGAATCCTACAGCTACACCTTCTGCTCTACCATAGTCGATACTTGGTAAACCAGTTGCGAATTCAATGTTGTCGTTGAAGTATAATAAAGTAGATGGTACACCTTGAGCAGCACGAGCAGCACCGATGTTAACCATGGTTGCAGCTACAGCACCAGCAGCAGCATATGCGTTCCATTTAGCTGCGTCGTCAGTGTTGTAAATAGAGAAGTCAGTTAAATCTTTTTGAGGAGCGATAACTCCGTCAGCTTCTGCACGAGCAATAGTGCCTTGTACAATACTACCAACAGTACCTTCTTCTGCATTGTCTTTTACTAAATCCATTACTAAATTATCAGCGTTTAAACCTTGGTAAGCTAAACCTAATAAGTGTAATCTTTCATAAGTACCTACTGCATCACCCATTTCAAACATAGCAGTTTGTTCGAAGATTGATGCTAAAGCGGTTGCTTGGAAAGTGTTTTTCAAAGTAGCAGCAGCGAAGTCGTTTGCTTTAACGTTTCTTAATCCGTAACCTGCACCTTCGAGTTTTTGTGGAATGTCTAACATGGTTGCAATGTTAGATCCTTTGTAATCTACAGATTGTGGGTATCTACCTAATACTGCAGCTTTTACGAAGTTTGCGTCGTAAATACTTACATCACATACATCGATAACAGATTGTACTAATGCAGTTGCAGTTGATAAAGGAGCAACAGAGTATTCAGCAGCAACGTCAATTCTTTGAGTTGGTACTTGTACTAATAACCTTTTTCCTCCGGAAATTGGTTCTACAGTAGTGTCGTCACCTTCAGAAATTTGAATCATTTCTTTCATTTTTTCTGCGATTGCGCCTGAATTAGCTACAATATCGAGATCTAATTCTCTACCTAAGATTCTAGATTTGTCTCCACCAACAGCACCGGTTTTAACGGATTTTTCAAGTCCTTCTAAGTTTACTGCAACAGTTCTTTTAACACCTTTTACGATGTTTTGAATTGCAGGGTTTCTGAGTGGACTTATAGCTTCGATTGGTACGTCAGATGCAATTTCATTGCCTCTATCATCGAATAAATCGATTTTATCATCAAACTTTGCCATTTTTTCCCTCCTAAATAAATAGAGTTTAACTAATATACCACTCTCAATGGTTACAATTTTTCACCAAATTGAGTAAAGCTACAAAGCAAGTTTTTGCAAATAGCCAGCCATATGGTATACAAATTTATCTTTAATTAAGATATAATATAAAGATTACCCTCAGAAATTTTTAGAAAAGTTTATAAAGAATAATATCACAAAAGCGATTTAAGAAAAAAGGGATAAAAAGTAATACTTTTAAAAATTAATTTAATTTAGTTAAAATAAATATAAATAATAGATTTAAATTAATTTAATTAAAAATTAAGTATAATAATTTAAATTTAATTATAAATAATAAATTATAAGATTTAGGATAAACTAATAAATTTAAAAAATTAATACTTTTATTAATGTTTGTAATAAATAATACTTTTTTTAATACTTTTTCAAGACAAATCTATTTATATAATACAAAACACAAAATTTAAGATTATGCATGTAGTAGCAGATGTTGGAGGAATACCTGGAAAAGATTGTAACGGTTTTTGCAAATACTGTTACTTTAGGAAGGTAAAGGAAATTAAAGTTTTTGGCTGTGCACACTGTCTTCCCAATAAAGTCGGTTGTGAAAGATGTTCCAAAGGTGTAGCTGACTCACAAAGTGAATTCAAAAGTCCCTTTGAAGTATTCAGCAATGTTCAAAACACCATAATGATGAATATGGGAATGGGTGAAGTAATAGCCGACATCAGCGGAGGCGGAGACATAAGCTGTTATCCACATTTAGAATCATTGACTGCGCAATTCAACCAATTTTCAATAAAGTCACACTTGGGATATAGCTGCGGCAAAGGAATTAGTGATAGAGAGATAGCTTCCAAACTGATAAATAATGGTGTTGAAGAGGCTACATTCACAGTATTTTCAACAGATTCGAAACTTAGACAACAATGGGTTAGGGACAAACATCCCCAAGAGGCACTTAATGCATGCAGAATATTTTGTGAGAACATTAAACTGACTGGTGCTAGCGTAATCATACCCGGCGTTAATGACGGAGACGTGTTAAGACAGACGTGTGATGATTTGGAAAGCTGGGGTGCAAAAGGATTCATATTAATGAGATTTGCAAATACATTTAACGAAGGATTGATACTTGGAAATGAACCTATCCTAAAAGACCACGAATCCCAACCGGTAGAGGAATTTGGCCAACTAGTCAAAGATTTAAATAATGAATACAACTTCAGAATTACGGGAACACCACTATGCGATCCGGAAACCGGCGGACCATTTGCAATAGCTAAAGATGAAAATCAGATATTTTTACAGTTCATCAAACCGGTCACAGGTGAAGCAACAATAATCACCTCAAAAATAGCTGCACCATATATACAAAACATCTTCGATAAGCTTGAAGTTGAAAGTGTAAATGTAGTGGCTGTCGAAAAGGAAATAGCATGCCTCATCACCAAAGAAGATTTGGAAACACTTGATTTGAGTGAGATAAAAGATGCGGTTATACTTCCAGGCAGATCATTTGTTCACCAGCTTGACGCTGAAAGAATTTTAAGTGCTGATGGAATAGAACGCATTGTCGGACGTGGTCCTGATACATTAACTGTAGATGGAGAACTAAGCATTGACCTAACCGACGAAAATGTTATAGAACGAGAACTGGAAGACTTTAATGACTTGGTGGATGCGATTAATTTCTTCGGAATGAGAAGACTTTAAAAAAGAAATTAGTTTGAGTCCTCAATAAGAGAACTTTCACTATTAATCTTTACTAAAATGTAATCATACATTTTAGACTTTTTAATATCTGCAATTTCAGATAACTTTTTACCGTCAATGACAATATTTTCAATCAGTTCATGGTATTTATCATAATTGATTTTTACACGTACACCATCAAGCTGAGTAGTTACCGGTGCAGGAGAGATTACATCCTTTATTTCAGGAATTTGATTTTCAATTGCATTTTTAACAACAATTGAAGGTACTAATGGCGGATCAAGATTCATTTCACGTTTTTTATTATTTAGAATTTCTTCAATTGTTTCAACCAAAGTATCCAATGCTCTGATATCAGGTCCTCTTCTTAATCTCCTAGGAATTCTTCCAAGACCGCCAACATAAGCATCAGCTCCAGGAAGTTCTTCTATTGGAATATCAGGTGCTCCAGTTACAATTACTGGAATGTTAATATCATCATATAAAAATGCTTTAGTTTTGATGCATGTCTCAAAACTTCCAAGTGCAAATACAGCAATGTCATGTTCTTCAATCAATTGTTTTTCCTCTTCAGAAATACCTGAAGTTCCCTTACCATCACCCCTAGCAAGACCAATCATATTATCTTTTGCACCATATTCACGCAAATATTCAGAAATGTCACATGCCGCATGAGGCAAATGATGTCTTGCAAGTGTAGGAGAAACAATAGCTATTTCAGAACCAGCCATAGGGGCTACACTAAGTTTTGCCAATAACTCTTCAGATTTCTCTTCTATCCTATTTACATCATTTAATGGAACGGCCATATTCAATACCAATTCCATTTGCATAATATTGTCTTGAAGAATGAATCCGCCCAAATCTTCAATCAATTCCTTGATTTCTTCACTTTTGTGAACTCCACCAGTAAATGTTAATGTTTCATACATTTTAATACTCTCACATAAAGTCTATAGTAATATTAATTTTTTAAATTTAATCTATATTAACTTTTCCAAAATGGAATACCGAGCTTCGATTCTTTCAAAAGGGTTTTTGGATACGACAGTGTGTGATGGAATTTCAACCAGTTGGGAGGTCTCATCTTTCACTTTATCTGCCAAATAATCAGGATAGATTACATAATCATAATTTTTTGAAGTTATTTCAAAACCAATGTTTAAAACCATATCCTTTAAAAAATTGGAATATACCTTTACTTTAACATGTGAATTTTCATGATTTTCCAAATACTTCACACAAAGATTATAGTTCTTAAAAAATTCTAAAATTTCCGCATCAGACAATTCATTTTTTAATTTGGAAACTTCTTTAATACTTTCAAATAACTGTGAAGGAGTATTTAACTTGATGGCCAATGAATTCATTTCAACTTTGCTTTCAGACAGTAAAATCGCCAAATCCCCATCTTCCAAATCAGGATTTTTATTGACTTTATAATCATTTATACCCGCAAGCCTTACAACCTCTTCACACATTGGTGTTGTGACAATTCTCATAGTATAATATTATATAAAGCACATTAATATATAGTAAACTATGAAAGTAACACTAAGTTTTGAGGAAAGTATAAGCAGAGATGTTTCAATAATGATTGATGTTTTGCGTGCAAGTACCACCATAACTACTGCTTTAGATAAATTTAATCAAATCATCCCTTGTTTTACCCCAGAAGATGCATTTAAACTTAAAAAAGAAACAGGAGGAGTTATTGCAGGCGAACGTAAAGGAGCCAAAGTTGAAGGTTTCGATATTGGAAATTCACCAAATGCAATCTTAAACTTTAAAAGTGACTCAAAAATATTGATATTGACCACAAGCAACGGCACCAGAATACTTGAAAATATGAATTCCCAAGTATTGATAGGATGCTTGAATAATGCCGAAGCTGTGGCCGAGGCAAGCATCAAATTAGCAAAAGATCATATCGACCTGGTCATGGCAGGAGTTTGGGGAAAATTTGCAATTGAAGATTATTTGGCTGCAGGAGAGATAATTCACCAAATATCAAAAAAATGCAGTGACTGCGAAATAGATGAATATGCAAAATCCGCCATATTGGCAAGCAGGAATCCTAATCTGGTTAGAGATGCATTTTTTGATTCAACATCAGGACACAAGCTGAAAAATCTTGGATATGAAAATGACATAAGCTATGCATTATGCCAAAATTCAACTAAAAATGTTGGGTTATATAAGGGTAATAGTATAAATAAGATTAAGTTTAAATAATTGTAATTGATAAATTACATTTATATTTAATTTTTTAAGAGTGTTATATTAATGAGACGTGAATGTTTAACAATTATTGGTACGGCCCACGTATCTGCTGAAAGTGTTGAAGAAGTAAAAGATAAGATTTATGAGATTCAACCGGACAGAGTGGCAATTGAACTTGATTTAGCAAGATATACCAAGCTTAAAAACTCAATGATGGGAATAGAAGAAGACGACAGTATTTCAGTTACAAAAATAATTAAAGAAAACAAAGTGGGATTATTTTTAGTGACAACAGTGCTTAGTTATTTCCAATCAAAAATAGGTGAGGAAGTGGACGTTGCCCCAGGTTCAGAAATGGTTGGTGCAATTGAAGCCGCAGAGGATTTAGGAATACCACTAGCTTTGATTGACCGTAATATCAATACAACATTGGAACGTGCATTAAATAGAATGTCTTTTATTGATAAAATTAAATTTTTAATTGGATTGTTGACTACAGATACCGATGATGAAGAAATCGATATTGAAGAGTTAAAAAATCCCGATAAACTTGATGATTTGCTTGAAATGTTTAAAGATGAAGCACCAGGAATATATGAAGTATTAGTTCATGAAAGGGATGCTTATCTCGCAGGAAGCCTTTTGAGAATCCCTGAAGATAAAGTAGTGGCTGTTGTAGGTGCAGGCCATCAGCCAGGTATTAACAGATACCTTGACAATCCTGAAACAATACCACCACTTGAAGAACTGAATAAAATAATAGATAAAAAAGGAATCCCATGGACAAAAATAATACTTGCGCTAATACCAATTTTGTTTGTTGTGATATTTTTTCTGGCATTTCTTAATGGGATAAATATTACGTATAATATTTACCAATTTATTGGAATTAGTATGCTTATGGGATTTTTAGGTTCAATATTATCCGGATCAAAAATCCAGTCAGCAATTGTCGGAGGATTGGTTGCTCCATTAACTATTATCCACCCGCTTCTTGCAGCAGGATGGTTTTCAGGATTGACTGAAGCAAAATACAGAAAAGTAAGGCAAAGAGACATTAAGAATTTAGCACACTTTGATGGTTTCAGAGATTTATGGAACAATAATATTTTTAGAGTTTTGCTTGTTGTTATTGGAACAAACCTTGCAGTCAGTATAGCAACATTGGTTATTTTGCCATCACAAGTATTCATTCCACTATTTATGCAGATATTCGGTGGATAATCTCCATAAATTTTCAATTTTTTTAACTAAATTATAATTTAATAAAAAGTTTTTTATACTTATAAAAATAATCATTATATACTAAATTTTAAGGAATAATAATATGTATTATATATTTCGTTGTGACTGTGGAAGAGTTTTATATGCAAAGGAAGGTGTTGCGACCAGAAAATGTGTATGTGGAAAAACACTAAAAGTTAAAGGTCGAAGAATATTTAAAAAAGTAGAAACAAGAGAAGAAGCTTCCTATGCAGTCCAGAAAATGCAGGACGAAATATATGGAAACACTGGTTTTATTAAAGCCAGTGATTTATAATTTAAGGTCTGTTAAAAATGGCTGGAACAATATTAGAAATAGTAATAATTTTAATTTTAATAATACTTACAGGATATTTATCAATGGCAGAGCTTGCCGTTGTGTCGGTTAGAAAAGCAAAAATGCAAAAATACATCGATGAAGGTAATGAAAATGCACAAATAGTTTTGGATTTGCTCGAAGATCCGAATGAATTTTTATCAACTGTTCAAATTGGAATTTCACTCATTGGTGTATTAACTGGGGCTTTTGGTGGAGTAACACTTGCCGAACCTTTAGCCAAACTTATTTCATTTGTACCATACAACGGACCGATAAGTGTTATAATCGTTGTAGTGGTTACAACATATTTGACATTGGTTGTTGGAGAAATTGTACCTAAAGTAATTGCTTTAAATAATCCTGAAAGAGTTTCTCTCAAAGTTGCAAAAAGTATGATTATTCTCTCTAAAATATCAAAGCCAGTTAGTTTTATTCTTGCAAAATCAAGCAGTTTTCTTTTATGGTTAATGAGAATTGAAAATAGAAATGATGATACCGTTACAGAAGAAGAAATCGAATTAATGATTAAAGAAGGAAGAGAAGATGGAACCATTGAACAAGAGGAAGAAGATATCATTAAAAGGGTTTTCAAACTTGATGACCAGAAAGTTGAATCCATCATGACTCCACGTAATGAAATTATTTGGATTGATTTGGAAGATTCAAGAGATATCAATAAAGTTAAAATCATTGAAAGTAAAAGATCCATTTTCCCAATAGCTTCTGGAGAGCTAGATGATTTTATTGGAGTTGTTCAGGCAAAAGATATTCTTTCTTTAATGTTTAGTGATAAAGATTTTGATATTAACGCTATCGTTAAAGAGCCGTTAGTAGTATCCGAACATTTAGAAACATTGGAACTTCTAAGAGAATTTAAAGAAAACCAGGAATATGTGCATATGTCCCTTGTCGTTGATGAATTCGGTAGTGTTGAAGGATTGATTACATTAAACGATTTGCTTGAAGGGATTGTTGGAGACATACCTGGCATTGATGAAGATGATGATCCGATTGCTACCAAAAGGGATGAAAATACATGGTTAATTGACGGTAGATTCAGCATTGATAAATTTAAAGAATTATTTGAAATTGAAGAGTCATTTCCAGATGAAGAAGAGGATGGATATACTACTCTTGCAGGTTTTATTTTAAGTATAAGCGGTACTGTACCTGATGTTAATGACAAATACCAATGGGAAAGATTCTGCTTTGAAATTGTTGATTTGGATGGCCATCAAATCGACAAGATTCTTGTAACTGATTTAGGTAAAGATTATACAACAACAGAAGAGGAAAAATAATATGGATTTTATTGGAATAGGAATACAGCTCATTTTATTGATTGTGGGATTTATACTATTGATTAAAGGATCAGACTTTTTTGTTGACGGATCAAGCAATATTGCATCAATATTAAAAATTCCTACACTAATTGTAGGTCTTACTATTGTTGCTTTTGGTACAAGTGCACCCGAAGCTGCAGTCAGTATTACCTCATCACTTTCAGGAAATAATGCATTAGCAGTAAGTAACGTTATAGGGAGTAACCTATTCAACATGATGCTGATTATAGGCTTATGTGCACTTCTAAGAGAACTTAAAATTGGTCGTGATGTATTAAACAAGGATTTACCATTTTTAGTTGTGATAACTGCAATATTATTTGGATTCATCATTATTGAATGGAGCATTTCAAGAGTTGAAGGAATCATATTATTCTTATTAATCATTGGATATGTTTCATATCTTGTTTATAGTGCTAAAAAAACAAAAGAAGCACAAATTGTCGAAAAACCAAAAATGGGACTTTTAAGAAGTATAATCTACATCATTGGTGGTATGGCAGGCATCATAATCGGTGCAGATTTTGTAGTTGACAGTGCATCATATATAGCAATGGCATTCGGAATGAGTGAAACTTTAGTAGGTTTGACTATTGTTGCAATAGGCACATCTTTACCAGAACTTGTTACTTCACTTACTGCTTTAAAGAAAGAAGAAAATCAATTAATCATAGGAAATGTGATTGGTTCAAACATCTTCAATATTCTATTTGTACTTGGTGCAAGTAGCATAATAAGCCCAATCACAATAAATCCGAATATGATAGTAGATATCGCATTAATGCTAGGAGTTACAATATTATTCTTTATATTCGGCAAAACGCAAGATAAATATGATAAAAAAGAAGGATTTATACTTGTAGCATTATTCATCGCATACATGGCTTTCGCAATCATGAGAAACTAGCTCTTTTATCTCACAGGCTTTGCAAATATTGGATGAAGTTGGCTCGCCGCAAATTTCACATTCATTTAAGTTAGTGGAAATATCATTTTCAAAGACTAGAATCTTTTTAAATGATTCCATTATATTATTTTTTAAACCAGGATATTTATCTTCATTGACATTTAAAAATTCTTTAATTTTTGCTCTTAATGATAAATGGGAATAAGGACATTCCTCCAAATGAATATTAATGTTATTTAAAACTGCCCATAATCCAACATCTTTTTCTGGAGTATTCCATAACGGTTTAATTCGTGGAACAAGTTTAGGATGGATAACATCAAGTTCCGGTCCAAATTTAGAAAATTTTATAGTATCACCTCTGGCAAAACTCATCAAAAATGATTGGATTTCATCATCCAAATTATGGCCAGTAGCAATTTTATCAGCACCTACATCATATGCTGTTTTATTTAAAATATTTCTTCTAAAGACACCACAAGGAATACATGCACTTTTAAAATCAGAATATATGTCATCTAAGGCAAAACCTTCATCTTCATAAAATGATTTTTGAATTAATTCAACACCCAAATCCTTAGCATTATTAACTGCAGCATCAATTCCATGGGATCTATAACCTTTTATCCCTTCGTCTACACTTATAGCTACCAAATCAAAATCTAAAAATTCCTGATATCTTTTTAGTGCATGTAACGTTAAAACACTATCTTTTCCACCAGATAATGCAACAGCAATTAATTCATTTTCCTTAATTAATTCATAATCTTCAATCAGATTATTGATTCTAGTAAAAATCATTTCATTAAATTCATCATTGTCAAATTTTGCCATGACAAATGATTTATAATTAAATTAATAAATAATTTTTTGAAGTGATAATATGATAACTTGTGATTTTGCAATATTACCAGTTGGATGTGATTCAACAGAATGTAAAGACTATGTAACCGCTGCAGTACAAGTAGTAAAAGACTCAGGACTAAACTGCCAACTGACCGGCATGGGCACCCAAATTGAGGCTGAAAACTTAAAAGATTTGTATGACGTAATAGCTAAAGCCCAGGAAGCAGTTTTTGAAGTGGGAGTCGGAAGAGTTTATACAGTAATAAAAGTTGATGACAGAAGAGATATGGAAAATAGAACTTTAGATGCTAAAATAAAAACAGTAGAAGATATGTTAGACTAAAAGTCAAATTATGACTTTTAATCCATTTTTTTAGAAGCAGTTTTAACCGCTTCAATTACTAAATCCAAATCATCACTAGTCAATGATGGATGCACAGGCAAGGAAATTACACTGTTAGCAACTTTTTCGGCATTAGGACAATTTCCAGTGAACCCTAATTTTTGATAAATTGGTTGATTATATAATGGTATAGGATAGTGAACGCCAGTGCCTATTCCCTCTTCAGTTAAAATATCAATCCAATCATCCCTGTTTCCTTTTTCAACACGTATTGTGTATTGGTGATATACATGTATTGAGCCTTCTCTTGCATAAGGAGTAATAACTCCATCGACATCAGCTAAACCTTCATTTAAATATGCTGCATTTTCAGCCCTTTTTTTGTTGAATTCATCAATTACATTTAATTGTGCAAGTCCAATAGCTGCAGAAATATCAGTCATTCTAAAGTTGTAACCAATATCATCATGATGGTATTTTACACGAGATCCATGAGCTCTGAATATATGTGCTTCCTCAACGAATTCCTCATTATCTGTAGTAATCATACCACCTTCGGAAGTGGTCATGTTTTTAGTTGGATAAAAACTGAAACATGCCATATCAGCTAAACTGCCTACCTTTTTTCCGTTATATGTTGCACCATGTGCCTGAGCTGCATCTTCAATTACAATCAAATCATGATCCTGTGCAATATCACAGATTGCATCCATTTCTGCAGATTGACCATACAACTGTACCGGCATTATGGCTTTTGTTTTATCAGTTATTAATGATTCAATGCTTTCCGGGTCTAATGTATATGTTTTTAAATCAATGTCACCGAAGACCGGTTTTGCTCCAGTGTAAACAATTGAATTTCCACTTGCAATGAAAGTAAATGGAGTGGTAATTACCTCATCACCATCACCAATTCCTGCAGCCAATAAAGCAACATGCAATGCTGCAGTACCGGAGTTAGTTGCAACACCATAATCTGCACCAACCCATGATGAAAATTCTTTTTCAAATTCTGAAACTTTTGGTCCTTGAGCAATCATTCCAGATTTCAAAACCTCAACTACATTATCTATTTCTTCTTGTCCAATTATCGGTTTTGCTATGGGAACTTTAATATCTGACACAATATCACCTTTTTAAACTATACTAATATTTAAATTTAATAATATTTAAAATATTAGTAATTAAGATTTAAAGTGATTAACTTGGACGATTATAAACTTAAAACAATAGAAGAAGGATTGACAAAAATTGAATTTCCTGAATATGAAAAAGTTTCATCAGACGCACCAGTTTTTTATAATCCACATATGGAGTTGAATAGAGACATATCTATTTTAGCACTCCAAACATTCCAAAAAGAACAGAACAGAGAAATAGATATCTGTGATTTATTCGGCGGAAGCGGAATACGTGGTGTTCGTTATAAAAATGAAATTGATGGTGTTGGACATGTATCAATAAACGACATAAGCGAACTTGCTAATGAATTTGAACAGCACAATGTTAATTTGAATAATCTTGAAGATATTTCAATACACAATCACGATGCAAGCATGTTTTTAAGGCAAAATCGTGGTAAATTTGATGTGATTGATATAGATCCATTTGGAACCCCATCACCATTTTTAGATTCAGCGGGCTATTGTGCTAGAAGAGAATCATTACTATGTGTGACTGCTACAGATACATCCGCATTATGCGGAACATATAAAGAACCATGCATTCGCAAATATAATTCCAAGCCATATAAAAGTGAATATTGTCATGAAACAGGGATTAGGATCCTTGCAGGTTTTTGTGCATTGACATTATCAAAATATGCAAAATGCATTGAAGTCTTATTGTCACACAGTACTGAACATTATATGAGATTATATCTGAAAGTTAAAAAAGGTTCAAAAAGAAGTGATGAATCATTGAAAAATATTGGATACATCAGCCATTGTAAGGAATGTTTATACAGAGAATGTAATAAAGGATTAGCCACATCAATTCCAGACACTTGTCCGGAATGCGGGGAAAAACTAATTCAGGCAGGACCATTATGGCTTGGCGAAATTCAAAATAAAGACTTCATATCAAAAATGATAAAAGAATCTGAAAATAAAAAATTAAATAGTCAAAATCAATTATTAAAATTATTAAATGCATGTTTGATAGAATCTGAATCTCCTGCAACTTTTTATGATGTTCACAGCATTTGCAGATCTTTAAAAATAAGTGCACCAAAATTAGATTTGATTTTTGATGAAATAAGAAACAATGGGTTTGAATGTGAAAAAACACATTTTAGCCCAATAGGAATTAAAACAAATGCTCCAATAAATAAAATAAAAAATATTTTAAAAAAATTAGAAAGTGA
>Ga0256407_10007101_pt1 | contig 17032 bp, 17 predicted proteins | sample RumenRJG_04DNA_FD_193489 | JGI IMG/M metagenome (GOLD analysis project Ga0256407, IMG submission 193489) | Bovine rumen microbial communities from Lethbridge, Alberta, Canada - RJG_04 | ecosystem: Host-associated > Mammals > Digestive system > Stomach > Rumen | place: Canada: Alberta...
TCTGAATCATGGCGGCAGCTTCATGGATGCCTTGCGCAATGCAGCCCACTCGATGAAGGAGAAAGAAGAAACCGGACGAGACCACACCTATTCCCAAATGGCTGAACTTTTTGAGGCAATAGGAATTCAATCACAATATATATCATGAAAGAAATTTATATAATTATTAAAGACAAGACACATGTCCTAAACCAAATTGAAGGATTGTGCTCGAAGTATCATACTAAGACTGCGGTCAACGAACAACAAAGAAAGCTCCACTTTAAATCATACTGCCATGATACCCTGACAGTCATCAATGATTGTTTTGAAACATCGTTGCTGGGAGCTAAGCGCATTATAAATAAAATCAATGAATACAGCAAGAAGGACAATGTCAATATTCAAGCAGCATCCCTTGATATATTCAACATACTAATAAATTTTAAGTGTCTTGTTGAGAGTTCCGTCCCTATCCAGGATTTACCTTCATGTAGAAGATTAATTGAGCTATCACCTAAAGATGCGGTTTTCAAGGCTAACGAGTTCGTGAAGAATAACTATTTTCGGGCAGGCATCCATATTTTATCCTTGGAATCAAATGTAACAGACACGCAGTATATCGAAGCCGTAACTACGTTCTATAGTGTCTATCTGGATGAGTTAAAGGACGAGATCAATATCAAAGGAATTGCTCCCAACCACATTGAACAGTTCTTGCTTGACAAATTCAATTTAGAACTTGAATATTGCCGCCTTGCCCAACTTAAAGCCGGAAACAATATTGTAAAAGACATTAAGGGTTTAGCTGACATTACCAAGGAAAACATTGAAAAGCGCGAACAAAGACTTATAGCACTAAATAAAACATTGTTAAGCATTTAATAATTATGTCAACTGATTTCATTAACATTGTTTCAGATAAAGATAGGCTACAAAAGGAATTGATATTTTACAGCCTGTTCCTCATGGTTTTCGAGAACTTTGTTTCGCATTGGAAGGAAACCATTCGTTCATTTTACTCGAATGGAATGGCCATCGACGAACAAACTGGAAAATATTATGATTTTGTGAAAGTCAAATGGCACGATGGACAATGTTTTACGACAAAGGACAAGGATAAAGAACAACAGTTTAATCGAACCGTTTTCCAACGTATTAAGAGGAATGGGAATAATAATCCCAAATTGTCAATGTTTGACTGGATGGTTGATTTTAAGCTGATCGAAAGAGAAGACTTTGACATTTTGGTAAAATGTTATGACAAAAGAAACGAATATGCTCATAATATTGCTGGTTGCCTTAATCAGTTTGTAACCAATGAGGAAAAAAATCTTTTGAAATCTTTAATATCTATCAGCAACAAGGCTGCCAAACAATGGATTTTAGAAGTTGAACTGCCAACAAGTGCGCCTGAAGAACTAAATAATTTCATTGATGAAAACGGAAAATACAATGAACCTGACGTCATTTCAGGCACTCAGTTATTTTATTCGTTAGTATTAGAAAATTTAAAAGATATAATAAATTAATGAAGTTACGACCATGGAAAGATCTCAAGTTGGATTTACGCACAATTGGCTAAATCGTTAATTTAAAACCATTTAAGTCAACATTTTAAATCATAGATAATGGATAAACTTATAATGTCTCGTTAAATGGCGTGCCGTCGACTTCCATAAGCTTTAGGAAGGGCTGGGCGAAATGGTTGATGGAGCCGAGGTGCGCTATTCGTTCAACATGTCTTGGTCATTATAGTCTTGAGATTTAGAACGAAAAAACTGTGCTTTCTCACAGAATTTCGTTCATAGACGACGTTTTTAAACAAGAAACACAGAGGTTTAGTTTGCCGCTTCGCTATATATGCGCAGTTCGGACTAAACTTGTTTTTGTCTCGCAAGTATGATGAGCAGCAGATCTAACAACTCAAGTATATTCATGCTACTTAATTGTTGTCAATATCTCTCCTAGTAGCAAGAATTTCTCTACACTCAATTCAAAACTCTACTGAAGAGGCTTTTTCTATCTCTTTTTCTATCACTTCAGTATAGCTTTCTATCACCTTTTCAGACAACATTCCCCAATTTACACTTACTTTTATCTCATTTATACTAACCTTTGCATATACTTTTGACTTATTTACAGTTATTGATGAACCTTTTTCTGTCAGCTTTTCTGTTTAATTTTCTGTCAACCTTTCCGTATGGTTTTTGTGATGCATCTATGTTTTTCTGCTACCTTTTCAATTGCCTTGAACACATAACGACTATTTTCTGCATCTTTTTCTGTTCGGTTTCTGTTCGAACAGAAGGAACCGGCTTTCTGTGACGTGATTCAAACTTTCATCTGGAGTTTTAGAGTTGATTTCTAAAAAATGTTGTAAATTTGCGTTCACCATTATTCCCAAAATGGGAATAAACCTGCCAAAGACCGTTGAACAACGAAATATAGCAAACTCCTTTGCGGTTATATAGGCTTTGGTCGGCCTGCAGGGACTGCATAGGGGTTTATTTTTGAGACACAGTAACTTCTCATAATAATTATTATGACGAACATGGAGCTACAGAATTTATCAGAAGAGGATATAAAACTCCGTTACATCACTCCAGCCATTATTAGTAAAGGATGGTCGGTAGAGGACATCACCATGGAGACAAAGGTGAAGCTGACCGATGGCAAAATCAACCTTCGGGGAAACTTCATTGTCCGAGAGAAGCCCAAATACGCCGATTATGTTCTGTATTATAACCGCGCAACTCCCATCGCTATTGTTGAGGCTAAAGATGCGACACATTCAGTGTCTCATGGTATGCAACAAGCCAAGGAGTATGCCCACATGATGGATGTCCCCTTTGCCTACAGTTCAAATGGCCTAGGGTTTCAGGAATATGATTTCTTGACAGGCAAGGAACGCCCATTGACCATGGATGAGTTCCCTACCAAAGAAGAACTGTATCGGCGATTTCTAACGGAGAGCAATGGCGGTGCAGGAATCAATGAAGTTGAGAAACAGATTATCAATCAGCCCTATTGTACGGGGCAGGATATCTTTCCGCCTCGCTATTACCAACGAAATGCCATAAATCGTACTGTCCAAGCTGTGGCCCAGGGACAAAAACGACTTTTGCTCGTGATGGCAACAGGCACAGGAAAAACATATACTGCTTTTCAGATTGTTTATCGTTTGCTCAAGGCTGGTTTGGTCAAAAAAGTGCTGTATCTCGCAGACCGCAATGTACTTGTTGACCAATCGATCCAACAGGATTTCAAGCCGCTGAATAAGACGATTCACAAAGTCAATTATCAGCAGGACTTGGGTAGTGGAGTTACGGCCTATGAAGTTTACTTCGCACTTTATCAGCAGCTCATCGGTCAAGGTGGAAAACAGAATTACAAAGAACTGTTCAAACCCGAGTTCTTTGATTTGGTCATCGTTGATGAGTGTCACCGTGGCAGTGCTAAGGACGACAGTAACTGGCGTGAAATCCTTGAATATTTCTCCGATGCTGTTCAGTTGGGTATGACGGCTACGCCCAAAGAGACCAAGTACCAGTCCAGCATCACCTACTTCAATGAGCCCATCTACACCTATAGCCTCAAAGAAGGCATTGAAGATGGCTTCTTGGCACCATTCAAAGTAGTGAACATAACCACAAATATTGGTGACGAATGGCGCCCAACCAAAGGACAGACCGACATACACGGCAACGAGATTGAAGACCGTATCTATAACAATTCGGACTATGACTACAATATCGTCATTGAGGACCGCATCCGGGAGGTGGCTCAAGAAATAACGAGTTATCTGAAGCATACCGACCGCATGGCCAAAACTATCGTTTTCTGTGCGGACGAAGACCATGCTGAACGAATGCGTATTGCCCTGGTCAATGAGAACTCCGACATGTGCAAGAGGAATCCTGATTATGTGGTCAGAATTACCGGCAGTGATGCATACGGTCAATCCAAGCTGGATTACTTCATCTCGGTCGCTTCGCCTTATCCAGTTATCGCAACAACCAGTAAACTACTCTCCACTGGTGTTGACTGCAAGATGGTGAAACTGATTGTGCTGGATCAGCGTATCAATTCGATGACTGAATTCAAACAGATTGTGGGCCGTGGTACCCGCATCAGGGAGAAGGAAGGGAAAACCCATTTCACCATTATGGACTTCCGCAACATCACCCGACTCTTTGCTGATCCTGATTGGGATGGCCCTATCATGGTGGACGAAGATTACAAGCCTGGTGTCAAATCCTATCCTACACTGAAGGGACCAGAAACAACCAATGAGCCAGGCGATCCTGATCCCAAGCAGCCAAAACCCGTAGTAGACAAGGATGGCTGCAAGGTCTTTATCACCAACAAGGTCGTATCGGTGTATGACACCAACGGCAAGTTGCTTCGTACCGAAAGCATTACCGACTACACCAAAAAGAACATCAATGACACATACGCCAACCTTGATGACTTCATCCATCACTGGAACGCTGCCGAGAAGAAAGAAGAAATCACAGAGCTCTTGAGAGAACGTGGCATCGATCTCCAAGCCATCAAGGAAGATGCCGGTTTGACTGATGTTGATGACTTTGACTTCATCTGTCACATCGCATACGGTCGCAAACCCCTCACTCGCAAGGAGCGTGCAGACCAGGTTAAGAAACGTGACATCTTCAGCAAATATGGACCCGAGGCTCGCAAGGTTTTAGAGGCATTGCTGGATAAATACGCTATGGACGGTATCACACAACTGGAGAACAAGACTGTCGTCCTGAAGCTGGATCCGTTCCGCACCATGGGTTCTCCAGCCAAAATCGCCAAACTCTTCGGCGGCAAGCAACAGTATATTGATGCGGTAAACGAATTGGAAGACTTGATTTATAGCATAGCATAAACACAATAATATGGCACTCAATAATTTTGTAAAAAGCATCCGCAACATCATGCGCAATGATGCCGGCATCAACGGTGATGCCCAGCGCATTGAGCAAATCGCCTGGATGTTGTTCCTCAAGGTATATGACGAGAAAGAAAACGATTGGGAGTTTAACGAGGACGATTATGTCTCGTTCATTCCCGAAAAATGCCGATGGCGCAACTGGGCCCAAGACCATGGCGACGGTGATGCACTGACCGCCGATGCTCTGTTGGACTTTGTGAACAACACGCTCTTTCCAACATTGAAGAACCTGGAGGTCACTCCCGAAACGCCCATGCGCAGTGCAATCGTGCGTACCACCTTTGAAGACGCCAATCAGTACATGAAGGATGGCGTGCTGCTTCGCCAGGTAATCAATGTCATTGACCAATTAGACCTGGGTGATTACGAGGAGAGCCACGCCTTCGGTGAAATATACGAGACCATCTTGAAAGAAATGCAATCGGCAGGCTCTGCTGGTGAGTTCTATACACCTCGTGCTTTGACCGACTTCATGGCCCAAATTATTGATCCTCAAGTGGGTGAGCAGATGGCTGACTTCGCTTGTGGTACGGGTGGCTTCATCACCAGCTGGCTCAATGCACTTGATAAAAAGGTCACCAGAGCCGAGGATAAGAAAGCCTACTCGCAGTCGGTCTATGGTATCGAGAAGAAGCAGTTCCCCTACATGCTTTGCGTTACCAACCTGCTCCTTCACGACATAGATGCCCCCATGGTGATGCATGGCAATTCCTTGACTCGTGATGTGCTTAACTATACCGATGATGACAAGTTTGATGTGGTGCTGATGAATCCGCCTTACGGTGGCAGCGAGAAGAATGAGGTCAAGCAACATTTCCCGTCTGACCTGAGCTCCAGCGAGACGGCCGACCTGTTCATGGTGCTGATCATGTACCGCCTGAAGGAGCATGGACGCGCTGCCGTCATCCTTCCTGATGGATTCTTGTTCGGTACCGATAATGCTAAGCTGGCCATCAAGCAGAAACTGTTGCGTGAATTCAACCTTCACACCATTATCCGCTTGCCTGGCAGCATTTTTGCACCCTATACCAGCATCGCTACTAACATCCTTTTCTTCAACAACGAGAAGGCCGATGGCGCAGCTGAAGGCTTCTCAACCAAAGAGACTTGGTTCTATCGCATGGATATGCCTGAAGGCTACAAGCACTTCTCCAAGACCAAACCGATGCAGCTGGCTCACACCCAGCCCATCATGGATTGGTGGAACAACCGCAAGGAGATAGTCGATGAAGAAGCAGGTGATGAAAAGAGCCGTTGCTTTACCGCTGAGCAACTGATGGCGCTGGATTGTAACTTTGACCAGTGCAAGTTCCCCAAGGACGAGGAAGAAATTCTGCCGCCTAAAGAACTGCTGGAGAATTATTACAAGAAACGTGCCGCTCTCGATCACGAGATAGACAAGACTTTAGCAGAAATCCAGAAAATCCTTGGCTTCAAAATTGAGTTATAATGAACGGAAAGCAACTACGCAACAGCATACTCCAGTGGGCAATCCAGGGCAAATTGGTGCCCCAGGATCCTAATGACGAACCGGCTTCTGTTCTTCTTGAGCGTATACGAGAAGAAAAGGCCCGTCTCGTCAAGGAGAAAAAAATCAAACGAGACAAGAATGAATCAATCATTTACCGTGGCGATGACAATTCCTATTATGAGAAATTCACAGACGGGAAAGTGGTATGCATCGACGACGTAATACCATTTGACCTGCCCGAAGGGTGGCAGTGGTGTCGCGTCCGTGACGTTTCAAGATCCTATATTGGGCTTACTTATAAGCCATCTGATGTATCACAAAAAGGGACGATTGTTCTGCGTTCTTCAAACATACAAAACGGGAAATTAGACCTAAATGACATAGTAAGAGTTTCTTCTGATATTCCAGAAAAACTATGGGTAGAGAAAAATGACATCATCATTTGTGCCAGAAATGGCAGCAAACGCCTTGTTGGAAAGTCTGCTATTATAGATGCCATGAACGAGTCAATGACTTTTGGTGCTTTTATGGCAATTTGCAAAACACCGTTTTATAAATATATTTATTTGTTTTTGCAGTCTGATTTATTCTTTTCTCAGTTAAGAGAAGTGAGTGGAACCACAACGATCAATCAACTTACACAAAACAATTTCAATAGATTTTTAGTTCCAATCCCACCAGTCAACGAACAAGAGCGTATCGTTGAGTTCTGCTCTACACTTATGCCTTATATCGAAAGATATGGTATAGCTCAAGACCAATTAAATGAACTAAATATTAACTTGAGGCCCTTGCTCCGCAAATCGATATTGCAAGAAGCCATTCAAGGCAGGTTAGTCGAGCAAAGCCCTGATGATGCCCCCGCATCCGTATTGCTTGAACGTATCATGCAAGAAAAAGAACGCTTGATTAAAGAGAAGAAAATCAAGCGAGATAAGCAGGGTTCTATCATCTTCCGTGGTGACGATAACAAGTATTATGAGAATGTAGAAGGTCAAATGCTTGAGGTTGAATGTGATATGCAATTCCCTCAATCATGGCAACTCTGTCGATTATCTTTCATCTGTCAGTTAACTGATGGGATCAAAATGAAAGGTAATCATATTTGCCTTGATGCTAAGTACCTGCGTGGCAAATCAACTGGAATGCAGTTAGCAGAAGGCAAATTCGTTTCTAAAGGCGAGAATATCATACTTGTCGACGGCGAAAACTCAGGCGAAGTTTTCACCGTTCCAGTTGACGGTTATATGGGAAGTACGTTCAAGCAGCTTTGGGTAAGTGAAACGATGAACTTACATTATGTGCTCTATGTCATTCGTTTCTACAAAGACATGCTACGCAACTCAAAAAAAGGTGCAGCAATACCGCACCTTAACAAACAATTGTTTTACAATATCATTGTTGGAATTCCCCCTATTAAGGAACAATCACGGATAGTTGAGAGAGTTGACTATTTGTTTCAATTGAGGGAATGAAACAACGTATCTATTTTTGACGTTATTCTGCCCATTTCATCAAAGGGAGGTATTGGAATCAGTATCTCTTTGACTCTTGCTATACTTACACCACCGATGATACCAGTCTTTTTTTCGTTAAACATGTCCAAGAACGGCGTCGACTGTAAATAGTAATAGATGTATTTCCCTATCTCCACAAAAGGAGAGAAGCAACATAATTTGTTTCCAAAGCATACATCTTGATTTAGAATGGCAATTTTTCTACCAGCACTTCCTCCTTCAATACACATCAATATTGAATGGTTTGGTGCAATTCTAAAATCGTGTTCATATTGCTTAGGAATGGCGACGCCATTATTGTAGAAAACATTGTTATCAAATCCAACATCCTTTGTGCCAATATAGTAACGGCCAATAACATTAGTGAACTTTAATTTCTTCTCAGTCTCACTAATACTGTTGCCTGTATATAAGTCAGCAACTTGAAAAAGTCTTGTCCAGGCCCATGAATCTGGGATATAGAATGGTATATCATCGTCGATGCAAATGATTTCCTTACCTCGTTTCTCATAATACTTGCCATGTGGATAGCACGGCATCTACTATCCTTTGCTGTTCTTGGAGCGGAGGTAATGGAAACAGCTTGTTCTCTAGATAACCTGATATTATGCGTTGCTGATTAGCTGTCCCCTTAAAAGTAGCTTCATCAACAAAATATGAAGACTCGAGGAAAAACAATAAATACTCATTAATGATAGTAGCACCATAAGAACGCAAAACCTTCAATTCTGTTGTTCCTGCGCCAATGCCATTTGGTAGGCCCTTAAGTATCATTGATTTGCGATTCTGGAAGCAAGGTGTAATTTTTGCAAAGGCAACATCGCCATCCGCAAAATGAGTAAACCCTTTTTTTATTTCACCCCATTTTTTCGTTGAATAAGTAAAACTTGAAAGATAAGTCGCATCTATTTTCTCCATAGGTATAAACGCCGCATCAATATCATCTTGTGCGTTATTCTTTGGATTAATTAGAAATATATCCTTTATACGACACCAAGTCCAAGAATCGGGAATATCGAAGGGTATCTCATCATCAATACAGACGACATCCTTGCCTCGCTTCTCGAAGTACTTGTTGTCATCACCACGGAAGATGGTGCTGTCTATGACATCTTTCTTCTTCAACTTCCCAACTTTGACAAGTCCCAACTTCTCATCTTTGATATGTTGAAGAAGAAAGGATGCTGGTTCTTCAGAATCATCTTGTGGTACGAGCCTTCCTTGTATGGCTTCTTGAAGAATACTTTTCTTCAAGATAGATTTTATCTCCTTGTTCAAATGAGATAATTTATTTTCTGAGTAAGCATATCCCTCTGAATATGGTCTTATTATAGCTATTTTCTCAACAATGCGTTTTTGTTCCTGTAGTGGTGGAATAGCCAATAATGTGTTCGCTATTGCTGCAAGTACCCAGTTTTTATTACCCACACCTCTTGTGTTTTCTTTAACCTGCATCTGAACCAAGGGACTTTTTAGCAATGTAATCAGAAATGAACTATCAATAAATTGTGGAAAAAACTTAATAAGAGCAAGACTTACAAAGATGCTAAATTCCCTGTCATCATTAATTATTAATGGAATGCCAGTTGTACCAACTTTAGATAATAATAAATCGCCCTTACATGGATGGCAACGTTGAGATAATAGTTTATGTTCTTCTTCAGAGATAAATTTTGTGTTAGTAAAAGATAACTTACCTGTGCTCATATCCTTTACAGAGAGAAAAGGTATACCACTTTGAGTATACTTTGGCGTAGAATGGGTACCATCTGTAAGTTGCCAATATATGCTTGAAAATCTACACCATTCCCAATTGTTGGGCAGGTCAAATGGTATTACGTCGTCGATACATTTGACTTCGCCAGTGGCGGTGAATTTCTCATAATAGGAACTCAGTGAATTTGTTTCATTTAATATTAGTGTAGTAATTTTTTTATTTTTATTCATTATGATCAACAAATTCAAAGAGTTCCTTGAACAAGGGAACATGTCGAAGAATACCATTGATGCATACGTCTATGCAGTCAATGCTTTCTTCATCCAGTACAAGGTCGTTAACAAGAAAAACTTGCTCGCCCACAAGTCCTATCTGATTGAGAAATTCAAGCCGAAAACCGTGAACTTACGGATCCAAGCGTTGAACAAGTTCCTTGACTTCATGGGCAAGAAGAAACTGCGCCTCAAGTCCGTCAAAGTGCAGCAACGCTCGTTCCTCGAAAACGTGATAAGCAATGCTGACTATGTTTTTCTGAAGAACGAACTGAAGAAAGAGGAAAACCAAATGTGGTACTTTGTTGTCCGCTTTCTTGCTGCAACTGGAGCTCGCGTGAGCGAGTTGGTCCAAATCAAGGCAGAGCATGTCTTTGCTGGCTATTTTGACTTATATACCAAGGGGGGCAAGGTGCGACGTCTTTACATTCCCAAGAAGTTAAGAGAAGAAACCGTCATTTGGCTCAATGCCAATAGTCACAACTCCGGCTATCTGTTTCTTAACCGCTTCAGGGAACGGATAACCCCTCGCGGCATCTCGCAGCAGTTGAAGAAGTTTGCCGTGAAGTTTGGACTCAACCCCAAGGTGGTTTACCCACACTCGTTCCGTCACCGATACGCCAAGAACTTCCTCGACCGATTTAACGACATTTCTCTGCTAGCCGACCTGATGGGCCACGAAAGCATAGAAACCACCCGCATCTACTTGCGCCGCACCGCCAGCGAACAACAAGCCATCGTCGACAAAATCATCACCTGGTAATAACCGCTATCGTTGGAAGTGCGTTATGGCTCCCAACGATAGCTTTTCTTATATGCAAAATCGGTTATTGGTGCTTACAATTTCAAGAATAATGATTATATTTGTGGCATCTTTATAAAACAGCACTTTGAACATCAATTAGCATTATGGACAACGATATCTCAACTCTTGAAAAAATAAATCGAAGTATGAGTAGATAAAGCAGGGCATGATGCAGCAGTTATTAACAGGTGAAATAAGATTAGTATGAACAAGTTGAAAGATAGTTATGAGATACGTCTTCGCTGTGCCACGTGTGGTTGCGATGACAAATTTGAGTTCAATGATGACAAGTCATACATTAAATGTACATTCTGTAACAGAGAATACTTTGGTGGCATTGAGGAGCTGAAAGAACTCAACCAAGAAGCCTTTGATGATGTCAAAGAAGAAATACAGAAAGATGCTGCATCTTACATCAAAGACCAGTTAAAAAAGGCTTTCAAAGGTAACAAAAATATCAAAATAAAGTAAATATGGACTGGATTGAATTTGTAAAAGGATGGGGCGGACTGATTCTTTCTGCCTTAGGAATAACTGGTGGTGTTTTTGCATACTTGCGACATGACCGCAAGTTGAAGTTACAAGAGAAACGCTTGAACGATCTTCAAATTCGCCAGTTGCAGAAAGCTGAGGCGAAAGAACTACAGGCAGATATCAAGTGTAACGCTTATAGAAGCAAGTCAAATTCAATCGTTAAGATTGTGAATTCAGGTCCTGCTGACGCATCAAATGTGCGGGTTGAAATACTCGACCAAGACACACTTGAAGGGTTAATCTTCTTTAATAAGAAATGGGGCCCATACGATTTAATCAACGCAACAAGTAGTGTAGAAGAAAAGATTGCATTATGTTGTGGACACACTGAGTATATTAAGTTGAGAATCGTATGGAATGATGACTATTGTAAAGACAGAGAGACAATTCTCAATGTTCAACTATAATCAGTGCAATCAAGGACATGAATAGACTTGTCATCATAGGAAACGGCTTTGATATGGCTCATGGCCTCAAAACCAGTTATATGAACTTCATTAACTGGTATTGGGACAAACGCATAGATGCATTTGCAGGCAACACAACAAAGGTTTCAGAAGACTGCTTGTGCAAACTGACCATCAAAGATGGCACCTATGTCAATTGTTGGAATGTGTTCACGTTTGAACAATCATACTTCAGGGATATTCTAGGCAACAGAATATGTTCGGGTTATGAAGTGATAAAGGAACTCAAAAAGCATCCGGAAGCTTTTTCAATAGATTATAGTCCGTTTTTTGACATGATCATGAATTCTTTTGAAACCAAAAGATGGGTGGACATAGAGAACGACTATTATTATATGCTGAAAAAAGGGATTGGAGAAATCCCTCCGATAGACTACACCATCGAGGAACTGAATGAGCAGTTGGGCTTTCTTCAGGAAAAGCTGGTAGAATACCTCCACACCATGGAGAAGGACCGATTCAAAGAGGAAATAGAGCGTGCCATTATAGATTTCTTTGACCCAGCGGATTTTTCAACCGAGGGGAGAAAGATGGCATCGGAGAATTTAGGGCTTGACATTAAGAGCTTTGCAGAAGTGCGCAATGATTATGAAGCACAGAACAAATTGATACCAGAGCGTATCATGTTATTGAGCTTCAATTATACATCAACAGCAAAGATGTACGATAATTTCAACATTGTCCATAACTATATCCACGGTGATTTGGAGCATCCTGAGAATATTATCTTTGGCTATGGTGATGAACTTGACAAGGACTATCAGGACATTCTCGACAGGAACGACAATGAACTGCTAAAGAACGTGAAGTCAGTAAAGTATCTGGAAACAAGACACTATCACGATATGCTGGATTTCCTGATGACGGCTCCATTTCAAGTGTTGATTATGGGTCACTCCTGCGGCAATTCCGACAGGACTTTGCTCAATACAGTCTTTGAGCATGAGAACTGCGTTTCAATAAAGCCCTTCTACCACAAATGGAAAGATGGAAGCGACAATTATCTGGAACTTGTGCAAAATATCTCACGCAACTTCACCAACATGCGGTTGTTCAGAGATAGGGTTGTGAACAAGGAGCAATGCAAAACAATGTAAGATAATCAATTAAAACAGAATAATCATGATTACAGACCAGCTTACAAATACAATTTACTTTTCTCACATGCTTGAGCAAGTGTGTCCAGATTTGTATCGTTCAATATCAACCTTGAAAGCAAAGGGCTATCCGATAGAGTTTTTCCAAGGTGCAAAAGATATGTGGGCGCGTGATTATATGCCAATACAGGTTGCTCCAGACAAGTTTGTGGCATTCAAATATCTCCCTGATTATCTTCTTAATCCAAAGTATAGAGATTCGCGGACAGGAAACGCTGCTGATATTGCTCGCGAAATCTTAGGTGATAAAGCGGAAGTGATAGATACAGACATAATTGTTGATGGTGGAAACGTAATCAAGTGTGATAATGCTGTTATAATGGTTGACAAAGTAATTCAGGCTAATCCTCACTATTCAGCAAGCAAACTTCTTGCGGAATTGACTCGTCTGTTCGGCTGTGAAGTTTTCCTCATTCCTTGGGATGATGAAGAAGGCATATATGGTCATTCTGATGGAGTTGTAAGATACATGTCTGATGGTGACCTCCTTTTTACAAAATATCCTGACCCCAAATACATGAAACAGTGTCAATCTATGTTGAAGGATCATTTCAACAAAATGCACAATTTCTGGATGCCTTCGGGTGGAGCCAAATGTCGTGAACGATTCCAATGGGCTTACATCAACTATATCCGCACAAAGGACTATATTTTCATGCCTGCACTATCCAAGAATGCGGATTGCATAGAAGACACGACGGTTCGCCGCCAGTTTGAACTTCGTTTCCCAGAGTACCCAAAGGAGAATATTATACCTATATACGCACTTGAAGCTCTCAAACAAGAAGGAGGACTCCATTGCTGTTCTTGGAATATTCTCAAATAACGTCACGACTTATGAAACAGCATACAAGCCATAATATAATATGCTTAGAAGCGGAATGGGAATATAGCGAGCAAAACCCGAAAAACCGCTTTAGCCTTAACACCTTGCCAATGCTTAATTGGTTAAAAGAGGCATACGATTGTGATGTGATATATAGAAGATTCAGAACAAAGTCTGACCTGAAGTATTATCTTGAATACTTTCGTGCTCATGCAAAAGGTGATGATGAGGAGGAAGACTTCAACAAGTATGATATTATTTATTTCGCTTGTCACGGTGAAAAGAAAAGTTTGTGGATTGAAGGGAAATCAGTACCCCTCACTACTTTACAAAAGTGGGCAAAAGGCTTTTTCAAGGATAAGGTTATTCATTTTGGGTCTTGTAGAACGATGTCTAATAAAATCGACTCCAAACAGTTCAAAAGAGACTGTCAAGCCTTAATGGTTAGCGGTTATCAAATTTCTGTAGATGCGATGGATTCAAGCATCGCAGACATCGCGATAATGAACGATTTGCTTTCTAGGCAAGAATTTGATGTTGAAAGATATACAGATCGAGAAAGCAAGTTCTACCAGAGATACGAATCGCTTTTAGATGCCCTTCATTTCCATGCATGTTAAGTGTAAAACAAAGAGAATAATATATACAAGACTATGAATAAGAAATCTTTCTTCTTGGGCATCTTGACAGGTGCAATCCTAACATTCGCAGTATTATTTGTTATTGCTTTGGTTAATCGAAACTCTGAAGCAGCCGACTTGATTCAGTATCTTGAACAACCTGTAAGCTACGAGAACAAGTCGGTGACATCGTTCAAGGTGTTCCAGGTTCTTGGTAATGCCGCTTTGGCAAATGAAATCTCAAACAAAGAGTATAAATGGTATCACGGCAATACTGTCATGATACTTGGTGAAAATTTTTATAGTGATCAGGTTGTTACTATCAAGAATCCACAAAGAGTAGGTACATACAGCTATACAAACAATGGAGGTATGCCCATGACAGTCCCCGTAATTAATGGGGATTCGGGAGAATGATATTCAAAAAATCAAATAATCAAGCAATTTTTCAACTATACATGAAAAATGCAAATAGATTCAGAACATAGTGCTTTAGGCAGATGGATTTTGAAGAAACTCTTCAAAATCGATATTGATGACTTAGCAAGTGAGCAACGCGCCTCACTTGCCTTGCTCGATGCTGCCAGTAAGCATAAAACCCAATTTGATGCCGCAGTAACGGCTAAAGAGGCTCAAATTTCCGACCTGCTACAGCAGATTGAAGCATCAAAAGCAGATCTATCTTATGCTGCAAGGGAAATAGACCAGTTGAAACAAGATCATGAGGCCAAGCAACATGCCCTTGATTCTTTAGAGAGTGAAAAAGCCAACTTACAATCCAAAAACGACCATCTTGAAGCCCTAATTAAAGAACTCGAAATAACGATCAAGCAGAGAGAAGCCGAATTGGCTGAAGCAAAATCCAAGCTTGAAAGCCAACAGACCGATACCGCAAAAAAGGAAAAGCAGATAGCAGGACTCAAAGGTGACATCGAGGGGTTTATGAAACTGAAGAAACAGCTCACGTCAGAAAATGCTAAACTTGAAGGCAAATCAGGCCGTCTGAGCAAAGTTACGAAAGACATCATGAAAATGCTCGAGGACAGCAAGCTAGAAGTCGATGGTCTCAAGTTTGAGAGAAGAGCACTCAAAGAAGAATTGGAGAAATACAAAAGTCGTATCGACCAACTCCAACAGGAACTAAAAGACCAATCAAACAAATCAGAACATGATGCCCAAATCGCAAAACTTGAAGAGCTAGTCGAGACGCTCCGTCTGTCCGTTGAATCAAGAGACAAAAAAATAGAGGGGCTTGAAGCAAAGCATGAAATCCTCAGTAGCAGACTCAAAGATGTCATCCAGCAGCACGATGAATGTCAGTACATGTTGAGTGAAGCCAATAAAGAGAAAAAAGAACTTGAAAACCGCTTGGCGGAACTTCAGAAATGTACGAAATATGAAAAATAATCAGGAATACGAAATCAGATGCGTAGAGGCAGATGGTCACGACTACTGTTGTGCGACATTCAAATCACGCGAAGTTGCGGAGTATAATCTCTTACATCATTATAAAGATGTACCTCTTTACGAGCATTATTACATCTGTCCCGCTGGAGTAGCAGAGGATATTCCGAGTGTGTTTGATCAATAGGATACCTCATTCCCGTAGCAACGGAATGATTTTTTAATTTTGTCATGGCCTCGGAAACAATCGCGTTCCGAGGCTTTTTGTCAGCGGTAAGGAGAGAAACGCCCGGGTGGCGATCCCTCCTAGCTTCGTATTTGACACGTTGGCTCCGCTGCTTGACGGGAGAGGCATGATACCATGAAGCCGTATTGAATGCACTTTGTCATCGTCAATATGAGCGGTATAATCTGACAATAGGTATCGCCATCTACGATGGCCGCATTGAGATCGAGAATCCTGGTATCTTGCCCCCACAGATCATGCCGGAGGACATCCACAACCCTCACATATCATATCCATACAATCCGCTTATTGCCAATGTTCTGTATAGCACAACTTATATAGAGAACCGGGGCTCGGGCGTGAAACGCATCATGGGGGCTTGTTAGAAACGAGGCGTTACGTCACCAACATGGTCAATCCACAGTGTTTTGTTGTAGTCACTTTTATAAGACCTACAAAGAGTGATACTCAAGGTGATACTCAAGGTGATACTCAAGGTAATACTCAAGGTGATACTCAAGGTGACACCAAAGGTGGCACTCAAGGTGGCACCAAAGATGTCACTAAACAGCTGTCTGAAAGACAGAAGTTTATTCTGCAACTGATAGAAGAAGATGCTTTTGTGACAACAAACGAAATGTCACTAAAGACTGGTGTTACGACAAGAACCATCAAGCGAGGCATAGAGTATCTTCAAGAACAAAGAATTATAGTCCGTGAAGGTGGCAGAGAAGAAGGTCGTTGGATAATAGTGGATAAACAAAGCGATAAAAACAGAAATGCCAATAGTTGTTTTCGCCTAATGAGAAAGGAGTTTACTGGTATTAATGATATTACTGGATTATAGTGAAGAATGTTTTGCGAACTAATAATGCACTTGTAAAATATTTGTACTTATAAGTGCTTGATTTTCAGAGCGAACCAGATAAGGCTTAAGCCTACGACCGCCAGATTATGAGTCTGTTAAAATACGTTTTTATGAAATTTTATAAGATTTCATGACTTGTTTTATTTGGTTGATATACAATTAATTACTAACTTTGTAACCAAAAGATGCAATCTTATAAAATTGTA
>Ga0256407_10007102_pt1 | contig 17031 bp, 11 predicted proteins | sample RumenRJG_04DNA_FD_193489 | JGI IMG/M metagenome (GOLD analysis project Ga0256407, IMG submission 193489) | Bovine rumen microbial communities from Lethbridge, Alberta, Canada - RJG_04 | ecosystem: Host-associated > Mammals > Digestive system > Stomach > Rumen | place: Canada: Alberta...
TTGAAACTAATTCATCAAATGGAAAAATTAATTAGGATTCAAATCTGACTGGAAATTCAAATAAAAAAAATGATAAAGAAGAAAATGATGTTATTAATAAATTAAATAATAAAAAAGAAGATGGTATTAATAATGATTCAAAAAATATCAAAAATTATAATAATCATATGATATCTAATTATAATATTAATAAAACTTTATCAATAAATAAAAAAATATTCCAATACTTTTTAATAAGGAAATAGATAATGATTTTTTAATTTAAAGAATTAATATCAAATCAAACAAAGTTTCAAAATTTAAATAATATATTAAAAAATCCAAAAGATATTATTTTCATTATAAATTATTTGATGTAAATGGAGAAGAAGTTTTTAAATTATGTTCACATCAAAATATTTTAAAGTGAAATTATCCAAATCAGATAGTGATAAAGATTTTGATTCAAATTTACATTCAAATAATTCTGAAAAATCAAAAAAAAACAATTCAAATTTCAAAACTCATAGTAATCATTATAGTTGTAGTAATATTAATAAATCTCCATCTCAAAATTCATAAATTCAAAAGTTAATTTATCAGATAAAATTTATTATTATATCAGAGCAATTAATATTTCTTAATAATATATATAAATATAGATTTAAATAATCATATGCAATATTTTGTTAACCTTAAACTTAATTTAAATTTTACTATTAACAAAAAAAGTATAATAAATAGATGTATTATTATTATTTAATATAATATTTTATTTCTATTTAATTTAATGTGATTAATTTTTAATGGTTTTTAATTAATATAACGATAATTTAGATATTTATCAATATCTTAATTAAATTTTTAATTGAAATATTTTTTAATATATATTAAACTATTATTAAATAAACTAAATATCCAAATCTATCATAATACATATTTATAATAAACAATACATAACTCATTAAAAGTGATATTAATTGAGACATAGTATTTATCTTTATAGAATAAAATATTTTATATTAATGAATGGTTTCTTCTTCAACATTTTGATTATATAATGACTTATAATTCTGTCTTGTATAATAATAATTAACTGATTTTACTTTATGATTTTTATCTTCTATTATATTATCATCAATATCAGTATCAATTCTTAGATGTTGCCTAAAATTCTTTTTTTTCTTAGAACTTTTATTTTTCACATTATCATTTATGTTTTGATTTTCTTCATTATTAAAAAAATTTATATTTTTATCTAATTTTTTTTTTAATTTTATTGAAATATCATTTTCTCTTATATTAACAGATTTTTGTCTATTATAATTTTGATTTGTTTTTTTATTCAAAGAATATTTTTTTAATAAATTAGCCATTTCTCTTAAAGAATAAATGTAATTTTTTTGAATTTCAATTAATTTTAGTTTTTTTGGGTTAATTTTTAATTTTTTTTCTTTTTTCATAATAATGTTTAATTTATATTGAGAAATTTTCCTTTTTATTCCTATTTTAATTGATTCTAGTTTTGAATTATTTTTAGTATATTTTTCAAATTGTTCATTTAATAAATTATTTATAAATGGTCTTGATTTCACTTTTGAAGAATAATTAATACAAAGATTTTTCCCTCCATTAATTACTTTATTATCTATTGTTATTTTAAAATTTTTTATTTGATATTGTTTATTTATTTCATTTAATGAAATGCTATTTAGCATTGATAAATTTGTATTATTTTCTATATTTATAATTGATTCATTTGCTATTAATAATAATAATTTTGTTCTTATTTTATTTGCTTTTTTTTGATACTTAAAATTAGACATTTTTTTATTTTTATCAATTTTTGTTAAGTAATTTTTTTAATGATATTAAATATTAATTTGGTTATATTAATAATTAAAACTTTTATTTAGAAAAAATGGGAAATGTAAATAATAATATATTAACAATTTTAGTGTGAACAAAATTTAGATTGTAATAAGAATATAATTGAATATATAACTGAAAATACCACTCAACAAAGTGATATTGATAAATTAGACACAGAACATATTTTAGAAAATGATAAAAAAGTAAAGTAAATTTTTAATAATAATAATTTTTTATTTTAGTCAAAAACTGATATATTTTCCAAAATAAAAAAATATAATAATTGCATTACCGCTATTTATTTTTCAAAAGATAAAACAACACAAATTTTAAATTCTTTTGAACAAAGTAAAGAAAAGATAAAAATAGAATATGGAATAAATAATCTTAAAGAACTAAAAGAATGTTGTGATTTATATATAAATGGTATTAAAAAAGAATTTTGTTTAAAATATAATTTCTCTAGAACAGGAGAAAATAAAATTAAAATAAAATTCAAACAACCTTTATTAAATGCTAATAATTTATTTTGTAATTGTTCATCATTAATTTCATTAGATTTATCAAATTTTAATACAAAAAATATAACAAATATGAGTTATATGTTTGCAAATTGTATTTCATTAAAAATAATAATATTAAAGAATGTAAATACATTTAATGTAACTGATATGAGAAATTTATTTGAAAATTGCTTTTCTTTATCTTATTTAAAATTATCATATTTTGATACAACTAATGTTACAGATATGAGTTTTATGTTTTCTGAATGTATATCTTTAAATAATTTAGATTTAAAAAATTTTAATACCGAAAATGTTACTGATATGAGATGGATGTTTAATAATTGTTCTTCTTTAAATACATTAGATTTAAATAATTTTATGACCGATAATGTGAAAAATATGAGTTTTATGTTTTGTAATTGTATTTCTTTAAATCATTTGTATTTAAAAAATTTTAATACTAGAAAAGTTCTTGATATGAGTAATATGTTTTATAATTGTTCATCATTAAAATCTTTAGATTTATCAAGTTTTTTTACATATAAAGTGAAAAATATGAATAATATATTTACAAAATGTTCATCATTAATATTTTTGGATATATCAAATTTCAATTATGATAATGTAAAAGATAAAGGTTATAAAATAAGTGATTTCAATAAAGGATGTGATATTATTACAAATAATGATAATTTTATATAAATATAATTATATAGTATTTTATTATAATAATACAAAAAAAAATTAAATTATAAAATTAATATTTTTCAAAAAAATCATTTAAATTAATTCAATAAAACTTATATAAAACTAAAAAAAACAAAACAAACCAAAAAAACTCATTATTAACTAATAATATTCTCATAATCAATGTTTTCAAAAGTTTTCTTATATAAATCTTCTATATTATCAAAATAACTGTTTTTCCTTTTATAAAAAAGAACATAAGCATTAGAAGAAACAATTTTATCATGAGCAATTTCTTCAACATAACCATCATTAAACTCATACCATTTTTCATCTAAAAAATTTTTACAATAAGCAATATAATGTCCTCCATGTAAACCACCAAAATGATTTCCAACAGCAAACAAATCATATATATTATCACTTTTATTATATTCATTGTAAATAATATATTTTCCCATATCTAAATTTTCAATTGGAAATTTTACTAAATTTTCTAATTTAGAAAAATTTTTAAATCTTTTTAAATGAAGAATTAATATTTCAGGACAAGTAAAAATTTCTATTTTTTTTTCTGCTAATTGATCTGTTTTACATTTTGGACAAAACCATTTATTATCTATTGTTAATTGTTCTAATTTACCAAATTTTTCTAATAAATCTAATAAATCAATTTCTGGTTCATTTACTCCTTGCCATGGGAAATATCCTCTATTATTTTCATCTCTTATTTCTTCTTGTTGCATTATTGTATTTATTCGTTCTAAATAATCAACTGACCATGCTAATTTAAAATTTAATTGATAATCTGATATTTTTTCATTTGATTCTTTTATTTTTTCTTTTATATTATTAATTTGTTCTATTATTGTAAATTTTTTTTCTGAAATTAAAATTATTTCTTCATCCATTTCTTCATTGTTTTTAATTGGTATTTCATTTTCATCATAATAAAGTTTACTTGAATTTAGAAACATTATTATAAATGGATATTTATATTGTTGATGAATTGAAAAAGTTAATTTGAAATTTGGAATATTATTCATTTTTTCTGTATTTAATTCATAATTTTGGAAATATTTTTCTTTATAATTTTCATCATTTTCTTCTTCATCATAAATATATCTATAATAATTAAGTAAAAAATTAAATATTTGTGAATTATTCCATTCTATATTTATATAAAAAACTCTTGGGAAAAGAAACATATTTTTTGGAGGATAATTAGTTTTTTCATCTTCATCTACATTATAAAAATCATATGAAAAATTATAAAATTCACATCTAATAAATTTACTTTTATCGAATGTAATATTTTCTTTATGATCAAAGTTTTCTTCTAATTTTCCTTCATCAAATTCTTTTGCTCTTTTAAATAAAATATTATTATTTTCTATAAGTAAATCATAATTAATTTTTATATCTGGATTTTCTTCATTAAATGCATTTTTTGGAATTTGATTAAGATAAATATGATTTGTACCTAATAAAACATCATAAATAGTTTTATCTTCATTTTCATTTATTAAAAATGGATAATTATCTTTCATAATATATAATTCAAAATTATTAATTCCACATCTTAAAAGATAATTAATTTTCTCTTTAAATTTCCTAATTGACATTTTATTATTTATTTCAACATTAAAAATCAATATTTTCATTTTTAAATCATCATAAATAAAATAAGTATTAATATCTTTTTTAATAATATTATCATTATTTTCAATTTCCTTTTTTTTAATAGTTAAAGGTAAACTAATAATAGCATAAGGATCATAAGTATTAGAAATATTTTTACAACCATCATTAGGACAAAAAACAGTAGATTTAAACATTCCATAAAATAAATCAACAATTAAAGATTGATTTCTAGCAAGAAATAATTTTTTATGATATTTAAATTCATCAATATTATTATTAAAAACTAAATTTTCATTAGGAGAAATATAAGGTTTATTTAAAACTTTATTTAAATCTTCATGTAATTCATCTAATAAAAATGATAAAAATTCCTGAGTATCATGTTGTTGATAACCTCTAAACATTGTATTAATTTCTCCAATTGTTTCTTTAAAATTATAAGGTTCAAAAGAATTCTCATTTCCATACCATAAATGCTTAATTAATTCAACGTATGATTCAACTAATTTTCCCTTTGAACCAATAGGATTATTTCTATTTATAAAAGGAATATAATAATCATTTAAAAAATAATTTGTTAATAATTTACAATTTGATAAACATTGAAGTGATGTATTCATAAAACATGTATTTCCTATATTATTTAATCCAACTAATCCTTTTTTATTATTTGTTTTATCTAATGGAAGTTTTTTTAAATTATTTCTTCTTTCTTCATAATATGATGAGAAATTATTAAAGGAAAATGTGTTTTGTGTTGGATTTTTTTTTTCATCATCTGAACTGTCTAAATTTAGTGTTACTTTTTCATTTGTTGAAAAATTGTTGTTTTCTATTCTTTTTCTAAGAATTCTTTCTTCTCCGTAATCTGATTCTGTGGTAAGATTTTCGAAAATTTCACTATCTTCATTATATGAAAATTCTATTATTAATGTATTATATATTAATTGTTGTATTTGGAATCTTTTTGATATTTTTTCTATGAAATTATATCCTGGGATTTTATTTCCTTCTTTTATTTTTGATATATTTTTATAAAAATATTCTTTGAAGTTGTCAAGTAAACAATTATTTTGTAATTTATATATTTTTATAAATGATATTAATATTGTTTTATTTATCATTGATATTCCTAATTTTTCTTTTACTTTTAGATTATTTGGAGAATTTAAAACATTAGCTAAATAAATGTATATTTCATTATCTGATAATAAATTAGGTAAATAAATATTAAAAATATCTATATCTTTATTTCTTTCCATTAATTCTTTTATAGGGAGAAATAAAATTGAAAATTTTGTTGAATAAATATCATATAATCTCCTATTATTTATTCTATCTTCTTTAATTTTTCTTTTTATTATATAATCACATCCAAATTCCTTATTTAAAATATCAAAAGATTCTTTTGGAAAAATTTTGTAATCAATTTTATTTTTTTTATTATTGTCAATTAAAATATAATTTTCATCATATAAAAAATTTTCATTATTTTTTATAATTAATATTTCATTTGAAATTTTCCCTGGATATAAATTATCATCTAATTTATATAATTTTGGTCTCATGGAATAAATTTTAGGATTATTTGAACTTCTTTTAATTAATTTATAGTTGACATATTTTTTAAATTTTTCATACCATTCAATACTAATTAAATATATTGGATTATCATATTGAAATTTTTTTATTTTATCTCTATATCTTAATTCATTTACATATATTTCTCTTGTTAATGAAAGAATATTTTTTGATTTTTCATCGTCTGTTATTAAAGTTTTTTCTATTAATTCCCTCATAAAAATATTTCCATGTTTATCAGTTAATTGTTCTTCTGTATTAATTTCTTCTGATAATTTGCCCATTTTGAATATAAAATAGATTATTAATTTAAATTTTTATTATATATTTTATTAATTTAAAAAAATTACTTTCCAAAAGGAAAAAAAAAAATAATAAAAAAATATTGAAATAACTAAATATTATTATTTTTAACTTAACTAATTTTAAGCAAAAATCCTAAAAAAAAAAGAAAATAAATTCCAAAAAGAAAAAAAAAAAATTAATTTGATTCTTTAATCTCATTATTTTTACTTTCAGCAATTTGCATATTCATTTGACTAGTTGCAATAAACATTTGGAAAGTTGAATAAACATTTAACCCATCAGTCAAAGTAGGATAAAATTCTTTTAAAAAATTACTATCATTCTCAATATATTTTTTACAATGCATCTGAATCATTTTTCTCAATTCATCAATATTACTTTTACTAGCATAACCCAATTGTTTTTGATAAGAATCTAACAAATAACTTTCTTTGCTACACATTTGAGAAAAGGCATATTCTTTATCTTGAAGTAATTTTGCTTTATCAACTTTCCCATATGTATCATCAATTTCCCATTTTGTAATATCTTTATTAATCCAATATTTTTCCTTTTTTTGAATTAATTTATTTTTAAAATTTAAATATTTATCTCTTATTTCATTTCTCCTTTGAATTAATTCTTCATATGATGTACCTTCCATTCTTTGATATTTAAAAAAATCTTTTAAACAAGTTTTAATTGTAATATTTTGTTTATATAAAATACGACTCCAATTTTTAAAAAAAATTCCATATTCTTCAAAAGTTTTAGTAATAGGTTCTTTATTTTCAACTTTTGAATTTAACAAATGTAAAATTTCAAAATCTTTTTGAATAGCTTCCATAGATTTTTGAGCACTATATAAATTTTTATAAAAATCCTTTAAATTATAATTTAATCTTTCAAAAAGTTGATTTTGTATACGAATATATTTTTCAATATTTTTAAAATATTTCTCATTATCTTCTTCAGGTGAAGTAATAATAAGATTCCCAGTAAAAGTTTTATATTCTTCAATATAAGGAGATGGTTGAAATGAAGTTAATTCTTTCATTTTAGCTTCAAATTGATTATGATCAGTCATAGATAAAAATGCAATTAAACATTCACTTGTTTTAAAAACTTCATTTTCTAAAACAGCAGAAATAAATTTATTTAAAAACTTCATTCTTTTCTCAATAAAATCTTCTTCAAATCTTCTTCCTCCAGTTTTCTTATTCGGAATAGGCGGAACGACTTGTCCAATAAAAATTTTGCATAAAATATTTCTTAACCAAATAAAATCTGAATATCTTCTATGAACTGTCCAATTCATTGTCTTTGTTAATACTTCATAATTTACATAATTTGATGATATAAATGAAGTTTCTATTATTTTTGGATTTTGAACTATTACTTCTATTACTTTATCATTTAAAGCTGTTTTTTCTAATTTTCTACATTGAATTGTTTGAGTTTTATTTACTTTTTTTTCTACATTTTCACCTTTTTGAATATTGTTTATATTATCTTCAATATTTTCATTTTTTTCTTTTTCTTGTCTTTCTTTTTCTGTTAAGGAATTTTCAATTTTATTTTCTTGGTTTTCAGAATTTTTTATTTCTTCTCCATTTTGTTTTATTGAGGATTCTTTATTTTCAATTTCTATAAATTCTTTTACTATTAATTTTAATTCATCTAGTGTCCATTGAGTTAAGTCATCTCCGTTTTCTTTTTTGTTTGTACAGAATACTATAAATTTATTTTGATCATAGTTTTGATCGAGGATTTCTTTTTGGAGAAGTTCTTTCTTTGCTTCTATTTCATCATCCATCTTTCTTTTTTTATATGTTTTTATTTTTTGATTTTATTTTTTTATTGAAGGATTTTTTTAAATTATTATTTTTCTTTTTAAACAATACTTTTTGTTTAATAATAAATAAATAAATTAAAATTATTTTTTTATTAAATTGAAATATATTTGAATTATATATATTAATAATTGTAAGAACAATAATATTGAATAAATATAAATATTTTATTTAAAATAATTAAAAATATAAAAGCAAAAAATATTATATATTGAAATATTTTCAATTATTTTTCGCTAATAAAACATCTTTATAAGGTTTAAATACATCATTTAAAACATTAACTATATTTTCTAAATGAAATTTTAGCATACCTAATTTCATTGTTTTTTTTCCAATAACTGTAATAAGATAACCATATAAATTACTACATAAAATATTAAAACTTTCATTTTCAACTAAAAGATAATTTAATTTTTCATCACTTAAAGAAGAGTCTTCTACTTGATAATATTCAATCCACATTGAAGGTAGAATATCTAAAATTGTTTGATGGACTTTTTCACCTTTCATACATAAAATTCCACCTGACAAAGTATGAATAAAAATTGTTTCTATATTATTATCAATTGCTTTTTGTAATAAATCATTTAATATAGATGGATTAATCATTTTTTAAATAATGAATAATTTGAAATTTTTATTTTTTTTTAATATTAATTTATTTTTTTTAATTAATAATTTAATAATTAAATTAATTATTAAATTAATTCTAAATTTTTTTATATTTAAATATATAACTTTTAATTCTTATATTTATGATATGGCTCAAAGCAATCAAAGCATATTGAAATTTGACATTGTTTACAAATTAAATTTGTTTGTTTTCTTTTACCAATTTGTCTATTTGTACATATACAACAGTTTGTGTATTTATTTTTTTTTCCTAAAAAATGTCTACCAATTAATCTATTTCTACTATTTTTCATTTTATCTGTTTTAACTTTTTCATTTACATTTTCTCCTATTAAACTTTTTATAATTGCATTTCTAAATTTTAAATGATTTAATCTTTTATTATTATTAACTTGTTTTTTATAAATAATATAACTATTTGTTATTGAAACTTCCAAAATAAATAAAAATACTTTTTTATACCATTTCAAACTCTTTTTATCACTAAAATAAAAAGAAGATAATTGATTATTTTTATCAACTCCTTTTGACAACATATTATATTTATAAACCATAAAAGGAATTTGTTTTTTATTTTTATCATAAATTACATAAGGAATATTATAAAAAGAAGAAACAATTCTTATTAATCTATTATCATTCCATTGGCAAAAAAGTCTTCTTTTATTCCCATAAAAAATTGGTTTTTTTCTATTATTATCAATTGGTTTAGGAAAATTTCTTCTATTTTTACCAATACTTGCAGTATAATATATAGATTTTTTATCTAAAAAATCTAATATTTTAATATTTGAAAAATAGGTATCAAAAAAAATATGACTTTTTTTTTTTATATTTTTTGTCAATTCTTTAATTATATTTATTATATTTTGTCCTTTTCCTTTATGAAGTACCCATTTTATAATATATGATGATTCTGAGTCAGAAATAGCAAAAATTTTAATCCCATATTTTGTAGTTTTAATTGGGGTAAATTCTTTAGATTTCAATTTTCCTTTATAAGGAATCATTGTTTCATCTATTGAATAATAATTTGTTATTGGTTTATTTAATTCCCATTTTTTATTTTTATATTTTATTATTGGATTTATTTTGCTTGTATAATCAATATTTTCAGAACTAAAATGAATATATTGATTTATAAAATAAAATAATGATTTTGACATTATAGTTTTTGCAAAAGGAAAATCATACATTAAATCATCTTTATTCCAATAATATGTTTTATTTGGAATATTAACAACACCCATATATAATAAGAAGGCAATATATCTTTTTATATTATTTATTGATATTTTATCTTTAGTTAAAGTTTTATGAAATTCACTTTGTGAATGAAACTTTTTATCATAATAAATATGACTTTCATTTAATATAATTTCATATAATTTATCATCAAAAAATTTTGAAAATATTTTATAAGGTAATTCATAATCTTTAGTATTATTTAAATTTTTATTTTCTTGATTAATTAATTTATTTTTTTCTTTTTCTTCTTCAAACTTATTTTTACAATAATTTTTATTTTGAATATAATTATTACATATTTGCCATTTATCTATTATTTTTTCATTTTCAATTTCATCATCTTCTATAGATTGTTCAGATTCATTTGAATTTTGTATAATCATTTCTGATAATAAACTTTCAGAATCATCATCAATTTTTGATAATTGTTTTCTTTTTTTTTTGTTTGAAAACATTTTTAAATAGGAGGTATAATTTATTTATTATTATTTATAAATTAAGAAATCTAATTTTGCACAAAATGATTAATTAATAAAAAATTTTATAATTATATTTCTTAATTAAAAATAATATAATTTCGAAATTATAATAAAAAGTTTAAAGAAAAATAAATTTTTTAAGACAATTGAAATAATTAAATGTTTATGTATAAAAATGAACAAATTTTAAATGATGGAAATACTTCATCAGATCAATTATTTAACTTTAATAAAAATACAGAAAGAAAAAATAAATCAAATATACAAAAATCAAATAATTTTATAAATAAAATTTTAAATGAAAATGAAAAAGAAATTACTGTTTCAATATGTAAAAATCAAATGAATGATAATAATATTAAAGAAGAAAAAAATATTTTATTTGAACAACATTTTAACAAAAATATGAGTGCAATATCAGAATCAAAAAAATACATTAAATTTAATGATAATTGTTTAAAGAAAAATAGAAAGTCATCTTTAATGTCTTTAAATAGAAAAGATCCATTAATCTTTTTAAAATCTTTAAAAAAAATTGTAGATAAAACTATATATGGTGAAACATTAAAAAAAATTAAATATTGTGATATTTTTTTATCAATATTATCAATTTTATCATTCTTTGTTATTTTATTCGATAATGAAATTTATATTTCAAAATCAAAAGAATTTTTAGATGAATTAAATACTAATATTAAAGAAGAAAATGCTATTGATATAATAAAACAAATAAAAAATAGAAAAATATCAAATTTTGAAAATATTCTTCGAATAATTAATATAATAATATCATTAATTTCGATTTTTGTATTAATATTAAAATATAATAATAGATTATTCATGAATAAAAAAGAGAATAAAATTTTTTCATCGAAATTAAAAATTTTTTTATTTTTAGAAATATTACTTACTCTTTGTATATACCCACCTAAATTAAATAATATATTTTGTGTAAACAATACAGATAATATATTTGTATTTAGTTTAAATTCAGTTTTTCTTCTTATACACATAATTAAATTATTTAATATATTTAGATTAATTCGTGCAATAAGTAAATATAATTCAAATTTAAGTCAAATAATATGTGAAACTTACAAAATTCAGTCTGGAATGTATTTTATTTTAAAATCAGAATTAAATGATAAAAAATTAACAATAATATTATTTTTATTAGGTTTAAATTGTTTAATTTTTAGTGCAGTAATAAGGGATTTTGAATGTTTTTCATATAATAAAGAAACAATATTAGAAGGAAAAAAAGGAATAAATGACCTTAAAAATTATTTTAATACATTATGGTTAACTTTAATAACAATAACAAGTGTTAGTTATGGTGATGAATATCCAAGATCTTTTTATGGAAGAATATTAATTTTTATTATTTCTTTTTTTGGATTATTTTGTTTAGGATTTATTATATCTATTATAAGTGAAAAGGCAGAATTTACTCCAAATGAAAAAAAATCATATTTAAAATTAAAAAAAATATTCAGTTCAGAAAATAAATTACATCAAGCAGGTAATTTAATTAAAACTTTTTTGTTTATTGTTAAAAATTTTAAAAGTAAAAATAACGAAAATAGGAAATCTAATTTTAGAGAAAAAATATGTTTATTATTAAAATTAAGAGCTGAAACTAAATTATTTAAAAATAATTTACATATTAGTAGGACTTATTCAATGCCAATTAGTGATATTGTTCAAACAATGGAAAATAAATTATTTTATAATTTATTAGATATTACACATAATTTAGAAAAGATTGATACAATTGAAAATGATTTTAAAATCATTAATGAAAATCAAAATTTTATTTTGGAAAAACTAAAAAAAATTTATTTTTATCAAAATAATGTTTCTAAATTTATTGCAGAGAATCATAATAAAAATTATATAGAAAAATATAGAAAATATTCAAAAAAAAATGAAAATGAAAAATATTCAAATAAAATATCTACTCATTTACTTTTATCTAATTTTAATGGTATATATAAAATTAAAAAAAATAATAAAAGATTTATAACACCTATTTTTTATAAAAAAAAAAGAAAAATTAAAAATAGTGCATTATCAAAATTTAAAAAAAAAAGTATTTTAGGAAGTTTAATTAGTATTAAAAATTGTTATACAAAAAACATTACAGTTAAACATAAAACTGAATTTAGATTGAGAAAAAAATTAACAAAAATTAAAACATTTTCATATCGAACAAAAATTATATTATCAAATGCTGAAAAAAAAATTAGATTAAGATATAATTCATCTCCTATAATTTTGAAGATTAAAAACAAAAATTAAAAAAGAAGATAAATCTTAATTTCAACAAATGTTTAATTCAATTTATAAATAAACTTTTAAGTTGGTAGAAATATTATATTAAACTATAATAATTATGTAATATTAATAATGTTTAATATATATTAATATATTTATTTTTAAAAATTTTTTTACATTGAATTAAATAAGTTTTTAAATAAATTTAATAATTATTATGTTCTAATTTGTATCTTATCCCATTTGGACTAAAAATCCAATCATATGTATCAACTTTATTAATAAACTTTTCTCTAAATTCAGAATAATCAAAACTTTTTTTATCTTTAAAAAAATTATTATTAAAATATTTTAATAAATTTTCTGAATCTTTTAATTCAGAAATTCTATATGTCATATTTAATTCATTTTCTTTTAATTTTGGTATTTTATGTTTTCCACTAAATTCAATTCTAGCATTAACCATTGAATGTGAAACAATAATAAATAAACTTATTAAAAAATCATTTAATTCATTTGATTTTTCAAATTTTCCTTCTTTTGAAAATAAATCAAAGAATAATCTTATTTTTCCAATATTTGATGATTGACAATAAACAAAACCAAGACATAAAATATTTCTTTTAATTATATATTTTTTCTTTTTATAATGTAATATTAATTTTTCTTCTAAAGATTTATAAACAATTTGACAAATATTTTTAAAAATTGGTAAAATAAATTCTTTATTTATAATTCTTTCTTTTGATTCATATGCAACAAAAATTTTTTTTGTAATCATTTCTTCAAAATTTTCTAATGAAATTTCTTCAGTAAGGAATTTTTCATTTGAAGAAAAATTTATTTTTAAATTATTATAATCGAAAAAAGGAATATTAATTAAAAAACCATCTAAAAAATTAACATATTCAATTAATGAAATATATTTTAAAATATTATATGTATATTCTATTGGTTCTAAAATTTTATCATTACTAGAAGAATATATTTCAAAAGTTACTTCTTCTTCTCCAATTGCTAGAATATTTTCTAGATTTCTATATGCATCACTTATACAACATCCCATTTATTTAATTTTTTTTTCATTTAAAAAAATAATTAAATACTTTTTTTTAATTATTTTTTAAAAAAGAGTTTTTAATAATTTTGAAATTAAATTATATTATATATTCTTTAAAAAAAAATTTTATAATGTACATTGTAATTCGTCAATTAATTCCCAACATTGTACTTTTCCATTTTTATCTTTATCTAATCTTATAAATAATAAACTTGAATCATAATCATTAATATTAATTCCTTTTATTTTTAAAAAATTATTTAAATCTATGTCATTTAAATTTCCTAAACCCCCTTTATCAATATTTTCAAAGATATTTTTTATTTCTTTAATAGAATAATATAATTTCTTTTTTAAATTTTCAATATAATTTTCTGAAGATATAATTAAATTAATTAAATTATTAATAAGTCTTTTTGTACTTATTAAAAAAATATTTGTCTTATTATATTCAGGAATATATGATGATGGTAATTTATTTTCCATTATATTTCTTCTTTTTTTATCATAAGGGGTAAATAAATCAAAAAAATCAGAATAAAAAAAATTATCATTTTTTTTTTTATTTAATCTCCTTTGTATTAATTTAATATCATTTTCTGAAAGATAAATATTAAACAATTTAAATCCATTTATAAAATCATCCTTTGAAACAAAATTTTGATTATTAATTTCAAAAATTTTAAATATATTCTCAATATTAAAATCATATTTTGATGATAAATTTATTTTTTCTTTTTCAATTTGTTTTTCAATATTAGTACATTCTATTATATAATTTATAAATTCTTTTTCTCCTTTTTTATAATTTATTTGTGGGCATATACATGGAATTTTTTTACATATGTTACAATCATATTCAAGTTTTTGATTTGAATTTAAATTTGTTAAATTATTGAATTCTTTATTAAATTGATTTGGATGATTATCATTTATATTATTTATATCTATTGAAAAGGATCTTTTAGGGTTATTTCTTAATGATAAATTTTTTGAGATATAATAAGAATTGTCTTTAGAATTAATAATTATATTATTATTATTATTATTATTATTATTTTTAATAAATGGGATATTATTATTATTATTCATATTAATATTATTATTTAGTTTTAAATTTTTTTTTTGCTCTTTAAAACAAAAAAATTTTTGAAATTCATTAAAATCAATTTTATTATCTTTATTTAAGTCTATTTTTTTCATAATATATTTTATATCATTATTATAAACAATTACATAATTTTTTTTGAAAAAATTTATAAGACTTGCTTTACTAATATATTGATATTCAGACAATAAACAAAAAATATTTTGAATATTAAAATCTTCTTTTTCTTTTATATCATTTATTTTTTTATTAACATATCTAATAAATTCAATTTCTTTTTCTAGCAATTTAATAAAACATTTTTCAATTTCATAAGGAACATATTTATAATTTTGTAATTCATTTCTATTATTATTACTTTTCCCAATAAATTTTTTTTTCTCAGATAAAATCATATTCAAAAATTCTGCATAAGAAAGATAATTATCACAATCAATATCATATAGAAAAATTAAATAATCAATTTCAAATTTATTAATATTAATTGAATTTTTATTTAATATATCAATTATATTATATGAATCAATATAATTTTTATTTTCTTTATCAATAAATGAAAATAATTGAAAAGGATTAAAATTTATATTTTGACATAAAATTTCTCTAATTATTTCAATCTCTTTTTCTTTATTTGATATAGTTAATAATAATTTTATTATTAAATTTTCTGTGTCAGGCAAAATCATTTTTTTTTCTTTTTTCAAATAAATTAAAAAAAATAAATAAAAATAAATATTTTAATACTAATATAAGGTAAACCTTGTTCTTTATTTTTTTCTTGACTTAAATTTGACTTAATTTGATAATAATATTTTTTAATCATAATATCAGTGTTAATTATTATTAAATTTATTTTTTAATACTTTTATTATAATATTTCTATAATTCCTTCTTAAATTATTTTTTGAAGGAATAAACTTTTATTTTCATTATTCAATGTATGAATTTGTCTGAATAATTAAATAATAATTATTTTTTCAAGTTTCTATTTTTTGATTTTTCTAAAAATAAAAATCGTTGATGATATTTTGTTATTGAAACTTCAGATTTGTTTTATTTCATTTTTTGAATTTAATAATATATTTTTTAAAATTATTTTATTTTGAATTCTTTCTGAACCAATTTTTTCTTTGTTTATTTTCCTTAATTTAATCTCTTTATTAATTGCTTTATTTATTTCTTGCTTTTCTAATAAATTTCGATAATTTTTACTTTTAATTTTATTTTTATTATTATGAGTTATAATGTTTTTGGTTTTTTAAATAATTTAAATTAATTTATCTTTTTCAGTTTTTTTTTCTTAAGAATTCTTCATATTTTAATATTTTATATAAAAGGTTTCGTTCATTACAAAAAATTAAAAATAGGCTTAAATATGGAGCTCTAATTTAAAAATTAATATCTTTACTTATGAATTTTATTTCATTAAAAGTTAATTCTTCAAAAATTAATTTCATAATATAATCTCTTTCTTTATTATAATTAATTTCATTTTCTAAATTATAATCTATTTTTTTATTTTTTCTGTCATTTTGGTCGTTATTATTTTTAGGAAAATAAGGGAAAATTTATTGAATTAATTATAATGTTTTTTCTTTAATATTCTTGCTCATAAAAATTATTCATTTTAAAATTTAGTAGAGATATATCTTTTTAATAATTTCTACAAATATTATTTTTGACTTTGAAAATTTTTCTAACTTATTCCTTAATTGATATTTCCAAATTTTATTAAAAATTTTTTTTCATAAAAATTAAAAAAAAAGCAAAAAAAAACTAAATATATAATAAAAAATATAATATCATATAACAAAAT
>Ga0256407_10007103_pt1 | contig 17030 bp, 15 predicted proteins | sample RumenRJG_04DNA_FD_193489 | JGI IMG/M metagenome (GOLD analysis project Ga0256407, IMG submission 193489) | Bovine rumen microbial communities from Lethbridge, Alberta, Canada - RJG_04 | ecosystem: Host-associated > Mammals > Digestive system > Stomach > Rumen | place: Canada: Alberta...
TGGAACTCTCGGCTAAATGGTGCAAGTTCACGCCGGAGAGTCTTCAGCTTTTCCATCGCGAGAACGGCGGTGCAGGCGTAGAGCTCTCGGCCGTCGCGTTCTACTACGCGCGCGAACTATACCTTGCGCTCGACGTTCCGATCGGCATACTCGACGCGAGCTGGGGTGGAACGAACATCGACGCGTGGACGCCGCGGAGCGGATACGACGGATGCGACGAGTCCATAAAGGCCACGGCGGAGTATCCGGTCAAGGCCGACTGGAAGGCCGAGACCGACAAGAAGGGGCCGATTGGCGGCAGCATCCAGCAGCCGACCGTCCTTTACAATGGAATGGCCGCCGCATATGCGCCGATGGCGATGCGCGGTTTCATCTGGTACCAGGGCTGCCACAACAGCGGCGAGCCCCAGCTTTACTGCGCGAAGCTTCATGCGCTCTACAACGGCTGGAGCCGCGATTTCGAGAATCCTGATCTCAAGCTCTACGTCGTCCAGCTCGCGCCGTGGAAGCAGAACTGGCTTGGCATCTGCATGGCGCAGACGCAGTTCTGCGCGGAGGAGAAGAACGCCGCGCTCGCAGTCACGGCCGACGTGGGCAACTTCGACGACATCCATCCGAACGACAAGGAGATTGTCTCAAAGCGTCTCGCAGTCCACGCCCTCAAGCGCGACTACGGCTTTGCGATTCCCGAGGACGACTCGCCTGTGCTTAAGTCGGTGTCGTTCGCCGACGGCAAGGCGACGCTCACGTTCGACAACGTGAAGGACTGGTATGTATATGCGCAGGACTATTCTCGCAAGCCGGCGTTCGAACTTGCCGGAGCTGACGGAAATTGGCAGGACGCCAAGGTGCTCAACTACAGGAAGCACAAGGGCAATGACGGCAAGGAGTCTGAAACCGACTACATCGACGGCGAGAAGATCATCCTTTCGAGCGACGGAGTGCCCGAGCCGGTGAAGGTTCGCTACATGGCCAAGCCCCGCACGTCCGGCACGCTCTACAACGAGGCGTCGCTCCCGCTCGGACCCTTCGAAACGAAGTAATCCAATGGAAATCACCTCGCCATCAAATCCCAAGCTCAAGTACGTCGTGAAGCTGCGCAGCTGCTCGACGCGCGAGGAGTCTGGCGAGATGATTGTCGAGGGCTACCGCGAGTGCCGTCGCGCGCTCGACAGCGGCTATCGTCCGCGCGCGATTTTCCACTGCCCCGAGTTCTACCTGAAGAACGAGAACGAACCGGGGCTGGTGGACGAGTGTTCGCGGCTTGGCGCAGAGGTCTACACCTGCTCCAAGACATGCTTCTCGAAGATCGCCTACAAGGAGCGCCCCGACGGGCTTCTCATGGTGGGCCCGCATGTCTCGATAAAGCTTGCCGACTTGAAGCTTCCCGAGAATGCCCTCGTCATCGTCACCGAGGCGATCGAGAAGCCGGGCAATCTCGGTACGATCCTCCGCTCGGCTGACGCGGCAAAGGTAGCGGCGGTGATAGTCTGTGACCGCACGACCGACATCCACAACCCGAATGTCGTCCGCGCCTCTACGGGGACGATGTTCACCGTGCCGATCGTCGAGGCAACTTCGGACGAGGCGCTTGCATGGCTGAAGGAGCGCGGCTTCAAGATCCTTGCCGCGACGCCACATGCGGAGAAACTCCATTTCGAAGTCGACTTGACGGGCAATGTCGCGATTGCGCTTGGCGCGGAGCAGTACGGGCTTACGGCGAAGTGGATGGACGGTGCGGAGCTCAGAGTCAGGATTCCGATGCTCGGAACGGCCGATTCGCTCAATGTCTCCGCCGCTGCGACGATTCTTGTCTATGAGGCAGTTCGCCAGCGCATCGCCGCCGGCGTCGACAAGGTTCCAGAGTTCATTCCCTGGCATGGAGAGGGGAAGCACGATCATTAGGGGTTTGAAGTTTGAAGTTTAAAGTTTGAAGTTTAAAGTTGGGTGTTGAGAGTTTAGAGTTATGAGATTTGCGAATCCAGCGTTTTTAATCTTCGCTCTGCTCGTTCCGATCGCCGGGCTGTGGTGGTCGTTCCTGAAGGCGCGGCGGGAGAAGGCGCTCGCGCGGCTTACGTTGAATGTGCCGAAATCCTCGGTCTCCGGGCTGCAGACGGCATGCATCGTCATAGGGCTTTTCCTCGCGCTTTTCGCTGCGGCGCGGCCGCAGTGGGGAAAGTCGATGGAGAAGACGATGACGCGCGCGCGCAACGTCGTGATAGCAATCGACGTCTCGCGCTCGATGCTTGCCGAGGACGTTCGTCCAAACCGTCTCGAGCGCGCCAAGGCCGACGTAGCTGACTTAATCGATTCGCTTGCCGGCGACCGCTGTGCGCTCGTCGCGTTTCGTCGCACGGGTGTTGTGGTGTGTCCGCTTACGACCGATCATGGGTATCTTCGGAGCGCTCTTGAGCGCATGAGCCCCGAGTCCGCGCCGCGCGGCGAGACGGATCTCGGCAGCGCGATTCGTGCCGCGCTCAGTGCGCTCGATCCCGCTGCAGACGATCACAACGCGATCATCCTGATTTCCGATGGTGGCGACCTTCGCGGCGAGGCGCTCAAGAATGCCGAGGCGGCGAGAAAGCGCGGGATTCCGATTTTCACCGTCGGCATTGGCGACCCGAAGCACGGCGCGACGATTCCGGCTGAGGATGGTCGTGGAGTGCAGAAGTTCGACGGCAAGCCGGTGATGGTCAAGCTTGAGGAGTCGGCGCTCAAGGCGATTGCCGAGGCGTCGAAGGGGGCGTATGTTCCGCTCGCCACCGCTGGCACTGCGGAGACGACGCTTGGCGCGATCTACCGTCGGCGTCTACGCCAGATTGCGCTGATGGAGCAGAACGAGGAGGAGTCACGGCTTGGCGAACGCTACCAGATTTTCCTCGTTCCAGGGCTTGTCCTCCTCCTCCTCGGCGCCGCGCTTTCCAAAGGCCGCTTCGCCAAACGCAAGGTTGCGTAGCTGCTTTCTTGTTGCGCTTGCTGCTTTGCCTGACATCGTGCGGACGCGCGTCCGCGGCGGGGCGAGTTTCGGCTTAGGGCTCGCTAGCTTTGCCGCGAATACGCGGCAAAGCTCCGGCGAAAAAGCCGGTGGCGACATCGATTTTGCGGCCTTTTACATTTTGCCAGTGCCGTCGAGCCTCTCGGCAAAATGGCGGCGCGTCAAAATCGGGTCGCTTCCGTCTTTTTCGTCGTCGCTTCGCATGCCGCCGAAACACCCCCACCGCGTCCGCGCCCTAACGCTATCTGACCCTAATTGACACTAGCTGTCCCTAATTCATTCTCGCTCCTCGCACGCGTCGCCTTGCCCCGACCTTCCATAAGGCGCGTTTTTCTTCGTAGCTTTTGCGCTCGCCGACGTCCCGTCGACTCGCTTACCCTTGCGGCAGAAAACGCATGCAGCCGCTAACTGGGAACGCACCACGCTAGCGCCCGCGTGCGCGGCTCGGCCTACGGCCTCGGTGGATATGCCATCTTGGCGGCGCATCCAGGACAGCCAAGGACATACCCCGAAACCCTCGCAATTTTGCTTGCCTAAAGCTTCATTTTCCTGCCGAAAAAGTTTTTACGATTTAAGATTAGATTTAAGATTCGTTTGGTATAATGGTTGTGAACTCGGCGAGATGAACTAAAAGTTTTAGCCGTGTAGCCACCTTCGCCAAGGCTACGGCGGCCGAGGAACATGTAGAACGGGTAGATTTATGGAAGAAAGTCGAAAGGTTTATGGCTGGCTTGTCCGCGGCAAGGATGCCGCGACGTTTCCATGCGCACTTTAATGCAAAAGCCATTTACCAGAGGATTTGATATAATATTCACATAATGGCAACAGACATGAAACAGAGTGCGCGGAAGTTCAGGGAGTTCTGGACTCTTGCGAAGGATTCCGAAGTTGGCGGCTACCAGAAATTCTGGCTCTCCCTGTTGGGGGATGTTTTGGGAATGGATGACGTCATGGCGCGTATCTCGTTCCAGTCGGCGGTGCAACTTAAGGACACGACAAAGTTCCTCGACGCATGGATTCCCGAGACGCGCGTCCTGATAGAGCACAAGGCGCGCGGCATAAAACTCGACGCGCCTCAGGCCGGTCACGGCGGCAAGACACCGTTTGAGCAGGCACTTGAATACAACATTGCACGTCCGTTCTCCGAAAAAGCTCGCTGGATCGTGACCTGCAACTTCTTGGAGATTTGGGTCTACGACATGAACCATCCTCTCGAAGACCCGCAGAAGATACTGCTTGCCAATCTGCCAAAGGAGATATCACGCCTCGGTTTTCTGGTCGACACGTCCGTGAAGACTGTCCGCGAGAAGGAAATGGACATCTCCATCAAGGCCGGGCGCATTGTCGGCGATGTCTACCGCGCTCTTCGCAAACGCTACGCCGACCCAGATTCAGCGGAAACGCTCAGATCCCTTAATCGCCTTTGCGTCCGTCTTGTGTTCTGCTTCTACGCCGAGGACGCCGACATTTTCCCGAAGGACGCCTTATGGACGCTTCTCAAAAATACGGAAGCAAGGAACCTCCGGCGTGCGTTGTTGACGCTCTTCCGCACGCTCGACACTCCTGATGGATCCAATGGCACGAAGAATGAACGCGATCCTTACCTTGAACCAGAAATTGCCGTGTTCCCCTACACGAACGGCGGGCTGTTCCGCGGCGTTTCTGACGCGGAGGTTCCGCCTCTCGACGATGATATCAAGGAACTGTTAATCAAGTCTTCCGACTTCGACTGGCGCGACATTTCACCAACCATCTTCGGTGCGCTCTTCGAGTCGACGCTCAACCCAGAGACGCGCCGCGCTGGCGGCATGGTGTATACATCCGTTGAGAACATCCACAAGGTCATCGACCCGCTTTTCATGAACGACCTGACGGCGGAGCTGGAGTCGATCAAGGCGGAAAGGGCGATTGCGATGCGCCGCGCAAAGGCGACGGCTTTTCAGGATAAGCTGGGTTCGCTCACTTTCCTCGACCCCGCCTGCGGAAGCGGAAACTTTCTCACCGAGACTTTCCTTTCCCTGCGCAAGCTCGAGAACGAGGCGATTGTCGTCGGCGAGCGGTTGAAGCCGGGCGAAGTGCTGCTCAACCTGGACGGCATAGTCAAGGTGTCGATAAAGCAATTCCACGGAATCGAGATCAACGACTTCGCCGTGTCCGTCGCCAAGACGGCGCTGTGGATATCGGAGGCCAAGATGCTCAATGAAACGGCGAATATCCTTCATGCGCCGCCGAAGTATCTCCCGCTCCACGACTACGATGGTATCGTCGAGGGCAACGCGCTCAGGATGGATTGGGGAGGTTTACTCACGCAGAGACGCGGAGAGGCAGAGGGCGCAGAGGGTGGTTTAGCCGCAAAGAATGCAGAGAACGCAAAGAGCGGTTTTGACTACATCATGGGTAACCCGCCATTTGTTGGTGCGCGAATGATGGCGCAGGGCTCTGAACAGAAGAAAGAAATCGAAGAGCTTTTCGGAGACATCAAGGATGTCCAGGACCTTGATTATGTGTGTGGATGGTACAAGAAAGCGGTTGTTATGGATGCGCGTTGCGCGTTTGTCTCGACAAATTCAATATGCCAAGGTGCACAAGTGCCTATTCTTTGGGGTGACCTCATTGGTAAGCATGGCGTGACAATAGATTTTGCTCACCAGACTTTTCGTTGGGACAACGAATCCACGGAAAAGGCGGCTGTTCATTGCGTTATAGTGGGTTTTCATTCAAAGGAGTGTTCGTCAGATGCAAAGCGCGTTAAGACGCTATTCACACCTGCGCCACTCACCGTCGATAACATATCTCCATATCTCACAGGTGGACCAAATATATTTGTTTCTGCTGCGAAGGATGCTCCTGAATCGCTTCCGAAGATGAATTTCGGCAATCAGCCGCGCGATGGCGGACACTTCATTCTTTCGCCGGAGGAACGAAACGCTATCCTTGATGACGAGCCAGAAATCGCCCGCTGGATTCGTCCCTATATCGGAGCGGAAGAGTTCATCAATGGCAAACTCCGTTATTGCCTTTGGCTCAAAGGTGCTTCACCTGCCGATATCGCGCACAGCAAGACTCTATACGCACGCGTTACCGCCGTGCGTGATTTCCGTCTCGCATCCAAGGCAAAGACAACAAACGGGTACGCGAAAGTTCCTCATCTATTCGCGCAGATCACACAGCCGGACGGGGTTGATTATCTTATTATCCCAAGCGTCTCTTCGGAACGTCGCCGTTACATCCCAATCGGTTACATGGGTGCGGAGGCCATTGCTTCAAATGCCGTGCAGATACTTCCGAATGCGACGCTATATCATTTTGGTGTTCTTACATCGTCCGTCCATATGGCGTGGATGCGCACAGTTGCGGGACGATTGGAAATGCGCTACCGCTATTCAAAGGAATTGGTATACAATACCTTCCCGTGGCCTGACCTCTGTGCCTCTGCGCCTATGCGCGAGAAAATTTCCCAGGCCGCCCAAGCCATACTAGATGTCCGCGCAAAGTACCCTAGTTGCTCGTTTGCCGACCTCTATGACGAGAATCTTATGCCGCTCGATCTCCGCAAGGCACACGAAGCCAACGACCGCGCCGTTCTCGCCGCCTACGGACTCAAGCCCGACACGCCCGAACCCGAAATCGTCGCCCACCTCTTCAAACTGTACGCAGAAAAGACGAAGGGGAGCCCAGCGCAATGACTTTTCTCTGTGAATTGGGCTTATGGGGTGGAATTTTAGCGGGCAAACCTGAATTTCACCGGATTACTTGTCAAGCTGATGGAGTGATATGTAATCCAGTTGTGGAGGTGCGATGATTTCTGTCAATTGGCACAAGTTTCAGGCAAAGGTTGGTGATTCTGCTCCGGCTGAGTTTGAGCGGTTATGCTACTTGATTTTTTGTCGCAAGTACAACAGACCATACGGTATATTTCGCTATAGAGATCATCCTGCATTGGAAACTTCTCCCATAGAAGTTGATGGAGAATTGGTTGGATTTCAATCGAAATTTTTTCTTGATAAGTTTTCAAACCACAAATCAGATATCATAGAGGCAGTCGAAAAGGTTGAAAAGCACTATAAAGAGCTAAAGCGTCTAATCTTTTTTATGCCGATGGATCATGACTGCAACCAAAACGCGGCAGATGATGGACATGAGACCAACGCGCAGCGAGAGGTGGAGAATCTTGCAATTAGTTTTGGGTTTAAGATAGAGTGGTTTTGCCATTCACATTTCGAGGCTACGTTCTCAAATAAACTATATTTTGATATCGGTCGTCATTATTTTTCTGATGATCATGGAATGTTTGCGTTGTTTGATGAGATTGATTGCTGTAAAAAGCGCTTTCTAAAAACGATACATGATTCTATAGAGGTTGGCGGCAAGAAGTTCAAGATTGATCGTAAAGAACTCTTAAAGAAAATAGAGCTTTCTGAAGGCGGGACAATATTTATTTTGTATGGCGAAGGTGGAATTGGGAAATCTGGGGTAATCAAAGAATTAATACAAGATGGCAATGGGACGACTTGGGTTTTCCGACCAGAAGAGGTTGTTCGGTTTTTCAGTGATAGTGAATTGTCTCGAAGCTGGCATACAGCTATAGGCAATGTCATTAATGAAACCAATGACATAGTAAATCGGACGATTATTGTTGATTCGGCAGAAAAGATAGAAAACCTTGAGTCTGACGGAGGCATATTTTTCGCTGTTATTCGCATTTTTGTAGATGCCGGTTGGAAAGTTGTGTTCACTATCCGTACTATGTTTTGTGATATGTTGGTTCGGTATTTGTCATCCAACATGTCATCATTGCATGTTCAGCGCGAAATGATTTCGCCTCTTACTTCAACAGAGATTGGGAGGGTCGAGTCGGAGTTTGGTATTAGGTTGCCAAGCGAAGTATGCACATTCCATTTCCTGAAAATTCCATTCTATCTCAATATATATATTAAGAATGTCAAAGAATTTCAGAAGACGGGTTTGTGTGATTTTAAGAAGCAGATTTGGTTTTTGGTGGTGGAAGGTGGGCATGTTGGAGATTTTGCAGCGGCTTACTTCCAGAGGATGGTGGTAAAGCACATAAAAGAACATGATTATTGGTTGGATGTGTCTTCAGCATTGCCGGAGACTATTCAGACGCTTATTAAGCGCGAAATATTATTGCAAGATTTTGCAACTTCTCAATATTACATTGCACACGATGTTTATGAGGAGATTGCTCTTGAGTATGAAATCGAGAAAATACTCAGAGAATGGAGCACGGGCGAGTTTTTCCAACAGATTCCAGAGTCTAGGAAGATGATTCGTGCCTTTAGAATATGGCTGAAAGACAAATTGGAATTTGATATTGACAGCGTAAAGGGTGTTGTGCGTAGCGCAGTAAATCAAGTGGGTGGGCATTGGAAAAACGAAGCTCTTATCGCGATATTGAATTCCTCGTATGCAGAAACATTTTTGGCGGAGAATAAGGATAGGCTTTTTGCGGATAAGGCAGCATTCCTTTGTTCGGTCATAAAACTTGTTCGCTGCGCGTGCAAAGAACCTCGACGAGATTTTCCAATCTCTGAGCTATCAAATGCCAACCTGCGCTATTACTTAACAAAGCCAAGTGGACGAGCATGGGAGGTTTTGATTTTGTTTATTTGCGATAACGACGCTTGTTTGCATGGCTTTGATCTTGGGCCAATTGTGGATTTCATATGCGAATGGATTCAGTGTAATTCAGATGGGGAGGTTGCGCGAAAAGCAGGTTTGTTTGCAATGAAAGTTTCGCTCCAAGATGGCAAAGAATTTGAAACACATTATGATTCTTGGGGAAATTTAACAAAGATAATTACGGCCTCCTCAAAAGAGATTCACAATGAATTGCAGGAATTTATTTCGTTTACATTAAACGATTATGATTCGTCAACTATTGGCCTTCAGCGAGAGATTTATAAAGGTGTCCTTGAGCATCCGTATGAACATGTAAATTTCATAAAACAGTTTCCTGAATTGACGCGACAGATGGCAATGGCGGCATGGTTCAAACCGCGGAATCATTATTACTCAGCAGAATGGGCGGAAGAAGTGTTTGGGCTGTCGGATAGATTTTTAGATTCGTATGTTTGCCCGAGTGCCCACGCGACTCCTATTTACATATTACTAAATTTAGATTTTGCTAAAACTCTGGATTTTCTCATTGAGGTTGTAAATAAAGCCGTATGCCATGCGGCAGGTTGGCGGAAAGATGACATTGGGATAAAGAAAACTACAATATCTTTCCCAGATGGAGAAACCGTCACGCAATACATATCACAACCCTTGTGGTGCATGCACCGCGGTGTTGGTAGCCCTGTTACTCCTTATTTGTTGCAATCTATTCATATGGCTCTTGAGCGATTTTTTATTGATATGCACAAGTTGCTTGCGAATTATAAGGATAAGATTGAATGGCTAGAACAGGTGGCAATTGGTGCAATAAAGAAGTCAAAGTCAGCGTCGATAACAAGCGCCTTGAATAGTCTCGTTCTCGCTTATCCAGATTCATATTTTGGTTTAGCTTCAATTATTATGACTTCACGGGAAATGATTAAGGCAGATCATACGAGAGGTGTCATTTCAGAAGCGGAATGTAAGTCATTATATGATATTTATGGTAATCGAAATGATGTATGCATTGCAGAGCGACGGCTAACCTTGGAAGATAAGTTTCGAAGTGAGACATTGGAATCCGTTATGCTTCGATATCAGATGGAGTTTGATGATGCAAAGCATGAACGTCGGCAAAAAATGTTTACACTTCTTGATAAATACGGATCATCGTTGCTTGATGAAGACCGTTTCTTTGTGTTGCGTGCGGATTCACGCAAGCGACATGTTGAAAAGTATGTTGATTGCAATGGACGAAAGATGTTTCTGTCATTTCCAGATGTCCCGGAAGACTTGACAAAGACCAGAAAGGAGGCTGAAGAAAAAGTATTGCCAAATCATATTTGTCAAAATCTTATGATGTGGGGAATGGCAAAGATTAGGGGCGAGAAGATTGCTGATGGTTTGATGTGTTATGAAAACAACATGTCAAAAACACTTGATGATTTTAGATATGTTCTAGGGCTTGTCGAAAAAGCAGATCCGAGGATACATTTCGTCACATCGCTTGTGTATCCGGCTTCGGCTTTATTATTGTTCCATGCAGGGATGATTGAGGTGGAGTTACGGAGCAAGTGCGAAAGGATAATATTAGAATGTGCAGGGCGGATTTTAAAGCCGAATTATTTTAGTGTGCTTCTAGACGGTGTTGATGCTGCTTTGGCTGCGTTGCCGCTTTTGACCGAATCAAAAGATGCAGAGGTAGCGGATGCTGCAATGGGGCTGATTTTATTCTCGATGCTGTGTGAGAATCGAATCGGTATGGAAAATAATAGAATTTGTGATGCAATTTTTACGGCTGTTCGCAATAGTAAATCTTTAGATCAGCATTGTGTAGATCAATATATTACGCAGTATTTGTATTTGCGAACTCACTTCCAAAAATATCTCTTGATGCCGCAAAACAGAATGAAACTGTCGCAGTGTACAAATCCTCTGTTGATGTTCCTCGAGAATAATGAAGAACTCCTGACTGAGTTGGAAACTGTTTGTTCTTTCGATATTAATGAAGTTGTTTCAGATCCAGATGCAGTTTATTCTTTGGGTAATGCAATTCTTCTTATAACTCCTACAAAAGAAAACGTTAAGACATATGAGAAGCTGATTATAGGTAGTATTATTGCTGTTTTAAGTAATATATATGCAAACACTAAAGACAAACACACACGTGGTGTTAAGTATTTAGAGGCATTTGCCGTTCAATATCAATTGCATCTGGCCAAGATGTTAGTGTTGATGGACTCAGATACATTGCAGGCATCAATTTCCGAAATTCTTAAGATTCCACATATAGTAGATGACCACTGGTTCCTATCTGCCGTTATTGCAGGGGAAGATGAGCGTAAAGAACATGATAACTTTTGGTGCCTTTGGTCTGCGTTAATATCGCCTATCGACTCTATGTTGAGAAACAGTAGCTTTGAGTGTGAATTTGATAACAATTCCGTACTGGAGCATTTCTTCCTTGGAAAGTCATTGTGGAAGTCAAATGTGACAAGCCGGGAAATACTTAGAGATGAAGATGTTGTGGTTTATTCAAATGCGATAAAGCGTTTTCCGGCTTCTTTAGGATGTTTGGCCGCTTTAGCATCATTTTGCAATGGAATTGGCAGTAAGTATTGGCGAGAAATTATAAGGCTAATGGTTGTGGTAATCGCGAAACTGAAAGAGAATAGCTGGTGGCATGATTCGGCTATGAAAAGGACGGTAGGGAAGATGGAGGAATTTGTTTTAAATGTTGTCTTAAATAATGCCGAGCAGATTAAGAAGAATGATGGCCTATGGGAAAACATGATAGTGGTTCTTGATTGGCTTGTTGACCAACAATCAAATGTTGCTTATCAGCTGCGAGAACAGTTAATATGAATTCAGAAAGCTCAGTGACACAGTAAAGGTTATACAAATGGCGATGCCACAGAGAGACGAAACGATTGAGGAAATCAAGCGGCTGGATGCGTTGCTTGAATACGCCGTCATGCATGATGACGAAGCCGAGGCCGCCCGCCTCCGCGCAGAGCTGCAGCGCCTGGTGGAGAAAGTGTAGCGCGGAATGTGAGATGAATGGTATAATATCTCCGTGAGTTTGAGAGGTGAGATAGAATCTGGCAATCGGAGGAGTAAGGGAGTAAATCGTTGCAAAATTGCCAAAGTTGGGGTTTTGATGTTTTAAGGAGATGCTGTAATGACGGATTACAAAATACCAAAACTGCCGTTGTCGTTCGACTTGGAGAACAAGGCCGTACTAAAACAGGCAAATCTGGCCAATCGGCAATTGGCAGAATTGAAGGGCGTCGTCCATACGATTCCCAACGAATCCATCCTGATTAACACGCTTACACTGCAAGAGGCCAAGGACAGTTCCGAAGTCGAAAACATTGTGACGACGCAGGATGATCTTTATCGCTTTGACCTCAAGGTTGAGAATTTTGAAAAGTCCCCAGCGTCTAAAGAGGTGTTCAAATATAGGGAGGCCATACAAAGCGGTTTTCAGGAAATCCGCTCTAATCTGCTCTTGACAAACAATGTCATTCAGAAGATTCAATCCATATTAGTCGGGAATACGGCTGGATTCAGAAAAGTCCCCGGTACTGAGTTGCGAGACAATCATGGGACAATCATATATCGTCCGCCTCAAGACGGGAATGATGTCGTTTCATATATGGCCAATCTGGAGACTTTTATAAACAGGCCCGAATTGACGGATCTTGATCCACTCGTCCGCCTTGCCGTGATCCATCATCAGTTTGAGAGCATCCATCCGTTCTATGATGGCAACGGGCGGACGGGGCGAATTATCTGTATTTTGTATCTTGTTGCCAATGGTCTTCTTGATTTGCCAGTTCTTTATCTGAGCCGATACATTACCCAAAACAAGCAGGAATACTACAACCGGTTGCAAGATGTCAGAGATAGTGGCGGAACGATAGAGTCATGGCGTGATTGGGTACTATTTATGTTGAAAGGCGTGGAGGTTACAGCTAGCCACACGATTTCTATTGTTAAGGGGATAAGGGATATCATGCAGGAATATAAAGGCATCCTTCGCCCAGCCTTTGGCCGAATATACAAGCATGAACTATTGAACCATCTATTTTACCATCCCTATACCAAGATTGAGCATATGGAGGAGGCGATGTCAGTCAAGAGATTGACGGCGGCTAAATATCTGGAGAAAATAGTTTCTCTTGGGTTGTTGGAGAAGGCCAAAATTGGGCGGCAGAACTACTACATAAACAATAAACTTGTGGATTTGCTTGTAAATCACGAGAAAATTGGCGGATAAGAATAAATATGTATACGAAAGGCCATTTTTGTATACATATCTTTTGCCATGTGTATACAAGAACGGCAAAGTACATACATATCTTGATAAACACATAATAGAAAAGGGATTGCCATAATTTTAACAGGGCCTGAACCTTGTGACACAGTAAAGGTTGTACAAATGGCGATGCCACAGAGAGACGATCCGCCTACGCCAAGGCTTTGGCGGACAAGTACAATCCTCCTTCGCTCTTGCGAGCTACGGCGGACAAGTTGAGGAAATCAAGCGGCTGGATGCGCTGCTTGAATACGCCGTCATGCATGATGACGAAGCCGAGGCCGCCCGCCTCCGTGCCGAGTTGACGAAATTGGTGGAGAAGGTGTAGCGCGGCGGATTTGCCGCGCTACTGGAGGGGTGCTACCGCTTACCCCCGGGGGTCGTCCATCGGGGTCTTGCCCCCCATGGACGGATCAGAGTTTGCTGGAGTAGTTCTCGGATTCGTGGAAGAAACGAAGGACGCGAACGACTTGCGCGTCTTCGTCGATCTCGTAGACGAGAATGTAAGCCCGCACGACTGCCTTTCGGTATCCCAGTTCTGCAAGCTGAGGGTCGGAGCAGAGAGGGAAGATGAGCGGAGTTTCTTCGAGCGTGTCTGATATGCGTTCTACTTCGTCAAGGAAAGCTGTCGCGGCCGGTGGATTGGCAAGCGTTGTTCCAAGGTAGTCGGTTATCTGGTCGAGATCGTCCTCGGCGCTGGCGGTGATTTCAAGCGTGAACATTGAACTTTGCCCTCTGTCTTGACAACACCTTGCGGAGCGGCTTGACGCGACCAGCTGCTACATCGGCTCTCGCCTCGGAGAGCTTTTCGTATATGGAATTGCGGCCGATGGTTTCTTCGTAGTAGGCCATGCTCATTATGACCATATCGCCATATCCGTTCTTTGTGACGAATATTGGGCGGCGTTCCCGACTGCAAAGCTCGGAAATCTTGTTGGTGTCCTTTAGGTCTCTGACTGGAACTATTACCGGCATGGTTTTCCTCCGTGGCCATATTATACCATAATTTTTCCACACCTAGTGAGCCCCCATATGAACTCCGCCAGCGGTGATAGGGTCGATTAGGGTCGGTGGTTGTGTCGGATAGACGCGTGGCCGCGGTCACAAGAAGTTAAGCGAGCCGATGGAACATCGGCGAGCGCAGATTCTACGAAGAAAAACGCGCCATAGCGCAAACCAGCACTGGAAGGCAAATAATAGTCATCATATCCCGCAAAAGCAAACACACATCGCAGCAATCACGCACGGAGGAAAAAATTTGGTATAATACACGAAATTTCAAGGAGAGGAATGATGGAAGAGAAAATCAAGGCCAAGCTGGAAGAGCTCCGCACGGGGCTTCAGGCTGACGGCGGCGACCTCGAGCTCGTCAAGATCGAGGGCAAGGTCGTCTATCTCAAGCTTGTCGGACATTGCGGCAGCTGTCCGTTCGCGATGATGACCCTCAAGCAGGGCATTGAGGCGGGGCTCCAGGAAATCGACCCCGAGATCACGGTCGAACGCGTCGTCGAGGAGCAGATGCCGTGAAGACAGTAAACGTCTCGCTCGTCGGCGTCGGCGGCCAGGGAATCATCCTCACTGCCGACATCCTCGCAAAGACTGCCGCGCTCGCAGGGCTCGATGTCAAGAAGTCCGAGATCCACGGCATGGCCCAGCGCGGCGGCTCGGTGACGAGCCAGGTGCGCTTCGGCTCTTCCGTTGCCTCGCCAATCATCCAGGAAGGGACAGCCGACATCCTCGTCTCGTTCGACAAGGTCGAGGCGCTCAGGAACGCCGGGATCCTCGCGAAGGACGGCACGGCCGTGGTGAACGATCTCTACCTCGTTCCCGTCACCGTCTCGTCGGGCCAGCAGAAGAGCCCAGAGGATCTCGACGGCCGCGTTAAGAAGTCTTTCAAGAAACTCGTCCTCATCGACGCGATGAAGATCGCGACAGAGGGCGCAGGCAACGTGCGCACGATGAACATGGTTCTCGCGGGCGCTCTCTCGAAGCTCTGCCCCTTCAAGGAAGAGACATGGCTCAAGGCGATGGCGGAGATGCTCTCCGGCCCCAAGGCCAAGCTCCTCGAAGTCAACAAGAAGGCGTTCGCCCTTGGCCGCGCCGCAACGGAGGTCTGACATGTCGATGTGGAACCGCGAGAAGGAAACACTGTCGCGCGACGAATACGCGAAGGTGCAGTTTGAGGGATTGAAGAAGTCGCTGACCCGCGTGTGGGGCAACGAGTTCTATCGCGAGCGCCTCAAGAAAGGCGGCCTTGGCTCGCCAGAGGACGTAAAGTCGCTCGACGACCTCGCCAACTTGCCGTTCTTCACGAAGGACGATTTCCGCGACGCCTATCCGCTCAAGATGAACTGCGTGGACAGGAAAGATCTTCTCGAGTTCCACATGTCTTCCGGCTCGACCGGTACGCCCGTCGTCATGGCGTACACGAAGAACGACCTTCTGCAGTGGGCCGAGTGCATGGCGCGCTGCTACGCGATGGCGGGCTTGGAGAAGGGCGACGCGTTCCAGATCATCCCGACGTTCGGTCTCTTTAACGGCGGCTTCGGCTTCTACCACGGTGCGCGCAAGGCGGGGCTTTTCACGGTTCCCGCGTCTTCCGGCAACACCGAGCGCCAGATCAAGTTGATGAAGGACTTCAAGTCGAAGGGCTTCGCGTCCGTCGTCTCGTATGTTCCGCGCCTCATCGAGAAACTTGACGAGTGCCCAGAGGGCGAGCGCGATCTTCCCTACCTCAAGGTCGGCATCTTCGGCTCGGAGACGTTCTCCGACGAGACTCGCCGCCGCATTGAGAAGCGCCTCGGCATCGAGTGCTTCGACATCTACGGCATGACCGAGACCGGCGGAGTCGGCACGACTGGCCAGGACTGCAAGTGCCATTGCGGGCTTCACGTCTTCGAGGACCAGTACATCACCGAGATCATCGATCCGGCGACTGGCAAGCTTGTTCCCGACGGCGAATACGGCGAAATCGTCTTTACCTCGCTGACGCGTGAGGCGATGCCGATCATCCGCTACAGGACGCACGACATCACGCGCATCCTCTCGCGCGAGAAGTGCGAGTGCGGCAGGACGTCGCTCAGGATCGACCGCATCACGGGTCGCACCGACGACATGCTCATCGTTAAGGGCGTCAACTTCTATCCGCGTCAGGTTGAGCAGGCGCTGAAGGAAATTCCTGGCATTGCTGACGAGTTCCAGATCATCCTCGAGGAGCGTCACGGAATGACAGACGTCACGATCAACGTCGAGGCGGAGCCGGGCGTCACAGGACACACGGTCGCGAAGCACCTCCGCGAGCGCCTCGGCTTCCTCCCGAAGGGCGATGTCTTCCCGATCGGCGCTCTCCCGCGCAACGAGGGCAAGGCAAAGCGCGTCATTAAGAAAGTGTTGGACTAATGAATCTGATAGCGTCATTTCAGGTCGACCACACGAAGATCGTCCCGGGAATCTACGAATCCCGCGTGGACGAGATTGGTGGCGACTACGCGACGACGTTCGACATCAGGATGAAGGCCCCGAACAAGGAGCCGGCGATTCACCCTAACGCGATGCACACGATCGAACATGTCGTCGCGACATTCCTCCGCAATGACGAGGAATGGAAGGACAGGATCGTCTACTGGGGGCCGATGGGATGTTTGACCGGCAGCTACCTGATCGTCAAGGGGCGGCCGAAACCGCAGGAGCTCCAGCCGCTGATGCTCCGCGCGTTCGAGCATCTACGCGACTACGAGGGCGAGGTTCCAGGTGCGACGCCCATTAACTGCGGCAATTATCTTCTGCACGACCTCCCGATGGCAAAGTGGGAGGCGGCGCGATATGTAGAGATTTTGAAGACGAACGCACGTTACGAGTACGAGATGACCGAGCGCATCGACACTCAAGGCGGGACGTTCTACGATTCATGATTTTTCGGGCGGTTAGCTCAGTTGGTTAGAGCAGGACCTTTACACGGTCAAGGTCGGGGGTTCGAGTCCCTCATCGCCCACCAGCCTTCGCTCAGCGGAGCTGAGCTTCGGCTCGGCGAGCCGAACCCGAAGGGGAAGGCTGTCGCGCCGAAGCGCAACGCGCGGAGGCGGACAAAGAGAAAGGAGC
>Ga0256407_10007104_pt1 | contig 17030 bp, 16 predicted proteins | sample RumenRJG_04DNA_FD_193489 | JGI IMG/M metagenome (GOLD analysis project Ga0256407, IMG submission 193489) | Bovine rumen microbial communities from Lethbridge, Alberta, Canada - RJG_04 | ecosystem: Host-associated > Mammals > Digestive system > Stomach > Rumen | place: Canada: Alberta...
ACGTGATCGTGGACCGCTTCGGGCGCACGAGGGTGGAAGATCCGGAGGAACGCCGGTGAACAGGCGCGGTTTCACGCTGATCGAAGTCATCATCGCCACGGTCATACTGGCGTTCGGGCTGACTGCTATACTGGGAAGTTTCAACCAGTGCCAGAGGGCGATGTCCGGCTCGAAACGCTTCGAGACCGCGCAGTACGTGCTGGGGCTGGGGGAAATGCTGCATCCCATGCCGGAGCCGGACCAGGTCACGGACGATCCGCAGGACAACGAACGGCTGAACATACCGGCGGAGTCCGCAACGTCCATCGCCGACGATCTGGGGATCGAACTTTCATCGCAGCGCAAGGAAGAACTTTCAGACTACACTTTCGAGCGCAGCGTGGACAAGATCGAAGAAGAGGATCTTTCGCGCAACGGCGGCATCTACACCGTGCGCACCACGGTGCGCTGGGAGCTGCGCGAACGCAACCCGCGCGAAGAGACGGTCATAACCTTCTGGCGCAAGAAATAGGCCGCGTGCGCCGCTCCAGGACGAGGAACGTCTCGAAACGGGCCGTGCGCGGAAACATGTCGAACATCTCCGCCGACCCGACCGAGTAGTTTTCCAGAAGCGGCGCGAGATCGCGGGCGAGCGTCGCGGGATCGCACGAAACGCACATTATCCGCCGCGCGCCGCATTCCGCGAGCGCCCGCGCCACGCCCGGCTCGAAGCCGCCGCGCGGAGGATCCGCCACGACCGTGCTTTCCGGCCGCACTCCCGCCCTTTCCAGAAGCGCGGCCACGGGCCCGGCCTCGAACCTGGCGGATATTCCGTTGCGCGCCGCGTTCCGCCGCGCGCATTCCACCGCCCGCGCCGATATTTCAAGCCCGGTCAGCGCGGGGGCGCGTCCGGTCTTCAGCGCGGCCTCCCGCGCGCAAACTATCCCGAAGGAACCGGCGCCGCAGTAGAGATCCACGAGCGGCGCGGACGGCGTTTCAAGACAGCGGTCCGCCACGGCGCGCACGAGGGCCGCGCCAGTCGCGGGATTCACCTGCCAGAATCCGTCCGCCGCCACTTCGAACTCCGCCCCGCAGACGGTCTCGACGAGCGGCTGCGCGGGCGGCGCCCCGCGCGACGTCCACCACACCGTCCCGTCGTGCGGCGTGAAGCGCACCGTCACGTTCCCGCCGGGGCGGAAATCCGCGAAGACCTTCCGCCGGACCTCCGGCATCGCATCCGCGATCTGCGGCAGGGCCAGCGGGCACGCGGGCAGGTCGAAAACGCGGTGCGACGGCTCGATCATGTAGCCGAGCGCGCGCGAGCCGTCCGGCGCGAATCCGGCGTGCAGCACGGTCTTGTTCCTGTAGCGCAGAGGCGAAGGGGATGGATGGACCGCGACCGGGACTGCGATTTCCGCGCCGGCCGCGCGCGCGGCCTTTGCGAGAAAATCTTCCAGCTGCGATTTCTTCGCGGCGATTTCGGCTTCGTACGAAAAATCCCCGTAGACGCAGCCGGGAACCCCGGATGCGGGCGTATGCGTCCTGTCCGGAGACGGCTCCAGTATCCGCGCGGCGCGGCATTTCACGAAACTCTTTTTGTCCAGATACGGCTCCGCCGCCACGCGCTCTCCGGGGAGAGCGCCGGAGATGAACGCCACGCGCCCGTCGGGCGCGCGGGCGATGGCGTCTCCGCCGTAGGCGCATTTCTCCGCGACCGCCTCGAACGGGGGAGGGAGGGGCCTGCGCGCGCATGGCGGCGCCGCCCTGCGGAAGCGTCTTTTCACTGCGGCTTCTCCGCGGACGCGCCGGAGCCGGACTGCGCCAGAAAGCGCATCACGGCTTTCAGCGTCTCCCAGATTTCACGCTTGGCGGAGACGAGTCCGGAGCCGTCCGACGAATCGAACCGGAGGATGTAGGAAGGATGAAGCGTGCATATCGCCGGGATTCCGTTCCAGACATGCCACTGGCCGCGGCGCAGGCGGCGCGCGGGAAAGACCGCGGCCGAGGCGGGCGTCGTCAATACGACGATGCAGCGCGGCGAAACCAGGCGTATCTGGTTTTCAAGGTGCGGGAGACACGCATTCTGGCATGCGACCGGCGGCGGCGCGCCGCCGGGAGTGCGGCATTTGCAGATTGTCGTCAGGAACACGGAAGACCGGTCCAGACGCATCGCCGCGAGCATCTTGTCGAAGAAATCGCCGGCGCGCCCCGAAAACGCCAGTCCGGATTTTTCGTCGTCCGCCCCGGGAACGTCGCCCACGAACATCACCTGCGGCCTGACGGCACATCCCTGTCCCGGCACTGCGCGGGAGCGCGTGGAATGGAGCGGACACGCCGTGCACGACGCGATGCGCGCATCGAGCGCGGCGAGCGTCTGCGGCGGCGTCCGCGGAGACGCGTCCGGCGCTTCCCGCGCGTCCGCGCCGCGCGGAGCGGCCGCGCGGGCGCCGGACGCCGGCGGCGCAGGCGGCTGCGGCGTTCCGGAAACGGTCTGGAGCGGGGCGGCGGCGGGAAGCGGCTTCAGGAGCGCGCGGTCGCATTCCACCGTGCGGACGCCGAGCTCCGCTTCGAGCGCGAGCGCGCGTTCGAGACCTTCGAGTATCGCGTCGAGGGCGTCCACTTGCTCAGGATGCGTCTTCCGCGCCGCGGAAGCCGTCCGGATTCTTCGTCTGCCAGTTCCACAGGTCGCGGCACATTTCCTCGAGCCCGCGTTCGGCCTTCCAGCCCAGCTTCTCCGCCGCGAGCGAGGGATCCGCCCAGCATTCGGCGATGTCGCCTTCGCGGCGCGGCTTGATTACGTACGGGACTTTCACGCCGTTCACGCGCTCGAACGTCTTTACGATGTCGAGAACGGAATAGCCGTGCCCGGTTCCGAGGTTGTACGTCTCAAGCCCGGGCTTGGACGCAAGCCTGTCTATCGCCTTTACGTGGCCTTTGGCGAGATCGACCACATGGATGTAGTCGCGCACGCCCGTGCCGTCCGGCGTGGGGTAGTCGTTTCCGAACACGTTCAGGCTTGGGAGCTTCCCGATCGCGACCTGCGACACGTAGGGGAGCAGGTTGTTCGGGATTCCGTTCGGATCTTCGCCGATCAGCCCGGAAGGATGGGCGCCGATCGGGTTGAAATAGCGCAGCAGGATCACGTTCCATTCCGGATCGGCCTTCTGGACGTCGCGGAATATCTGTTCCATCATCTGCTTGGTCCAGCCGTAGGGGTTGGTGCATCCCGGCGTGGGGAAGTCCTCGCGGATCGGCACGGACGCGGGCTGGCCGTAGACGGTGGCGGAGGACGAGAACACTATGTTCTTGCATCCGCGCCGCGAAAGCTCTTCGAGCATCGTGAACGTACCGCCCAGGTTGTTGGCGTAGTATTTGAGCGGAAGGCGCACGGATTCGCCGACGGCCTTCAGCGCGGCGAAATGGATCGTCGCGTCGAAAGACCCCTCGGCGTCGAAGAGTTTTCCCCACGCCGCGGTGTCGCGGATGTCCATTTCGAAAAAGCGGACTTTCCGGCCCGTTATGCGTTCCACGCGCCGCAGCGACAGCGGCGAGGAATTGCAGAGATTGTCGACCGCGACGACCTCGTGTCCGGATTCGAGCAGCTCCACTATCGTGTGGCTGCCGATGAATCCGGTTCCGCCGGTTACAAGTATCTTCATTTCAGCGCTCCTTCCGGGTGGATGTTCCGTTTCAGGCGATTTCGAGGCACCAGCCGTGCGCGTCCGGGACGCGCCCGTACTGTATGTCCTGCACGGCGTTGAAGAGTTCCGACAGGACGGGGCCGGCGGAATCCGGGCTGGAGATTTTGATTACGTCGGATCCGCGCGTTATCTCCCACACCGGCGTCACCACGACGGCCGTCCCGCAGGCGGCGACTTCGGAGAACGTCTTTATCTCCTCGTACGGAATCGGGCGGGTTTCGACCTTGCGGCCCGTGTCCGCCGCGATCTGGCGCAGCGTGTCGTTCGTGACGGACGGCAGCACGGAATGCGAGTCTGGCGTGACGTACGTTCCGTCCGGCTTGATGCCGATGAAGTTGGAAGTGGAAAACTCCTCGACGTACTTGTGCTCCTTCGCGTCGAGATAGAGTTCCACGGGCCAGCCTTCCTTCTTCGCCTTTTCATGGGCGAAGAGCGAGGCGGCGTAGTTTCCGCCGACCTTGACGTCGCCCATGCCGTGCGGGGCGGCGCGGTCCCAGTCGTCGAGGATCACGGCGCGGACGGGTTTGAGCCCGCCTTTGTAGTACGCGCCCACGGGCATCACGATCATGAGGAACGTGTATTCCTTCGCCGGGGCCACGCCGATCTGCGGGCCGGTGCCGATCAGGAGCGGGCGCACGTAGAGCGAGCCGCCGGTTCCGTACGGCGGGACGTATTCGACGTTGGCCTTGACCACGCGCCGGAGCGCTTCGATGAAAAGTTCCTCCGGGACCGGCGGCATCACGGTGCGGATCGCGGTGCGGACCATGCGGTTGGCGTTGGCGCGGGGACGGAACGCGCGGATCTTCCCGTCCTTGCAGGCGAACACTTTCAGGCCTTCGAAGCATTCCTGCCCGTAATGGAGGCACGACGCGCCAACGTGCATCGTGATGTAGGGATCCTTCACTTCTTCGCCGCCGTCCCATGCGCCGTTTTTCCAGGTGTAGCGCACGTGGCAGTTTACGTCCGAGAATCCGAAACCCAGATTCTTCCAGTCTATGTTTGGCATTTTGTTTTCCTTTTGTTACCGTCCGCCCCCGGCGGGCGCGATTCGAAAATCATTCCTGTCCGGCGCCGACCGGCGCCTCCTGCGGCTCAGGCTCCTGCGCAGGCTCCGCCGCGGGCGCGGCGGCCTGCCCGCGCGTGGGGAAGCGCGCCGCGAACTCGCGCGCGAACGCGCGGTACGCCTCCGCGCCGCGGCACGACGGATCGTAGAACACCGCAGGCTGGCCGAAAGACGGCGCTTCCGAAATGCGCACGTTGCGCGGGATGACCGATTTGAAGACGAGATCGCCGAAATGTCCCGAGACTTCCGAGACCACGTCGGCGGAAAGACGCGTGCGGCCGTCGAACATCGTCATGAGTATGCCGCCGAGGGCGAGGCCCGGCGCGGCGCCTGTCATGGCGAGCCTGTCTATGAGGCTCGTTATCACGGTAAGCCCTTCGAGCGCGTAGTATTCGGACTGCATTGGCACCACTACGGTGTCGGCGGCGGCGAGGGACGCCGTCATCAGGATTCCGAGCGAGGGAGGGCAGTCGATGATCACATAGTCGAACGCGCCCGATTCCTTCACGCGCGCGAGCGCGTTGCGCACGGCCGCGATCCTGTCGTCGCGGCGGGCAAGCTCTATCTCCACGCCGGCCAGATCCACTTCCGACGGAATCGCGTTTATGTTCTCCCACTTCGTCGCGCTGATCATGTCCGCGACGTCCGCCTCGCCCGTCAGGACGCGGTAGAGCGAAACGCCCTGCCTGCGCTGCAGCCCCAGCCCGGAAGTCGCGTTCGCCTGCGGGTCGAGATCCACCACGAGCGCGGCTCTCTTCATCTTGGAAAGCGCGGCGGCGAGGTTCACGGCGGTGGTCGTCTTGCCGACCCCGCCCTTCTGGTTCGCTATCGCCACGACGACCGTTTTTCTTGAAATCGCCATTCCGTCCTCCGCCTCTTTGCGGCTTCAGCCCCTCAGCAGGGCGAAAAACCTGTCCTGATACTGTTCGAAGACCCCTTTGTCGCGCAGGAAGCCGCCGAGTTCCCCGAGGAGGGAGCGGTCGCGCGAGGCGCGCTCGAACGCCTGCTCGACTTCGCTGCGGAGCGACGGATGCAGAGCGGCGCGCGCCGACTCGTTCCGCGCCTTCTCGAACTCCATTATGTTCTTGGGCGCGGACGCGTTTATTTCCAGCCAGAAAAGTTTCACGATGCAGACGTCCCACGGCTCGTCCACGCCCTTCACCACGGCCTCGAAACCCGGGCCGCGGCTTTTCACGTCCGCCACGATCCGCTCCGTCACGCTGTCGATCGAATCGTGCACCACCTGTTCGGAAAACGATTCCTGGCGCAGCCTGTAGCCGTACTGGAGCAGGCGTATGCCGTCGCCCTGCGTCTTCAGGAAATCCACGTACCGGCGCGCCTCGGCGCTGAAGCCTTCCATTTCCGTCTCGGCGAGATGCGACGGGATGATTATGGAAGGGCGGCTCGCCTCCATGCGGCCCTCGCGCACGCGCACCGCGCCGGGATCGTCCGGCAGCTCCGCCGCGAGATGGTAGTGGAGAAGCGTGGTTCCGAAAGTTTCCAGCCTGCGGGCGGGCGGCAGCAGCACTTCTGTGTTCGCCGCGGCGTACCAGAAATCGAATTCGCTCGTGTTAGCGTTGTTTGGCATGGGCGGATTATACCAAAGCGCGCCGCCGCCCTGCAAGCGCGCCGCGCGCGCAACTACCGTCCGGCGCGCATCTGCGTAATTCACCGCATAGCTTTTTGATTATGGGAAACAACTGTTTGAAACAACTTTCCTTTGGCGCGCGCTCGTTGTTTTTTTCCAGTTGTTCCGGTTGTTTCCGATCTCAAACCGGATGGGTGAAAAACACAGATGCGCCCTACCGTCCGGCGCGCGGACGGCGGCGCCGGCGTATGGCAGAGAACGCGCAATGCACAACATCATTCCGGTTGAGGTGAAGAGCAACAAAGAGCATTCCGCAGTATCTCCTGGAAAGTTCCGCCGGAAGTTCAGCGGCTCATTGCATACACCGGCAGTATTGCATCCCAAGGACTTGAAAACCGAAAACGGAATTCTCCATCTGCCGCTCTACATGACGCCTCTCATCGCCGGAATCCCGCAAAAAACGCCCTCTCTTCGCAATATCAACGACACGGGCAAAGCGCATTCGTCCAGTGTTGGAAAGCAATTCCGCCGGCGGCGAATGTGATTTGTCCGCAACGCCGCCGCGACTTGGCCTGCGGACAAGCGGCCCTCGACATTCTCGTCAGCGGGAGCGACAGCCAGAGTTGAAACAGGACACCAATGTCTTGATGCTACCGCTGTCTATGCATACCGCATTTGCCGCATTTATGCCCATAATCTATCGTGCCACATGTTTTCTCGCATCCTAAAGCAGAGAAAACAGACTGGAGATTCAATGCTATCATCCTTGTTCATCCCAGATTCTCACCCATCCGCTCCAGTTCTTTTAAGGCATTCTCATGTCCTTGATTCGCAGCATTGCGTAGCCAACACACTGCCATATCACGGTTTTTCGCAAGAAGATCGCCGCTGATGTAGTGCATCCCCAACTTGTATTGAGACTCAGCGTCCCCTTTCGCTGCCGCATCTCTCAACATCTTGCAAGCAGCAAACCAGGCATTGCTGGATTTTTGGAACAGCAGCACAACAGGTGTCGAGGGAACAAGCAAAAAGAGTATATCTATAAATATGCTTTGGCTGTCGCGAAAGTCACCGAACAACAAAAAAATGGCAACAAAAAGAACAGAAATACCCAACCACAATTCCCTCGGCCAGGTTTCTGCATTTTTAATTGCCGCCGCAGATTTAAACACCAGTGTTATAAAACCTGCAATTACGCAATAAGCAACAAGAATAGGATTATCTCCTCCGCAAACCTCGCGTCCCATAGTCACTAAAAATATAAGTAATGCCATCCCTGCCACCACGCCTGCCACCCCGTACAAAGTCAAGAGCATCCCTGCTATTTTGCACGGCAACGGCTCACCACGAAGATTCCCATTTGTATGCGGTAGTTTTTTTGCCACTACAGACACCGCCCTTTTGAAAAAATTGGATAAAGCAATGAACCCGCTATATAAAGCACTTGGAACGCTTTTACCCGTTCGGACAACAATATTGCCCCCCTTGGCAATGACTTTCCACCCGCAATTTGGACAAAAAGAAGCGCCTTCTGAAATCTCCTTCCCGCATTCCATGCAAAACTTGTGTTTTTCGTAGCCAACCTTCTTGCCGCAACTAGGACAAAACGATACATTCGCAGAGATTTTTGTACCGCACGCCGAGCAAAATTTATCATCCGGCACACCAACTGAATCCTCTGATTTCCCGTCAACGGCAGAAACTGCAGGCTCATTCTTTCGGGACATGGATCCAGAACAATCTGCTGAAACGCCATAAACAAAACCGCACTTGCAAACCGGACATTGTATTTGGCTCCCTATATGAATTTCGGCGACAGTTTCGCAAACATTGCCGCAGTTCGGGCAGGTTGCCTTCATGGTCGAGTTCTGATCCCGGACCTTCCGCGTCTCAGAAGCCTTCAATACACCCGAGTCACCGGCAATAAAAATGGCATGACACTCCGAACATTCCACCTCGGCGCCAATGACGTTGTCTTCTACATCGTATTCCGCACGACAACCTGGACAAATTACTTTGACCATAGTACAGGTATCCTGTTTTTTAGTTTTCCCTGCTGTTAGCACTGCATTCAGACGCCGGAGGGGGCGGAAAACGGAAACCTCCTCCGGTGCATCGGATGAGGCGCCTGAGAGAGCCCGGAAAGATGCAACGAAGGAGGTAAAACTGCATTATGAGGGCAGTCACCCTTCCATGCGTCTTTCCGGCGAAGTTTCTCAGGCTTCCATCCGACGCATCCCATGCGCAACGGTTTGACGCTGCGCGGGAAATCTGTTTCGTCCAAGCGGACGAAGGGTGCCCTTCTTCCGCCGGAACGCGAATAGCATACCATAAATTCAGACCTGGAAACGGAAATCTCGCGAAAATTTCCGTTCACAGGTCTGTCCGGGCTCTCTCAGCCGGAATCCGCCTTATGGCAGATAAATATACGACGATGGTGTGGAAATCTGACAAAAAAACGGGAGAGCATGAATCTGGGAGTTTAGAGGGGGATGAGGGGATGAGGAAGAAGGGTTTGAGTGTTTGGGTGTTTGAGTGTTTGAGTTGGAAATGTTGCCAGTGTGGAAATGTTGCCAATACCAATGTTGCCAGTTTCCAATTGGGGAATGGGGAACGGGGAATGGGGAACGGGTTTGAATTGGCAATGACGGTGAAAACCCCATGCGGCGCGCCGCCGCCCTGCAAGCGCGTCGCGCGCGCAACTACCGTCCGGCGCGCATCTGCGTAATTCACCGCATAGCTTTTTGATGACGGGAAACAACTGTTTGAAACAACTTTCCTTTGGCGCGCGCTCGTTGTTTTTTCCAGTTGTTCCGGTTGTTTCCGATCTCAAACCGGATGGGTGAAAAACACAGATGCGCCCTACCGTCCGGCGCGCGGACGGCGGCGCCGGCGGATCGCCGAAAACGCGGCCGCCGCGTCTTTGCGCGAAAAGACCGCGACGAGCGCGAAATACACCGCCGCCGCGGCCGCGAACGCGCAGGCCGCGGCCGCGGCCTCCGCGCCTTTCGATTCCGGCAATCCGTCCGGTGCGATCCGCACGAACCCGGAAAGCCGGGGAAGCGACAGCCACGCCCAGCGCGCCGCGAAGGCCGCCGGCGCGGCCGCCGCGGCGAATCGGAGCGCGGCGGGCGCCACGCCTTTCACGCGCACCCGCACGCCGTGCCGTTTCAAAAGCGCGAAAAGGAAAAATCCGTTGACGGCCGAGCATACCACGGTAGATCCGGCTATGCCGGTATGCTTCCATCCGTCCGGCAGCAGCATCACGGAAACGACGTTGAGAATCACGTTCAGGACGAGACACCCCATCGAAATCTTCAGCGGCGTCTTCACGTCCTGGAACGCATAGTAGACCGGCGCAAGCACTTTCTGCGCGCAGAACACGGCCAGCCCTGGCGCATAGCACGCAAGCGCGCGCCCTGCGAGAAGGGATGCGTCCGGATCGCGGGCGAAGGCGCCGCCCTTGAACGAATAGAGCAGGTGCACAAGCGGCTCCGCGAGCAGCAGGACGATGAACGTCCCGGGGATCATCACGAAGAAAAGATTGCGGAACGCGCGTTCGGCCTCCTCGCCGATTTCCGCCTTTTCGTCCGCCGCCGCCATGGACGTGAACGCCGGCAGGAGGACGGTCGTGAACGCCGTCGCGAAAACGCCGAGGGGCAGGTAGATTATGCGCTCCGCGTATTCAAGCGCGGCCGGGGCGTAGTCCGCCGCCCAGAGCGCGAGCACCTTGTCCACGCACACGTTCACCTGCACCAGCCCCATGCCGAGCGCGGCGGGCGCCATCAGCCGCAGGACGCGGCGGATCTTCTCGTCCGCGAAAACCCCCTTCAGCCGCAATGCGAACCTGAAGCCGAGCCTGAAAAGAGCGGGAAGCTGGAACGCGAACTGCAGAAACCCGGCCGCCACGACAGACCACGCGACGACTTCGAGCCTGCGCATTTCCGCCTCTGGCGAGTCGCCGCCGCAGAAACGCGCGGCGGCGAATATCGCGCCGATCCAGACCATGTTCAGGATCAGCGGGGTGAAAGAAGACACCGCGAAGCGCCCGAACGAATTCAGCATCCCCGAAAGAATCGCGGCCAGGCATATCAAAAGGGCGTAAGGCAGCATTATGCGCGCAAGCGGCAGCGTCGCGGGCCACGCGGAGCCTTCCGGCGCGACGCGCTCGAGCGCGAACGCGGCGGCCACCGCGACTGCGACTATCAGGCCGAGCGCGCAGAAAAGCAGGGTCAGGACGCGCGCGCCGAAGGCGAACGCCTCGGCCGCGGATTTCCTGCGCGCAGTCTCGCCGAACACGGGGATGAAAGCGGACGAAAGCGCGCCCTCGCCGAACAGCCGCCGGAAGAGGTTCGGCACGGTGAAAGCCACGTCGAACGCGGACTTCAGCGCGCTTATGCCGAAGAAATGCGCCATCAGCTGCTCCCGCGCGAGGCCCAGCACGCGCGAGAGCATCGTCATCGCGCCGACGACGGCGGCGGACTTCAGGATGCCCGCGCCGCCCTTCGCCGGTGCGGGGGCGTCAGAAGAGCGAGCGGACGGCATCGGGTATTTCCGGCACCGGGATCACGGAATTCTGCACCTGCGGAAGCGTTTCCAGCGCCGCGATCTGCGGGGGGGGATCGTCCAGCACGTCGCAGCCGAACGCCTTGGCGCACGTCTCGGGGAACTTGTACGGCGTGGCCGTGGCCGCCACGACGAGCGGCCGGCCCGATTCCGGGAAGCCGAGCTTGCGCGCCACGGCGCAGGCCACGGCGGTGTGCGGATCGGCCGTGTAGCCGGACTCCGTCCTTATCCTGCGCATTTCGGCGAGCGTCTCGTCCTGCGTGGCGTAGCCGCCGATGAACGTTTCGCGCATTTTGCGGAACGCGTCGCGCGAAAGCGAATACGTCCCGTCGTCCGCAAGATCGCGCAGCAGCGCGTTCACCGCGCCGGGGTCGCGGCCTTCGAGCATCCAGAGAAGCCGCTCCACGTTCGATGAACGGCGGATGTCCATCGACGGCGAATTTGTCACGACAAGCCCCGGGCGCGGGTCGTAGACGCCCGTCGAAACAAAGCGTTCGAGCACGCGGTTTTCGTTCGACGCGCAGACGAGCCTGCCTATCGGCGCGCCCATCGCCTTGGCGTAGTACGCCGCTAGTATGTTGCCGAAATTGCCGGACGGCACGGCGGCGTCGAACGGCTTTCCGATGCGCGATGCGGCGAGCAGCCAGTACGCTATCTGCGGAACGAGACGCCCGATGTTTATGGAGTTGGCCGATGAAAGGGTGGTCCCTGCGGATTCTCCCTCGCGGCGGATCGCGGCGGAAGAGAAGATGCGCTTGACCGCGGCCTGGGCGTCGTCGAAGTTGCCCTTGATCGCAAACGCCGCCACGTTCGGGGCGGAGGGCGTGGTCATCTGGAGACGCTGGATGCGCGAAGTCCCCGTCTCCGGGAAAAACACCGCCACGGCCGCGCCGGGGCAGTCCGCGAAACCGGCCATGGCGGCCGATCCGGTGTCGCCGCTCGTCGCGGCGAGCACGAGAACGCGCTCGCGGCCGGCGGCGGACGCCGCATGCGCCATCAGCACCGGAAGCATCGACAGAGCCACGTCCTTGAACGCGCCCGTCGGGCCGCGGAACAGCTCCAGGAACGTGCAGGACGCGGATTCCACGAGCGGCACGGGGTCGGACGGGAAGCGCGACAGAAGACGCGCCACGGCGGCCCGCCGGACGTCCGCCGGGACATCCGGGAAGAACGCCTCGAGCACGGCGGACTCGGCGGACTCGAGGTCCGGCTGCGCGCCAAGGCGCGGCGGCACGCCGCGCGGGACGAAAAGCCCTCCGTCCGGGGCGAGTCCCTTCAGGATCGCCTCTGCGGAGGAGACATCGACATTCGATCTTGTACTGGTGAACATATCTGTTTTACCTGTCCTGTTTTTTCCGTACCGCGCCGTGCGGGCGCGTGTCAGCCGAAAAGTTCCCGCGGGCCGAGCGTTTTCACGCCTGCGGCCTCGAGCGCGGCGACGGCTTTCTCCGTGTCCGTGAAGCGGAACACGAGCACGGCCTTGCCTTGCGGCATCAGCGAGAACGCGTAGTTGTATTCGATGTTCGCGCCGGCGGCGTCGAGGACGTCCAGAACGTGCGCCATGCCGCCGGGGCGGTCCGGAACCTCCACGGCCGCCACGTCGCTCGCTGTCACGGCGATTCCGTCGGCCTTGAGCGTTTCGAGCGCGCGTTCCCATTCCCTGGCCATGAGGCGCACGATGCCGAACTCGCGCGTGTCGGCGAGCGAAAGCGTTGTGGTGTTCACGCCGGCGCCGGAGAGCATCCGGCAGACCTTGGCGAGACGCCCGGGCTTGTTTTCGATGAATATCGAGAGCTGCTTGATCGTCATTGCGGTCTCCTCCGTTTTCACGCCTTGGGGCGGTTGTCGACTACGCGTTTGATCTTGCCTTCCGAGCGCGGAAGCGTGTTCGGCTCCACAAGCGTGATCTTCGGCGACAGCCCGATTATGGACTTCACGGCCGCGAAGACGCGCTTGCGCAGGTTTTCGAGGTGCGCCACGTTGTCGGAGAAGCTTTCCGGCGTTACTTCCACCTTGATTTCGAGCAGATCCATCGTTTCGGTGGGGGTGAGCACTATCTGGTAGTGGGGGAGGACCTCCGGCACCGAGAGCAGTCCGGTCTCCACCTGCGACGGGAACAGATTCACGCCGTGGACGATGAGCATGTCGTCGGAGCGCGCGGAGATGCGGTCCATCACGCGCATGGTGCGTCCGCACGGGCACGGTTCCGCGTGGAGGCGCGTAAGGTCGCGCGTGCGGTAGCGGATCATCGGCATGCCGCGGCGGTCGATCGTGGTGAACACGAGTTCGCCGGTTTCGCCGTCCGGGAGCGGCTCGAGCGTTTCGGGGTCGATTATCTCGGGATAGAAGTGGTCTTCCCAGATGTGGAGCCCGGTGCGGAACGAGCAGTCGCCCGCGACGCCCGGCCCGGAGATTTCGGTGAGTCCGTAGATGTCGTGCGCGACAATCCCCGCGACCTGCTCTATCTTGTCGCGCATGGCCTTCGTCCAGGGCTCCGCGCCGAACACGCCGTGGCGCAGTTTGGTGTCGCGGCGGAAATCGATGCCTTTCTTCTGCGCTTCGTCCATGAGGCGCAGGAAGTACGACGGCGTACACGCGATGGCGGTCACGTCCAGGTCGCGCATGAGCATCAGCTGGCGGTCGGTGTTTCCGGCGGAAGTCGGCAGGACTGTGCATCCCAGCCCCTCGCCGCCGTAGTGCGCGCCCAGGCCGCCGGTGAACAGCCCGTATCCGTACGACACCTGGAGCGTGTCCTCGGCGCGGATGCCGTACATCGCCAGGCAGCGCATCACGCCGTTCTGCCACACGAGGATGTCGTCCATCGTGTTCGCTATGCAGATGGGCTTGCCTGTCGTTCCGCTCGAGCAGTGGTAGCGCGCGATTTCGGAATTCGGCGCCGCGCGCAGCCCCAGCGGATATTCGTCGCGCAGGTCGGTCTTCTTCATGAACGGGAGGAGTTTTATGTCCTCGAGCGTCTTGATGTGCTCGGGGCGCACTCCGCGCTCTTCGCATCTTTTGCGGAACAGCGGCACGCGTTCGTACTCGTACGCCACCGTCGCCTGCAGCCTGTGCAGCTGAAGCGCGCGGAGGCGCTCGCGCGGCATGAAATCGACCGCGGACACCGGATGGTACGGGCAGTTCACGTCGTGCGGGAGCGATGGATAGTACTGATGCAGCATTTTCTTCCTTTTTTTTCAGGCGTTTGTCAAACGGAGGGGCCGCCGGGCGGAACGTCCGTTCCGGCGAGTGCGGCGAGCAGCGCCGCCGCCTCGTCCGGCGTTCCGGCGGTGATGCGCAGCCTGTCTCCGGTGCGCGGCCCGGGGAAATGGCGCACGTAGATTCCGCGTTCGCGGAGGGCGGCGAAGACTTCGGCGGCGGGGCGGTGCGCGGGACGCGCGAAAATGAAATTGGCGGCGGAATCCGGCACGTCCCAGCCGCGCCGCCGCAGTTCGCCCGCCATCATGTCGCGCACCGCGGCCGTGCGCCGCGCGTTCGCGCGCATCCACGGCAGATCGTCGAGCGCGGCGAGCGCGAGCGTCTGCGCGAGCGCGTCCACGTTGTACGAGTCCTTGGCCTTGTACAGGGCTTCGATGCCGTCCTCCGGGCCGATGCAGTATCCCACGCGCAGCCCGGCGAGCGAAAAGCTTTTCGAAAACGTGCGCATCACTATCGTGTTGCGGTTCCCCGGCGCGGCGGCGATGTCGGCGCACGTGGCGCCGGAGAAATCGGCGTACGCCTCGTCTATCAGAACGGTCCCGGGGAAGGACGCGCAGAAACGCTCCACCGCGGCGCGCGGATAGAGCACCGAAGTCGGGGCGTTGGGATTCGTCAGGAGAAAAAGATCCGCGCCGCCGGCGTCGCCGGGGTCCGTCCACCCGAAATCCTCCGGCAGCGGGACTTCCGTGTACTTCGCGCCGCGTATCGCCGCAAGCGTCCGGTACAGCGAATATGTCGGCGAGAACGAGGCGGCCGCGCCGCCGTCCTCCACGAAAACGCGCATCGCGAGCGACAGTATCTCGTCCGAACCGTTCCCCACGAAGACGCATTCGGGGCGCGCGCCGTGGATTTCCGCTATTCTGGCGCGGAGCGCGCGGAATTCCGGATCGGGGTAGCGGCGCAGGGCGGAGGCGTCGAACGCGCGCAGCGCCGCCGCCACCTTCGGCGACGGCGGATAGGCGTTTTCGTTCGTGTTCAGTTTCACCGCGCCGGCGTCCTTGGGCTGCTCGCCCGGCACGTACGGCGAAAGCGCGGCGATGTTTCCGGCGATCTTCATGTGGATTTCTCCGGGCTTGACCCGCCGGCCTGCGTTCCGGCCGGGGGGCGCGGCGGAATCACGAGCTCCGCCGATGTGTGGAAATAGTAGCGTTTGAAAAGAAACACGCAGACGCTCTCTTCTTTCGTGTAGCTCGTCACGTTCAGGCATTCCGTCGCTCCGGCCTCTTCTCTCGCGCGCTCCAGCATCTTCAGGTTGTTTTCGAGCGTGACGGTTCCGCCGAACACTACGCACGAAACGCTGTTGGGGCTGTCGGGATCCCCGGATCCGAGCGGGATGAAGTTCAGAAAGTACCAGCCGGAATTCTGGACGACCGCCATCGTGTGCCCGCCGACGTCGCAAATGTCGACGGACGCGCATCCCGCCGCCGCCAGAAGCAGGGCCGCGGCCGCCGCCCGGCGGATCATTTCACCACCCCCGAAAGCATGATTTTCTTGTAGGTGATCAGATACGGGACGGGAAGAGGGAATTCCGATCCGGGTATCTGGAAGAGGATCGTTCCGGCGTCGGTGTACGCCAGATCGCCCATGTCGTGGCGGTGCAGGTCTTCCGCGCACTGCATGAACCGCGTCTGTATCTTTTCCATCGTGACGTCGTCGCGGAAGAAGACGGAAGGCAGGAACGGATCGGGGGAGGCGTTGCCGCACGCTATGGGTATGCACCCGAAAAGATACCATCCGTAGTTGGAGACGTACAAATGCTCCGCGTCCGTGTCGCCTATGCGCGAATGCTCCATGTTGAAGCAGCCCGGCGCGAAAAGCAAAACGGAAGCGAGCGCTGCGGCAAATGGCAGTGTGTGTTTCATCGCACGTCTCCTGTATGTATTTCCCCGTGGGCGATATTATACCAAAACTCCGCCGCCCGGCATTGCGGAAAACCCGCTTCCGCGCCGTTATTGAAAAAAGGAACAAAAAACTAATCTTTTCAATCCCGCAAGTTCCTGCTCACTCCTCCGGCCACGGCACGTCTATGCAGCGGACATGGACGGGGAGCCCCTTGGGCGCAAGGTAGATGAAGACGGAGAAGTGATCATCGTCCACTGGCACAAGCGTGGCAGAGCCGGTTGCCTTCACGGTCGTGTACTTCGCCTTGTTCTCGTCGTACATCGCGAACTCGCCCGCGATGGTCACCGCGCCGCTCGCCGCGAACTTGAGGGTAACGCGTCCTACGACTTCCTCGCCGAGCGCGGACGTCAGGACTGCCTCGTCCTCCGAGAACGAACCGTCGGAGAGAATCGCGTAGGTCAAGATATTCTTGTCGAAAGACTTGCCAAGCGTCTTCCACGGCTCGGCCTTCCAATTGTACTGCCAGGCCGTCCACGCCGGTAGGGTCGCGCTTCCCGCAGGACCGCCGACATCCGGTAGGGCGGCGTGTCCCCACGCCGCCGCCCATCCCATGGCGACGCCGCCGATGCCATTGTCCTGGACGACAACCTCCACGACCTCGTTCGTCTTGATGGTCTTCGTTCCTTCCTTGTAGCTCCAGCTTGCCGTTACGTCGGCGAGGAAGTTGGAGACACCGTCGGCCATCTCGAACCCAGCATAGTACGGCGCCGCGAGCGTGTATGTAAGCCCGTCGCCCAGCACCTTGCCGCTGATCTTGCCCTTCGCGTCGATTGCCAGCGACACCTGCCCCGGTAGGGCGCGATCACCAAGCGCGCCGTCAAACAAACCGCCCGCGAACGTCCCCTGCGCCCACGCAGGTAGCGCATCGACAACCGTATCGATCTGGTACGTCTGCGACGACTTGCCTGCCGTCGTCACGGTGAACTTCACCGCCGACGGCGTGACGTTGCCGTTCTTGTCGATCTTCGACGCCGCTGTTGGTGCGCCGTAGATGGTGTTCGCGGGAACATTCGTC
>Ga0256407_10007107_pt1 | contig 17021 bp, 15 predicted proteins | sample RumenRJG_04DNA_FD_193489 | JGI IMG/M metagenome (GOLD analysis project Ga0256407, IMG submission 193489) | Bovine rumen microbial communities from Lethbridge, Alberta, Canada - RJG_04 | ecosystem: Host-associated > Mammals > Digestive system > Stomach > Rumen | place: Canada: Alberta...
TCAAATAACTGATAGACAGTATATTTTTTAAACAAATTAATGTCTTTTTGTTCCCCTACTGCTAATATTGAAATATATCTTGAAATAATTGAATCACTTTGTCCTTCGGTATCATTCATTTGTTTTATTTTTTTTGCTTTTAAACGTCCACGCCTTAATTGTTCAGCAATTTTACTGGCACGCTCATTAGCAGGATTATAATCACGTTGTCCTTTATCCATTTCATTCATAGCATATATTTCTCCAACAATTTCTTTAAATTGTTGAAAATTAGTATCATTAATAATATGATTTTGTCCATCTTGAACAATAGCAATCATATTAGACACCACTATGATTTTTTCTGCTTCTGGAAACATTAAGGTTAACACCATTTGAATACAATTTCTATGATAATGAGCAGTAGGATTATCTTGAAACAATAACTGCATCAAAATATTAAAATCACTTAACTCTTGAAGCTTTATTATATCTTCTTCTTTTAATTCTAGCATATCTCTAGAAAAATTAAGAAAATGAATACCAATAAAAAATGAGGCTTCACCTATATAAGCAATTTCTTCAATAGTCGGTTGATGTATAGTAATTTCTGCAGGAATAAAAGGTATATCTATTCCAGTTATTAAAGCAATTTCATCAACCATTATGAGATAGGAACCTCTCCAATCTGTTCAACATCTTCTGTAAAATGTTCTGCTCTATATGATAAAGTATACATAGATACATCTTCATTAAGTACTGCTAAATTACAACCTAAAAATTTATAGGCTCCATAACCAGACATTCTAATATTATTACCAGTGCTACGAACAGTTAATTTATTCTTATTCGTTAAAGAATTAAGAATACCATCAATATATCCAATAATAGCTAAAGGGCGCACTTTATAATCATCAAGACACCATTCATCCATATAACAAATAATATCAAAATTTACTGTGCAATCTCTAAACTCTGGATTTATACGATTTGGAGTAAAACTATCAAAAGTAATCAAAATATATGAACGAATATTCTCAAACTCAGTTCTACCCACTTTCGGATTCAATCTAATATATCCTTCATGTATTAACTGTCCTAAAGATTTACTATCTATCATTTTTTTATAATCTTCATTTGTTGTATCTAAACAATCTGGTTTATTAATAACCAGCAACCTTTTTAATATATCGCTATAAGGTTTAGAATCTACAAACAAAGTCTTAATTATAGTTTCTGTATCTTTATCGCAAGAGAGAAAAGAACTATAAAGAGGTTGAGTTTTAACTGTATCTTTTCTCATAATTGCTCCTTATATCTCTATAATGATTTGATAATTATATGTTTCTGTAAATCTCCATAATAAATATCAAATCCTTTTCTATATGCTTTAGTAGTATTAACCACTATCTTTAAATTATTATCATTATCAATAGACCAAGAAATTATACCATCATCTTCAATCTCAACTTGCCATTGATATGCGGCCGCGGCTGCCCTGATGCTGTATCGGACCTCATCGTAAGGTGCTAATACATCTGGACCAACTATTGCGCTGTCTTCGGACTGGTCCGCCGCATTCATTTCTTTGATCTGTTGATCAGTACTTGTATAAGTTTCTTTTAAAGCAATTCTTAAAATACCTGTATTAGTATTACTTGATTTGCTACCAAAATTATCATTATATGCTTGTACTTCCCAACTTTGTCCATTAATAATAACTCTATTAAATCTTTGGAAATAAGCTAGTGTGTCTTCATCCTTAGTAATATATAGCTGTTTAGTATAATTCATATCATTCCAAACGACACCCTTTTTAACATTCCACACTATCTTTTCCTCATTAGGGCCTGTCATCCAGCCGCGATAGGTTTTTTGTGTTTCAGTACCATCATCATTGATAACAATAATATCAATTTCTTCATCGGCTTTTCTAATCTCTGCCCTAAAATAAGCAGTTTCCTCTGAATATTGCATATAAACAATCCAATATGTATCTGGAACCCACTCTTCTTTATTTCCATGAACCCATTTAAATACAGTTCCATTAGCAAAACCTGTTTCAACCCAATCATCATTATCCATAACTGGATCAATACTAACTGTATTTTCTTCAAATGGAATAGAAATAATTTTATCTTCATAGTCTACTTTTAATTTGTCATGATTAATTAAACATCTAAAATATTTGCCCTCATATAAAGGAGCAATCTCTTCTTGAAGCATTAAAGCATAACCAACATCGCGACCTTCATGCTCTTTTATTTCTTCTAGTTCTGGATATTGCTCTTCCAATCTTAAAAGAAAAACATCTTCTTCTATTGTTAATTCCTCATGAATTATAATCTTATCAACTAATCTATTTATTTCTTCCTTAATTTGCTCATTTGTAGCATTATAAGGCTGACATACCGCAGCTTGATAAGATACATATAATGCTTTACGTAGACTACGTAATTTATCTTCTCTCATACGAGTCCATTGATCATGAACCCAAGTAACTCTTTTATATTCCCCTTTGCCTTCTGGTACTTCTTGGCCATGACCATCGACCTCTTTTGTCACACCAAAGTAACCAGTTCTGTAACGCATATTACTAATACTCTTTAACATTTTCCTTTATTGTGTTGAGTAAACTTAAACATTCAAAAATTGTACCTCTATAACGGTCAAAATCTTCACTTTCAGTTAACTCAAATAATCCTTCCAATTTACATAATAAAGAAAAGAAGACTTTATGCTGGTCGAGGAGCAGTCTATCCATTCCTTTAAGCTCTTCCAATAAAGTTTCTAATGGTTTCTCCCAATCAGAACCTTCCTCTCTCATAGGTAATAGCTTATATACTTGATTGATGATGCGTTTAAGATTATCCTCTATTGCGGCAGGGTCAATTTGAAGATTATACTTTATCTCTACCAATCGTCGTCATCATCCTCTTCATGGTAGTGTTGCTCTGGATTCCAATGTAATCCTTGAGCGATATATTCATGATGATGATGTCCGCATCCACAACCATCCTCATCTTCATCTTCAAATTCAGCATCTACATCAACCCATTCTGGTTCTGTCTCCCAACTATTAGGATCTGTAGGATACCATTTAATGCCATCCGCAATTTTTGGCTTTTTACAATCACAATCATCATCATCTACAGGCCAACCATCACCAATACACCAGTTGTTGTTTTCTGGTTCCATAATCTTAGAAAAAGTAGAATGAAAAACACCGTTTGTATCTCTTACTCTTCTTTTATATAATCTTTGTAAATGGAATCCCTCGCGTTCATAATCTTTCTTTAAAAGTAAGATTTTTTGCATGTGATTCGCTTGAGAAGTAAATTTAAAGTCAGAACCACTATACTTCATACGAGTATTTTCAATTGTTGCAAGTTGTTGACCTAACCATTCTACAACCATATATGTAGCTAAAATGTTTATTTCTTCTGGAATAAGCCTACCCTTAAATGCTCCTTCCATATAAACATTACCACAAGCGTCTCTTTCCTTATGATGATTTAACTTATAAATCAATGGTTGTCTAGGAAATTCAAACTTATGGACGGCGCTCAAAAGCAGCTCCCGAGCCATTGCCGCAGTTTCAGCTTCATTTAGTTCTAGGTACATATCATCAGTAATTTTTGAATAAAAGCTATCATAAATTTTAGAGAAGGATGTATACTTCTTTGTACCCATTAAATATCCTTCCTTTCATATATACTACTTAGCCGGAGTAATGACTTTTACTCTACGCTCTGTTGTCTTATTTTCTTCTTCTTTAGCTTTTGGCTTTGCCGCACGTCTCTTACCATCAGACTTACTATCATCCTCAGGTTCAGTAAATAAATCAATTGCTGTTGTAACGTCAAAACCTAACTTATCAAGAATAGCATTTCTCTTTTGAACATCATTTAATGGAAGAGAGACAGCTAAATCTTTAATCATATCAAGAACACCCTCTGGTGCAAAATCTAAACAATCTAAAAATTCATCAAGACTACCATATTGAAGAAGTTTAGTAACATCCTCTTCAGTATAATAATATTCTGGTTCTACTGTTGACATTAATTCGTCCACAGCTTCTGGATCATGAATAATTAGACAATTCTTAATAATATATTCACCGCCTGGTAACCAAGATAACTTTTCTAATTCTTCAAAAGTAATCTCTTTAGTTTCTCCATCTTGATATTGTCTGTGTAAATTATTTAAATCTGGAATTGTATATCCTACACTTCCTTTATACCTATTCGTAACTTTAATAATTTTAGACTTATCTATCATGTTTTCTCCTTTTATCTCCTTGTTGCGATATACAACGAAATGGGGAAGATGAAAACCATCCTCCCCATTCATATATATTAATTGTTATTAGTTCGTGATTTTAAGATCACTGTTTGTGTATACACAGATACCAGGGTTAACAAGAAGAACACCAACACCAAACTTTCTGTAAGTCTGGATGTCTCTTGACCAATCTTCCTGGCTCTCAACTTCACGAACTGCAGTCTCACCTTCAAACGCAACTTTGACTGGCTTCTCACTACCTGTTGGGATAATGTAAGCCTTAGAAGGATCCATTACCTTAGTAGCGTTAGTAATATCAGTAAATGACTGAGGAAGGATAATTACAGTATGTCCCTTGTAAGAAGCATAATATCCATTCTCCCAACGCTCCTGCTTCATGCTATCAGAAGCCCAGTTGTAATCTGGAATCATTGTAGCTGCAAACTCGAATGTGCAGTAAACTGTTGACTTACCATAAACATCAGCTGTTTGAAGAAGTCTATCCATCTGACTCTCAACGAATCCTGTCTGAACAGTCTTGTTCTTTGGAGTGATCTTAGCTACAGCGGCATCAAGGCCCTTAGCGATCTCTCTATAAACAGCCTCATCCATACCTTCAAGGATGATGTCATAAACATCACTCATTTGGATTCTACCATCAAGGAACTCTTCGAATCCAATCTGAGCAGCTCCGCCGTATGCACTTGTTGGAATTTCATAAGTAAGTCCATCAAGCTTGAAGACTTCATATCTACCAGCAAGACCAACTCTTGTTACGAAGTTGTTCTTAGCTCTGATCTTTGAAGCAGCGCTAATTCTTGTTGAGAAGATAGGCTTATCTCCTTGAGCGTATGTCTTAACCTCTGCGAACTGACCGTAGTTCTGAAGAACTCTCTTAGGGAGAATTTCATCAATACCAACTTCGATAAGCTCGAAAATAAGGTTCTTATTGTTTCTATACTCGCGATAATTAGGTGCGAGTTCATTCATTTCATTTCTGAATGTTTCGTTTAAAGCCTCAAAAGTAAGATTCTTTCCTTCATAAGCAAAAGTAGCAGAAGGGTTAAGTGAGGCCTTTGCAGTAGCTCTAGCTAATGCGATTAAACTATTTCTATCTAAAGCCATGTTTTCCTCCTATTACTTTACTCTCTGAATCTTAACACCTGGTTGACCATCAGGCATTGTGAAATCAGCATTAACGACCTGGAATACAGGAGCACTAGCAGCAGCAAGACTTGCAGCCTTTTTAAGGAAACCAGTAGCAGCATCAACTTCAAGGAAATCCTTGTTGCTTAATGAAAGACCAGCTACCTCAGCGCTGTCACTTGTATTGGCTCCAAATGTATTTGTTGTATAAATATCTCCAACGTTTGTCTTTAAAAGTCTTGGATAAATAAAACCATCAGAGAAGTCAGATGCCTTAAGTGCGAAATCTTTATGCATTTGCTTACGAGTGTCATAAAGTTTTTCTTCGCAGTATACGAGCATCCATTCACCATCACCACTAAGTCCTGCAAAACCCTCAGCATAGTTATACTTTAAGAACTGACCTTGCTCTAATTGAGCAATAGCTACTAATTTATTGTCGCTACCGAGACTAGCAGCAGGAAGTTGTGCATAGATCTGGCCTGTCTTCTGAGCAGAAAGATGGTTAGGCTCAACCTGTCCAAAACCAATTCTCTTAATTTGTGCCATATTAGACAACCCTCCTAATTATTTCTATTCTGAACTTCTTCAACAGCCTTTATCCAATCTGGAGTTGAATCGTTCGTATTTAAATTAAAAGTTGTAACAGTATTATCTGTCATTTTTTCTTCATTTTTTGATTTAGTGTCTAAATCAAAATTGACCTTTTTTCTGTAACAAATTACAGCAAGTTTTGCTTCAATCTCTTCAAGAGAGTAAGTTCTCTTATTTTCAATTACATCTTTCTTATCTTCATCAGATAACATTGAGAATTGAGCAATTAAAGCATCTTTTTCTTTATCTTCTACATCATTCTTAAATGCAACGAGTTCATTATAAGATTCTTGTAGTGCAGAATATTTGGCTTCAAGAGCCTGATACTCTTCTTCTGTGTGAGCAGTAAATTCTGCTCCATTTTCTTCTCCACCCTCAGTGGCAGGAGCAGCTTCTGTAGCTGCATCAGCTTCTTCTTGAGTTTCTGGAATAGTGTCCTCACCAGCTTCTTTAGCTAGTTTTGAAGGTTCAGTATGAACAGAAGCACTATCATCTTCGACCTTTACAAAGTCTTTCTTCTTATCCTCGTCTTCTTCTTCATCATCTGCATCATCTTCAGAATCATCAGCTTCATCAGCTGGTTCTTCTTTCTTTTCATCATCTTTTGCAAAATCTGAAGAGCTTGATGTATCCTCTGCGTTTTCTTGATTTTCTGTAAATTCTTCTTGAACTGTTTCGTCCTTGATTTCCTCTACAGCTTTGTTTTCAGCATCGTTCACTGTATGCTCTCCTTTCAATGCAAATTCTAAGTCTTTCATCATACTATATAAAGTACGATTAAAGTCTTCGTCTAAACTAAAGTTAGGTTTAGTTACTGCAGCACCTTCGAAACAAGGCTCTACATCTTCACCTAATATGCAAAGTTTTGAAATTACTGCGTCATTAATAATAAAGAACTCAATGTTATTTTCTGGATTAACTGCCCAATGACCATCAAGAGTCTCACCATCTAATTCCATTGATTGAGGGCGGCCACCTGTTTCAAGAGCCTGTTTAGCCTCTGGAAATTGCTCCGTCCAAAGATAACCAGTTGTCATAAGATATTCTCTTTCAATCTGATTACCAAAATCATCTTCATCATTAAACTTTTGGAACCACACCTCAGCATCCGGTGCAACAAAACCATAAGGCTTTGTTAAACAATTAAAATGGATACCATCACCATCTAAAATAAGCTGGTCACCATGATCCCTAAAGTCATTCTTTTCATCGCTATAATAACCAACGATTGGAGCACCACGCAGTGTTTTCGCCATTTCCATAGCTACCTCTTTTTTGATGTAGCTACCATTACGATTTTCACCTACATAGAAAACCTTAATCTCACATTTTGACATTAATGGATTAATATCAAGAGGTTGAAGATTAATGAATTCTGGCGAATTAATCGTTGCTATAGATTTGTGTGGTAAACTCATTTTCTATCTCCCTCTGATTACATAGATTCTCTATTTGCTATTGTCTTATCTGATTTTTCGCTGTCATCTTTCTCTGGGCGGCCAGCCTTACCATCGCCGGAACCATTCTTATTTCCATTACGTTGTGCTAGCGCATCAGCGTTCATAGTATTTGATGTAAGTGGAGGAACAAATACGCTGACCAAATCAAGTACATCGTTTTCAAAGTAAGCAGTAGCTAAAATAGAACTTTGAGATTGGCCTAAGGCAATCTGAGGTAACATCTTTGAGTAACCCATTTGCGTTTGCTCTTTGTATAGTTTAGCCATCTCTTTATAATTATAAATCGTAGTTGTTAAAATCTGCGCTTTATAATGACACTTTTTCTTGTTTTTGTTATAAGGCTTAAGTAATAAATTTAAGAAATCCTCAAACTGTTGAATTAGATTATATAAAGTAGCTTCATCATTTAAAATAGAATTATTAAGAGCAGTATTACTTGTGCTATTAAACTGATTTTGTGAAACACCAGCTTCATTATATACTGATCTTTCAACTCTAGTTAAATCATCAGTTTGAGTAGTATTACTTTTGTCTGACATATCAGCTACATCTACATCAGCAAATGTAGTTAATACATCAATCCCTATAGCACGACTCAACATTCTAACAGCATTATTATGTAATGCTTGAGCTTCATCAACGTCAAATACTAAATCACCATTTTTATCAACTGGCATCTTTTGTATAATAATTTTAAGAAGCTTTTGAGTCATTCTCTTACGGTCTAAATCTTGCGCTTCATCTAAATCAATAATAGCTGGTATTACTGAAATAAATGGAGGAAAATCATCACCATTAAGATTAAATTTGATAACATTTTCAATATCTAATAGATACCAACCAGATGCATCACCAGGGTCTGTTCTTAAATTACCCTCTTTATATGCCTTATATCCTTTTTTAAATTCAGCAGGAAACAAATTTAATATTTTTGTCCTTTGTTCTTCATTTGAATACATTGAATCAAAGAAAGACATATCAAATTCAACTGCTGGTCTGCCATTTACACTATATCTACTGCGGCAGTAGGCTGGCGGCAATTCTTGAACAGATAAGCCATTATCATGACGAATTAAATAGCCATAATAACAACCATATTTAATAACCTTTAAAGCAACATCACCACAAAATTCTTTTACACCAAATTCATCTAAAAAGTCAAGAGCCTTAAAGAAATTAGTTAGAATCTTGTCTCGGTTATTGCTACTTAAGGACTTGTCTGCGTCCGCCGCAACACCAATGCCGCCATTAATATAAGGAGTAACCACCCAATCGTATCTATATAGATAAGCCATATATCTACATAGTCTGTTATAAATACCACTAGTTCGATAATAAAATTCTGAAATTGCTCTTAAAGTTGGTAAATTATAATCAGCCAACGCTTTAAGAATATAGTCTTTATTACCAAACTGTTTATGTGCTTTTTTATAGCTTCCTAAATTAACAGTAGCATCTTCAAGTAACTTAGCACCAACTCTAATCTTAGAGAAAGCTTGGTTACCAACTGTTGAGTTCATAGACTCTATTAATGCATCTTCGGTGCCATCATTGATAGATAAAGGTATATTAAAACCTTTTTGCTTAATTTCTTCACGTCTATTTATCAAAATAACACCTCTCAATTAACTTTAGTTCATAAGAGTTAATCCCAATCATAGGCTAACTTCATTATGTAATCATAATTTATTCGATATTCATCAGTATAAGGGATTGCAATCAGTTTAATGCCATGTTCATCACAATATCTGCGTTTCATCATGTCATTAAACTGTTGCTTTCGTAAACCCTCATAGCCTCCGAATTTACTCTTTGGCTGATAATGTTGTATTCCTTGATACTCAATCAAGAAATCTATATCTCCATTGTCATCGAATACACAAAAGTCAAATCTAAGAGGTCTACCAGTAGAAGAAACTAAATCTGGAAAAGAATATTCTTCTTCAAAGTGCAAACCTGCAGCTCTTAAAATATCTTCTATCTTTATTTCTCCTCTACTTGCTCTCATTTAAATCTCCTTGTGTATCATACATATTTAAAATTTATTAAAAAGAATTTAATATTTTTGTCCTTATTTTCTTACTGCGGCCGCGTTTTCATAACTATTTTTTAACAGCTTTCATTTTAGCGATAGTTTTTTCTCCTACCGTACCATCAGCTTCAGAAGCTCCAAAGAAATCGGTTTGCATTTTCTTAACCCATTTATCAGTATTATTTCCAAATATACCATCCGGTTTTCCACACTCTTTAGAAAATGCCCCATTAAAATACCAATCAAGATACTTTTGAAGTTTTGTAACCTCTGGACCCTTATCGCCTTTAGATAAATAATTTTTTGGTCTTAGAATTACAGTATCTCCTGATTGTTTTTGTTTTAAACGTGAAAGACTGGAATTAGTATGTCCGAAATATGTATTATAGTTTGCTTCATAGTACATTCCATTTCCTCGAATAACTGTATGCGCACCACCATCATATCCAAACATTACTATATCTCCATCTTGAGATTTAGATGCCGGGGCAATTCCTTTGTATGTATAACGTGTCGCCCAATTAGGCTTCCAATCAAATTGCTCTTCAAGTCCTCTAGGATATTCATTATCAACTTGTACGGCTCTAATTACAGTTCCAACAAAGACATCACATGAAGCTCCAACACTTGGTGCCGCGCCCCAATTATTGTGTTCTGGATATACTGTATTAAGTGCATTTTTAAATGCTTTATTGGCCGAACCGCCTGGGTATCTATATATACTTGTTGATGTACCTTTAGGCCAAGCAAGTTTAACTGCCATATTAACAATTAATTCTGCTCTATTTACAAGTGGATAAGCTCCAGTATAAGTACTACCTGATGTTGTTGGAGCAGGTTCTGGAGCAGGAGTTGGAGCAGGTTCTGGAGTAGGTGCTGGAGCAGGAGAATCTGTATTAGTTGCTTCCTTTAATCTAGCAATACCAATTATTTTATTACTTCCACTATAAGTGTGAGTTGGAGTCTGTCCTTTTCTTATTCTTGTAGCAGAATTATTATCCCATATATATGGATTATTATTACTATCCCACTGGCCAGTTAAAATAAAAATATGACTATCTCCACCTGCTGTAGTACTTGTGCTGTCTCCAGCAACTATTACATCACCAGCTTTTAAGCCATTTTTATTAGCTTTAATGCTGCCTTTAGGATACATAATTTGTATTTTATCTGGGTGTAGATTATCTAAATGACCCTTTCCATCATGCCAGATAGCCTCTCCGCTTTTTAAATAACCAATTCTTTGTAATACACAAGCTATATAAGTAACACAAGTACCTTTTTTCTTGGACTTTTCTATCGTTGGGTTGTTCTCCCATTGATAAGTATAATTTTTCATCCATTCTGCTTGTGTTTTACATGCTTCAAGTTCCTTAGCAAGAAGAGACTTTTTTGGATATGCTTTGTCATGCTCATTTAAATATCTTTGCCATGCTCTCATTGAAGTTTTATAAAAAATTCCATTATCCTCTCCTTGAGCAAGATAGCCTTCTTTTATAAGCTTTCTTTGAAGAGCAGTAGATGTGTTTGGACCCCATATCCCATCACAGTCTTTTCTATCATATCCTAACCATCTTTGAAGTTTCCATACTACTTCACAGCCACCGGAACCAAATTTTACAGCCTTCCAAGCAGAATAATATTTATATAAGCTTTTATATTGCCCTTCTAATATACCTGTTTGCTCTACGTCAAAAAATTCTTGCATTCTTTTAACTGTGACTTTATATCCAAGTCCATTAATAGTTAATGAAGTTATTTGAGCAGAACTTATAAATTCTTTTATCTTTTCAAACATATTTATACCTCATTTTAACTGATTATTAAGGAATCTCTGTAATGCCATCATTGTCTTTTTACCTAAGATTCCATCTATACTTTCATTTTTATCAAGATAACCGAGGTCACGCAGTTTTTTCTGTAAAGCGCCTATTGTATTTTTCCCAAGAATACCATCTGGGTCAAGACCAAGCCATTTTTGTAAACCCCAAACAGTGTCACTGCCTCCACTATTACTAAATGATACTGCTTTTAAAGCAGGATAATATTGAGAGTTTGCTTTTCTTTGATTACCAATAAGCCCATCTGGATTTGCTCTTTTTAAAAATTGTTGAAGAGCTTTTACAGTTTCATATCCACCTACACCATCAACAGTAATTTTATCACTAGGAGTTGGTGTAGGAGTCGGAGTTGGAGTAAATTTTTTATAGCAGTAATTTAAGTCAATTCTACGACCTATTCCATCAACAACGCCTTCAGAAGTGTATTGCCATATATCATAAGCACCTTTATATTCACATTTACTATAATATTGAGCAACCCACTTACTATGTTCAGCGGTTATATTACCAATCTTGCTATTGAACCAACTTAAACTTGCATATACACCAGCTTTATAACCAGCTGCATTAACTATATTACAAAAAGTATTACATATCATAGCAAGAGTAGATTTAGATGCTTTGCCTTGATAATTTGGATCTTCTACATCAATATAAACTGGATAATCACATTGTTTACCTTTAATATGAGCTAAAGTAAATTCAGCTTCTTTCTTAGCCATAACTTCTGTTGTAGCAAGAGAATAATAGTAATATCCTATTTTAAGTCCTGCCGCTTTAGCATTAGCATAATTGTTTTCAAATACATTATCTAAAGTAGGTTTCTTAGATTCACTACCAGTAAATCCAACTCTTAAAATAACAAATTGAATACCATCAGCTTTTGCTTTTTTAAAATTAGCTACGCTAATTTTATCTTGCCATGTGCTAAGATCTACTCCTTTAATCTTAACTCCAGAAGGACTTGGTGATGGTTTATAATTTTCATTTAACCAATGTTGGAATCCTTTAGAAGTATTTGAACTCCAAACTCCATCTGGATTAGATAAGTTGCACATTTTTTGAACAGCTTTAATAGTATTTGGACCAAGCTGACCATCTGGACCACTTAATCCCATATATTTCTGCATAGCAGTAATTAATGCAGAACCGCCACTACCATATTCAATAACACCACTAGCAAATCCCTTGTGGTATTGTTTTAATTTTTTAAGCTGTCCACCAAATTCACCAGTTACAGGAGTTCCAAAAAACTCTTGAGCAATTTCAAGTGTTTTTCTACCAACTATGCCATCTTCTTCTACTACCTTATTTACCACAGGTGTAGGTGTTGGAGCCGGTGTAGGTGTTGGAGCCGGTGTAGGTGTAGGAGTTGGCTTCACTTCTTCTTTTTGACTGGGAGTAGACGGATTTGTTGGAAATAATTTATTATTTAACCATTTCTGAAATGCTTTTGCAGTATTTGGTCCAAAATATCCATCTGGGCCGTCTAACTTTAAGAATGACTGTAAAGCTCTGATAGTATTTGGTCCAAAATAACCATCCGGACCATCTAAATTTAAGAACTTCTGTAATGCTTTAATACAAGCACTACCGCCGCCATCGTAACTTATTGCTCCAGGTGCAAAAGCCATATGATATTTAGCTGAGCCAGATAATTGTCCACCAATACATCCATCAATAGATGTACCCATAGCTTTCTGTAAAGCAGCTACAGATGCAGCACCAAATACTCCATCAACAGCAATAGGTTTACTTGGATCAATTGGAGTAGGACCTGGATCTGAATTTGGAGGAAGTGCTGACCAAATTTGAGGAATAAGACCTTTCATAGTAGTTTCATAACAGTACCAACCATCATGCTTTCTACTACCACTATCTTTTGTATAAAGATAATGCTTTCCGCCTTCTTTCTTATAATCAACAAATGCTACATAATGTCCACCAGTAGTCCAAGTAATTCCTCCTCTAGTACCACTGCCAAAAAGAATAACTCCTAAACATTTCTGTCCAGCAGCCTTTCTTTTATCAAGAACATCAAACATACCTGTTACAGTATCATGATTAATTGTTGTAAATCCATAATGTTGTAAAGTCTTAGGAATACCTGCCCATGTAGTACCTTGATTAGCAACAGCAAATCCCTGACCTACCATCCATACTCTAATTGGTTCTGGAGTTGAATTAGCATATTGTGGACGTTCAATAATTACATGAGTACATGCACAACATCCACATCCATTACCAGCAAAAGAAGAGTTTCTAGTCGGATAAGGCTTATCACCCCAACGAGAATCATACTGTCTATAAATTGCACTATTCATCCTTTACCTCCATTCGCATATCTTCACTAACAGCGGTATAGAATCTTTCTCCAATATAGCCAGGTTTCTGTTCTCTTTTTATTTGACGAGTTGCTCCAGTTCCAATACAATCTGCTTCTGAAAAATCGTTATTAAAGTAATAAGAACCAAGAGAAGCAAGTACTAAGAAAACTGAAATAACAATCTTACCAATTAAACCTAATTTAATTACTTGAAATATTGCTAAAATAGCTAAAACAAGAGCAACGCAAAGAAGAGCTGCTCTTATTCTTGTACCTCTATTCATAACAAACCTCCTTAAAATATGCGGCTGCACTTGCCCTGAAGCGCGCCTAAGCAGCTGCCGCCGCACTATGAGAAGAATAAGAAATCATTAATATTCCGCTTTTTGCGCTTCCTCATTCTTTCTTCTTCTTTTTTAATATAATACAATCCATATATAAAGGCAGAAAATCTATCCTTTTTTATACTTCTACTAGACTGTTTGAGAATAATATTAACTCCTTCGTTTTCTTCAACTAAATTTAAAATTTGTGCTTTTAATGCAGTAGTTAAAACAAATGGCATTAGTTTTTCATTTCTTTGGTCTATTGTCATATTTTGTCCAATCTTAGTAGACATCAACTTAGTTTTTGCTGTTGCTTCATCTACCAAAAATTGTACTTTACCACTACTCATTTGAGTTTGTGCATAACTATATGCTTCAGTATTAATTGGAGCATTAGCTTTAATTAAATACATAGCATCTTTTTCTATTTCACCAGCTCTATTTACATCTTTGTACTGGTTCATAATATCTTCCGAGGTACCGCCACCAACTCCGAATGGTGGTAATATATCACCATTCTCTGGATCGACTTGAGCTTTTGTCATAAAATCAATTAAACCAACGCCCAACCCATTAGCATCTATTGCTACACAACGAGCTTTATACTTATAATATAATTTCTTAATATGAATAGCTTGTCGCTCAAAATCTTCAGCTTCATAACTAAACATATTAACTAAACTCTTAATAGCTGCGCCTTTAGGTTGAGGTGTTACTTTAAATGCACAAACTTCAGTAGTACATCCAATACGACCAACGTCCACACCTAATACATAAAAAGCATTTTTACTACTTCTATTACTGTATTCATCTTCTGGTTGATTTAATATTCTATGCTTATCAAACTTTTCCGCAGAGAAGAACGCGTTTTCAGCATCGCCACTCCAAATACTTCTATATTCTCGATCGAATGATTCATCATTGAATGTACCATTCATTCTTAATTGATCAACAAAGTCTTCATTTAATAATCCTTCACATACAGGGGTTTCATAGGTTCCGCCCATGATCATAACCTCACCTGGATCAATAATAGATTGAACCAATAATTCAATTAATTTCTCATAAGCAAAACTATTTTTCCAACCTGCTGTTGTAATATAAATTTGACTCTTATTGACATTTTCTTTTGGATGTCTAGAACCGTCTGGGAGTAATCTATCTACGTTTGTTGTAGGAATGATAACTTCATTAAGTATGTCACCATCAATTAGTACACACTCCTCCATCAAACCACCAGTTCTTCTTTGACCTCTGGAACTAGGTCTGGCTGCAAGAATATTAATCTTACTACCATTTTTGAATACATATTCTACATTATCTTTAGTCTTTTTAGTTTTTCCACGATCCCAGTTAATTTCATTTTCTAAGCTAGGTATCAATCGACAAATCTCTTCAATTTTAGCAATTGTAATGCTTGCCGCTTGTTCTTTACCACCTGTTGTTACAAATAGTTCACAACCAGGATAAAAGATACATCTAAGCATTAATACCATCATGCTTAAAAATGATTTAGAATAAGCACGCGGAAAAGTGGCATATACGTATCTATGACGCATAACCACTCTAATAAAAACTCTTTGATAAAAATAGAAATGAAAAGTGCTATTCGGCCCTTTGATAAAATCAATAAAATAATCTGGATATTCTCTAAAGAAACTAACAAGTTTTCTAAGGTTTGGAACTTGTGCAGCTAATCTATCTTCTGAAAGACCTTGCTTCTTATTATCCCCAGTAGATAGAGCCATTAAATCTTGAAGACTCATTCTTTTACCTCTTCTTCATCAATGACCTGGCGCTGCGCCTGAGCGTCTGCCGCCGCTTGTTCATCTAATGATTGATAATATTCCGCAAAGTCTTCATCAGACATTTCTGGTACATCAAGTCCTTTAGCCTTAGCTTCTTCACGATCTCTTTTCTGTTGATCCATGATTTCTTTCTTTTTAAGGTAATCTTCTATCTGTCTTGCAAGTGCAGTATCAGCATAGATTAATGACTTAGTATACTCCTTGAGATCTGCAATAACTGTATCAATTATATCTATTGGAGCATCTAATTCAAATCGGGGTATTTCACCACCATTTTTTTCACAATAAGCAACTAATTCTCCAACACTATCAACAAAATCATTCTTTTCTTCTTTCTTTCGTTGAGCTGCCGCGAAATTAGCTAACTTACGTTGATTACCTAGTTCTCTTGATAGTTTAGTAAATCCATCATAATCACCCATATCAAGAGCCTGATTAGCTTTTAAATTTAGTTTGCAAATAATAATGAGGGAATTAATAGTATCTGCATCTTGAATATCGAATGAATTAGTCATTTCAGTATAAATCTTTTCTAACTCAATCCATTCTTGTGGTTTATATAAAGTACCCCACTTCATAGCAAGGTATTTCATATCATCTTCTGTCAAATCCGCAGCTGGATTTGGTAAATCTACTTGAACAAATTGTTCCTCTCTAAAAGGATTATGGAACTGAGCATCAAGTTCCGCAGAAGTCTTAGCTACATACTCATCTTTAAGAGCTGGCGCTGGCATCAGCGTCTTATACTCAGCCTCGGAGATCTCCCCGGCCGCGAGCTTTTCTTGCAGTTCTTTTGTGAACTTTTCATCAGCCTCTTGCTTTTCCGCAGATTTAATCCTGTTCTTTTCATCTGCCATAGCTTGGCATTTTTCAGTATCTGCCCAACCAAATTGATTCCATTGTTTCAATTTCATTTTAGACAGATATTTACCAAACACAGACATTCCATTCATTTTATCTGGGTTCTTAGCAAAAGCTCTATCCCTTAAAACATTCCATTCAGCTGGAACATAAGGAACATCCATTTTTTCAAGCAACCACAAAAAAGTGCTAGGATCGTAGTTGTCTATATGCATAGTCAGACAATCCTTGCACATTTCTGTTTTTCTACCATCTTTATAAGTGTAGAATTTTATTTCATCCATAGTGCGGCCGCATTTTTCACATTGTAATTTTTGACCCATACACTATTCTCCTTATTATATTCTTCGATTATTATACTTTT
>Ga0256407_10007109_pt1 | contig 17020 bp, 14 predicted proteins | sample RumenRJG_04DNA_FD_193489 | JGI IMG/M metagenome (GOLD analysis project Ga0256407, IMG submission 193489) | Bovine rumen microbial communities from Lethbridge, Alberta, Canada - RJG_04 | ecosystem: Host-associated > Mammals > Digestive system > Stomach > Rumen | place: Canada: Alberta...
GGAGGGAACCGTCAACAAAGCCAAGGCCATCAAGAGGAGTATGTTCAACAGAGCCAAGCCAGAGGTGCTAAGAGCCAAGATGCTGTACAGCGGGTTGAAATGGGGATGGAATTACCACCCAAATTGACGCACAAAACACAAAAGTTTGAAAAAAATACTGAAAAACGTCACTCTTTGTGCTATCTGTCTGTAAATGAATGAGATAGACTATGACGATGTACTCAAAATAACATCACTATAACGTCACTTTTCGTCATTTTCGAGTCAAAAACATGGCATTTCAAGACCAAAAATAGCTTGAAATGCCTTTAAATAAAGGCAGTTTCCGAATAACATCTGCGGTGGAAACTGGCTTTTTCAGGGAGACTCATGCATAAATCGATTGAAAGAGTATTTCAACGGCGATGTCAAAGCGTATGGCCGGCATTGCCATATAGACGATTTTGCAAAGTAATATAGTCCATTTTACAAAGTAACACAGACCATTTTAGTGAATAATATAGTCCATTTTACAATAAGACATCTATGTTTCGCCATGACAATCGAGTAATCATGACAATTCCAAACAGGGCGATTGCTCTTTAGTTTTATCTTTTAACTCTTTAACACGAATGGCCATTAATGACCCATGAGATTTCTTGCGTCCTTCCAGTAGCAAGACGAAAACTATTTCTTTCGAACACGAATGGCACGGATTTAGCGAATAAGTGCGCGCGCGATTTGAGATTTGCCCCCTTTGCTAATTAAAAAGTACCCCCCTTTGGGTTACGGGTGCAAAGTTAATAAAAAAGGGGGACCTGGACAGCGTGGGCACTTATAGTATAGAAAAAAGGGAAATGTTACATGCAAGGATGAAAATTATTTTGCTTTTTCTTCGTTTTTTGATTGTTTCTTGCGTTTTTTTGTTACCTTTGCATCATTATTACACATAGGAGATATGGAACAGACTAAAGCAGACAAACTTTACATCTTTTTCGATACGGAGACAACGGGCGTACCCCGCGATTATAAGGCACCTAGTACAGACACCAGCAATTGGCCAAGGATGGTACAGTTGGGCTGGATTCTCATGGATAGTAAGGGCAATAAACTTTCACAGAAAGATTATATCATTCGGCCTGACGGTTTCACTATTCCAGCAGATGCAGTTCGTGTACACGGCATCACCACTGAGCGTGCCTTGGAAGAAGGCCGAGATTTGTCTTCTGTCGTTGATGAGTTCATGATTGACTTCGGTCTGGCAACTTTCATCGTTGGACATAACATCGATTTCGACAAGAAGATTCTGGGGGCGGAACTTATTCGTCTACATCGCCTTGATGTGATGAACTCTAAGCGTACGTATTGCACGATGCAGGCTGGTACGAACTTCTGTCGTATTCCTGGTCGTTATGGCTACAAATGGCCAAAACTGCAGGAACTATACGTCAAACTCTTTGGTCATGATTTCGAAGGTGCTCATGATGCCATGAGTGACATAGAGGCGACTCAGGAGTGCTTCTGGGAGTTGCGCAAAAAAGGAATTATCTGATAAGAAAGACGGTGACAATAGACGAACAATGGCTAAGAAACAAACAGATACGGCGAAGAAAGCGAAAACGGCAAAGAAATCTGGGACTACGAAGAAGACGACGACAGTGAGCACTAGTCGTCCGAAAAAGCGGGCTAAGATCTCATGGATTGTGAAACCTGATGGGATGTCGCTCACTGAGTGGCAGATAGCGTTGCGCGAGCAGATAGCACAGGAAGAGCATTTCGGAATCTCGTGTGTAGATGACAAACTGCTTCCTGGCGAGTATAGTGTGAAGAGTCCCAAGACCAAGCAGGAATACAAGGTGGTGTATCGTGGGGCGAAGAGCCAATGGAACTACTGTTCTTGTTTCGACTTCAAGACTGCACAGTTAGGGACTTGCAAGCATATAGAGGCTGTGAAGCTGTGGATAAAGAGCAATAGGAAGGTGCGTACGCATCAGGAAATTCCACCTTACACGTCTGTTTATCTGTCATATTTAGGCGAGCGGAAGGTTTGTATCCGTATCGGCTCCGATCATAAGCAAGAATATGAACAGTTGGCAGCGAAGTATTTTGACCGTAATGGTGTGATGCTGGAGGATGCCTACCAGAAGTTTATGGACTTTCTCATAGAGGCCAATAAAATTAGCGATACGTTTCGCTTTTATCAAGATGCCATTGACTTTATCTTCGAAAAGCGTGATGCACAGTTCCGGCAGCACATTTTGAATTGCTATACCGACGAGATGCTCGACAAGTTACTGACAGTCTCGCTTTATCCCTATCAGAAGGAGGGCATCCGCTTCGCATTTGAGAAAGGTAAGAGCATCATTGCTGACGAAATGGGCTTGGGTAAGACCATTCAGGCCATTGGTACTGCTGAATTGATGCGAAAGGGAAAGCTGATACAATCGACGCTCATTGTCTGTCCTACATCGTTGAAATACCAGTGGAAGCGCGAGATAGAACGATTCACGGGTCAGCAGGTGCATGTTATTGAAGGCCTCCACCATAAGCGCATCACTCAGTACCAGATGGATGTACCTTATAAAATTATCTCTTACAATAGTGCCTGCAACGATATCAAGATTTTGGGCAAGTTGGAAACCGACCTGCTCATCATGGATGAGGTGCAACGACTGAAGAACTGGAACACGCAGATTTCGATGGCTATGCGTCGTGTGGTGTCGCAGTACTCCGTGATTCTCTCTGGCACTCCTTTGGAAAACAAATTGGAGGAACTCTATTCTGTGATGGAGTTTGCCGACAACTTCTGTCTTGGCCCGTTCTGGAAGTTCAAGTCTGAGTGCATCGTAAGCGATGAGACTGGGAAGGTGTTAGGTTACAAGAACCTGAACAAGGTGGGCGAGATGGCCCGCCAGCGTCTCATCCGCCGCACCAAGAAACAAGTAGCTTTGCAGATGCCCAAGCGTCAGGATAAGATTCTCTTTGTACCGATGACCAAGGAGCAGCGCGAGCAACATGATGAACTGAAATATGTTGTAGGGCAGATTGTCATTAAATGGCAGCGTATGCACTTCCTCTCTGAGAAAGACCGCAACCGGTTGATGCTCTGTCTCTCACAGATGCGTATGCTCTGCGACAGCACCTATATCCTCGACCAGAAGACGCGCAATGACACGAAAGTGGATGAGGCCTTGAACATCATCACCAACTTGTTAGAGTCTGAAGGCGAGAAGGTGGTGGTCTTCAGTCAGTGGGAGCGGATGACGCGCCTCATAGCTCAGGAACTGACCAAACGGGAGATAGGCTTTGAATATCTGCATGGTGGGGTCCCCTCAGAAGCACGTGGTAAGTTGATTGCCAACTTTGCCGATAATCCGGACAGTCGTGTGTTCCTCTCTACCGATGCGGGTTCCACAGGTCTCAACTTGCAATCTGCCGCTACCATCATCAATCTCGACCTGCCTTGGAATCCGGCAGTCTTGGAGCAGCGCATTGCCCGTATCTATCGCCTCGGACAGCAGCGCAATGTTCAGGTCATCAATCTTGTTTCTGCTGGCACCATCGAAGAACAGATGCTCGACAAGCTCCGCTTCAAATCGGCGATGTTCGAGGGCGTTCTCGACAACGGGCAGGATGCCATCTTCCTTGGCGAAGGCTCTAAGCTTACTCAGATGATGGAAACGCTGGGCGAGATGGTAGAGGAGGAAGAAAAGCCTTCGGAGCCAGTTGTAACAGACGATGCTACAGAGCCAGCCACTATAGGGGAAGCAGGAATCAAGCATACCCAAATCCCCTCTACGCCAAACGAGCTCATTGCCCATGGCACCGCATTCCTCAGTGGCCTTGCTGCAACCTTGAAATCGCCTGAGGCTACGGAGCAACTTGTTAACTCACTTGTGGAGACTGACGCTGAAACCGGCAAGACAACATTAAAGATTCCCATTCCAGATAAACAGACCGTTCGCAATCTGCTCGACATTGTAGGAAAGTTATTTGGCTGATGTCTGAGGTCTGAAGTCTGAGTTAAATGGCATGAATGATTATCCTGACAGGATGACGCCAAAGCAGGCGAGGGCGTTTGGCGAGGATGTGCTGAACATCGTTAGTCAGATACCTTGTGGCCGAGTAACCACCTATGGGCATATTGCGGTGTTGGCGGGATGGCCCAGTCATTCGAGGATGGTGGGGAGGACGTTAAGGTACTCACCTGGGGCTGTAGATTTACCTTGTCATCGGGTGGTGAATAAGGAGGGACGTACTGCTCCTGGGTGGAGTAAGCAAAGGATGTTGTTAGAAGCTGAGGGTGTCACCTTCAAAGCCAATGGGTATGTGGATATGCAGCGTTACCTTTGGGTGCCGGAGGTAAGTGAATAGTGAAAAGTGAATAGTAAATTATGAAGCACAACGAGATATATTCTGCTGCCGAGCTGACGGCATTCATTCATGAGGTAGGTTTTCTGCCTCTTTTGGATAGCGGCATCAGTGGTTTTAGAAGGCTGGGTTTATCAGTCGCGAGTGGTGGCCCGATTTCTGTAACCATTCCTGGCGCTCGCGGTCGGACATCTTTTCGATGGCATAGCGGAGCATGGTGCGGGGCATCTCGTGAGCATGCTGGCGAAGGAAATCGCGAAGAAGGTCCATAGAAACGCGCTTTCCCATCTCGCGAAGCATCCAGCCTACGGCTTTATGCATGAGGTCGTGGGGATGATGCAGGTGGATTTCTGCATAGCGCAGACACCACGATGGATCGCCTTGCTGCGAGGTTTTCCATGAGCAGACGATGCTCATGCGCTGTTTCCAAAGGCAATCACTGGCAGCGAGGTTGTCGAGTACCTTGATTTTGTAGTTTTTGTCGCCAAGGTTAGATGGCAATAGGAGCCAATGGCCCAAGATTTTATGCACGGAGAGGTCTACGAGGTCCCAGTTGTTGGCTTGTTCGGCATATTGGAGATACATGGTTACGATTTCATCGCGCTTGGCGATGGTGTCAGGATTGTTTTCCAATCGCTTGGTGGCCAGCTTTTCAAACTTCGCTACGAGGATTAGGAAGCCGCAGAGGCGCACTTCATGCCAGCGGTTCATCAGGAGTGCAGGGACTTCGCTCAAGACTAAATCTTGAGCCACACTTTTTACTACCTCGCGGGTCTGTGGGACCTTCAGGCCAAGAAACTCATCGCCCTCGCCATATTCGCCAGGACCAGTCTTAAAGAAGCGCATGAGGATCTTCCGCTGCTCCTCATTTTGCTGCGACTCCATGTATGTTATAATCTCTTTGGCTGTCATTTTTTCTTCTTTGGCTTCGGTTCTGGCAACTCCTTGCAAGTCTCGCTGACGAGTTCCGATAGATAGTCACGGTCATCCACGTCGGCGATATATTGTACGAAGTCCGTATTACTTGCCATAGCCTTTGTTTCTACTATTTCAGCATGCAAATTTACGAAATAAGTGAGAGAAATAGAAAGAAAAACAACTTTTTTCTTTCTATTTCCGAACGAAAGGTAAGTTCGACGAAGTCAAATTTACAAAATAATATGGAAATATGGTACATTTCTGCAATATTTTCACTACCTTTGCAAGCATAATCATCTTAAAGACAATATTATGAACATTGGAGACAAGGCGCCCGAGATTCTGGGCAAGGACGAACAGGGACGGGACATCCGTCTGAGTGACTACAAGGGTAGGAAGCTGGTGTTGTACTTCTATCCGAAGGATAATACCAGTGGTTGTACGGCTGAGGCTTGCAGTCTGCGCGACCATTATGGTGAGCTGCAGGGCAAAGGTTATGAGGTAGTAGGCGTGAGCAAGGACTCTGCCGCTTCGCATGTGAAGTTTAAGGAGAAGTACGAGTTGCCGTTCCCCCTGATTGCCGATGTCAATCACGAGCTGTTAGAGGCCATGGGTGCCTGGGGTGAGAAGTCGATGTACGGCAAAACGACCATGGGTACTATCCGCACTACCTTTATCATTAATGAAGAGGGTATCATCGAGCAAATCTTCGCTGGCAAGCAGGTGAAGACCAAGGAGCACGCTGAACAGATACTAAGCCTCACCCCCTAACCCCCTCTCCAAATAGCGAGGGGGAGCCTGCAACGTGTAAAGTGTAGATTTTTAAAAAACAATTATATGGGAAAGTTTGAATTGATGGCATTGCCATACGCACCAGATGCGTTGGAGCCAGTGATTAGTAAGGAGACAATTGCGTTCCATCACGGAAAGCATCTGGCGGGGTATGTGAATAACCTAAATGGATTAGCCTCACCCCCTAACCCCTCTCCAAATGGCGAGGGGAGTTTTGGAGAAAATGAGGCGCTGAAAGAGCTGGTCCTTCATAGTGAGGGAGCTATCCTAAATAATGCGGGGCAGATACTGAATCATAATATGTACTTTGGGCAGTTTACGGGGAAGCTGGGCAAACCGGCTCCAGCGGGAGAACTCGCTGAAGCGATTACCCGTGACTTTGGGTCGTTTGAGGCATTCAAGGAAGAGTTCCAAAAGAAGGGGGCAACGCTGTTTGGCTCAGGTTGGGTATGGCTGTCTGCTGATAAGGATGGTAAGTTGGTCATCACTCAGGAACCGAATGCAGCCAATCCTATTCAGAAGGGATTGAAGCCCCTGTTGACCTTCGATGTCTGGGAGCACGCATATTACTTGGATTATCAGAACCGTCGCCCTGACCACTTGGCTGCACTGTGGCAGATTATTGACTGGGAGGTCATCGAAAGCAGGCTTTCGAAGTGATAAATGATAAGTGGAAAGTAAAAAGTGAAGAAGTTTATTTCTGTTGTGCTGCTCGTTATGGCAGCTGTGACTATCCAAGCGCAGGTGAATACTACAACCGCTTTGTTGGGATCATGGTCGGGCAAACTGAAGGTCGGTGCTATGTCGCTGACACTTGTGTTACATCTGGAACAGGCTGATGGTTACGTGAAGGTGTCGCTTGATAGTCCTGACCAGGGTGCCAAGGGCATTCCTACATTCAAAGAGTACCTCAGTGATGACTCTTTGGCTGTTAAGGTTGAATCTATCGGCATGACCTATCGGGCTCGTTTGAAGGAGGGAAAACTCGATGGAACATTTTCTCAGAACGGCTTTTCAACCAAACTGGTGCTCACTAAGGGTGTGACTGAGGTGAAGCGCCCGCAGACTCCAAAGCCCCCTTATCCTTACGTGACGGACGACGTGGTGTTCAGGAATGAGGCTGACGGTGCGACGTTGTCAGGTACGCTGACATGGCCTGTGGGGTACGACAAGGACGCTAAGAAGAAACCTGTTGTACTGTTGTTGGTTTCGGGCAGTGGTCAGCAGAATCGCGATGAGGAGCTGTTTGAGCATAAGCCATTCCTTGTGATTGCTGACTATCTTGCACGTCTGGGTATTGCTACACTGCGCTATGATGACCGTGCTACCGGTAAGTCTGTTGGTGGTGAGGTGAAAAACGCGACCACTGCCGATTTCTCACGCGACGCTGCTGCAGGAATCGATTTCCTTCGCAGTAATAAGGCATTCAGCAAGGTTGGCATCTTGGGTCATAGCGAGGGCGGCTCTATCGCATTCAAGCTGGGGGCGCAAAAGAAGGTGGACTTCATCGTGTCGCTGGCGGGACCAGGTGTAAAAGGCGACACGTTGTTGGCTGCGCAGGCCAATCGTATTCTTTCGCTTTCCGGGCAACCTGCAAACATGACAGTCGAGAAGTATAGGCAGCAGGAAGCCGTACAACAGGTACCTTGGGTCAGATGGTTCTGCGATTACGACCCATCGGATGACATCCGCAAGACCCCTTGTCCCGTGTTTGCTCTCAATGGCAATCTAGACTGCCAGGTGCTCTCTTCGCTCAACCTCGAAGCCATCCGTTGCCTATTGCCTTCATCGAAGCGTCATCTGATCAAGGAATACCCATTCCTCAACCATCTCTTCCAACATTGCACGACGGGATTGCCTACTGAGTACGGACAGATTGAGGAAACCATCTCGTCTGAAGTTTTGGAAGACATTGCCAGATGGATACAATCTTTGTGATTTCTCTATCTGGCTGCCTCAAACGAATGTTGAACTGATGACCAGTCATATGGGCAATGTTCCCTATGTGGTTAAGACCATCAAACCGATGCTTACCATCCGTCTGAAGTCAGCAACAACGCTTAAAGATGTCAAGGTGCGTGGTAAGCGCGTCATAGACTCTATAGGGGCGAAAGCCATACCTATTAAGGAAATCAACATAAAGGATTACAGATGACCTCTTTTCTGAACATAGAAAATATAGCCCGGAGTGGGGATGGGGTGGAGTATCATCCGCTCATTCCTTTCTTGCCTGAAAATGCGAAGGTGCTGTTCTTAGGCAGTTTTCCTCCTCAGCGTAAGCGGTGGTGCATGGACTTTTACTATCCCAACTTCATCAATGACCATTGGCGCATTGAGGGGCAGATATTCTTTGGGGATAAGAACCATTTTGTGGATGTCAAAGCCAAGCGCTTTAAGATTGATGAGATCGTGGCTTTTTGCCAAGAAAAGGGTCTGGCTTTCTTTGATACCTCTACAGCCATCCGTCGTTTGCAGGACAATGCCTCGGACAAGTTCCTTGAGGTGGAAGAGCGGACTGATATCCGTGCGTTGCTGCAGCAGCTGCCCTATTGCCGGGCTATCATCACTACTGGCGAGAAGGCAACCGAGACCATCTGTGCCTCGTTGGATATCCCAGAGATTCCTAAGGTCAATACATCAGTTTCCGTATCTTCCATCATACATCATCCTTCATCCATCAGCCTGTGGCGTCTGCCGTCCTCCTCACGTGCCTATCCTCTGTCATTCGACAAGAAGGTGGAGGCGTATAGGAATTGCTTTGCTAAATTGAGAATTGTAAATTGAGTAGGAACACGCAGAACAGATTTTGGATTTATAGCTTCTGTGGTTTCTTGTCTTGTCGAAGGAACAACCCTGCGAGGATGGTGCCGCTAATCGAGTGCCAAGCACAACTGATGGCGCATGGCAATACAGATAGCGGCTGGGCAGCAAAGAAGGTGCCTTGCTTTTTTCTTCGCTTTTGATTGCTTCTTGCGCTTTTTTTTTGCTACCTTTGCATCGTCATTATTGTGACATTGCCAAATGAATACAATCTTTGTGAAACAGGGGCTCAAAACTATATTACTAATCCTAACAACAACGATGATGATGAATTGTAAAGGAAAAACGGTGTCACCAGTGGTGAGGCCGGCAACACAGGCGGGACGATTCTACGAAGCGAATCCTCAAGTGCTGGGCCACGAGGTGGACAGCCTGTTAGAGCGACATACAAAAGATCGTGTTTACGAGAACGTGGTGGCACTCATCGTGCCTCATGCCGGCTATTATTTCTCGGGCAATGTGGCAGCATCGGCATACGCCAGACTTGACCCAGAGCGACAGTACAAGCGGATTTTCTTGTTGGGTCCCAGTCATCATGAGTGGCTCGATGGGGCATCGGTGAACACGAAGGATGAATACTATTCCACGCCGCTGGGACAGGTCAAGGTGGACTGCGAAACGGCAAGACTATTAACAACCACGAATTTATCGAATTACACGAATGAAAAAAAGACCACAGATGATACGGATTTAACGGATTCTGTGTTTACTTATCGTCCGAAGGCGCATGACAGGGAGCATTGTTTAGAGGTGCAACTGCCTTTCCTGCAAAGGCGATTGAAGCAGTTGCCACCTATCGTACCTATTATCATCTCGACAAATGATTTCAAGAAACTGAAAAAGATAGCTGAGGTGCTGAAGCCCTATTTTACAGACGAGAATCTCTTTGTCATCAGCAGCGACTTTTCGCATTATCCGTCCTATGATGATGCCTGTGCTGTGGATACCAAGACGGGTAAGGCCGTGGAGAGTGGCGATGTGGAGCAGTTCATTGCCACGATTGAAGCTAATGCCCGTAGCGGCATCCGCAACTTGGCGACAAGTGCCTGTGGCGGGTATCCCATCATCACGCTGATGCTGATGATGGACAGCCACTGTCAGGTGAAGCACATCATGTATCAGAACTCTGGTGACATTGATGACCACGATCCCACACGCGTGGTGGGCTACCACTCGTTTGCTATCATTAGAAGCCTCCCCCTCGCTCGGCCGAAGGACGCTTGCAAGGCAAGAACCCCCTCCAAAGAGAAGGGGGGCTCAGACGGATTCTTACTGTCTGATGAGGAAAAGGATATGCTGAAGAAGATTGCCTACGAGAGCATCAAGGACAGTCTCGAAGGAAAAAGGATAGCGCAGCTCGCTCTCAATTCTCAATTCTCAATTCTCAATTCAAAATGTGGTGCCTTCGTTTCGCTCCATAAGCAGGGTCGCTTGCGCGGCTGCATCGGACATTTTGGCGAGGACTATCCGCTACATGAAATTGTGGCTGAGATGGCGCGTGCTGCCGCCTTTGAAGACCCGCGGTTCATGCCTGTAACACGTGATGAGCTCGATGACCTTGACATCGAGATTTCTGTCCTTACCCCTATGCGTCGCATTCAGAGCATTGATGAGTTCCAGTTGCACAAACACGGGATATACATTAAAAAAGGTCATCGTAGTGGCACCTTCCTGCCTCAGGTGGCCGATGATGTGAACTGGACCAAGGAAGAGTTCGTAGGCCATTGCGCACAAGACAAGGCTGGTCTTGGTTGGGATGGCTGGCGCGATGCTGAACTATACGTATATGAAGCAATTGTGTTCTAATTCATAATGCATAATTAATGGCTGCGCACGAGTGTCGGTATTATCAGCAGTTGGGCGATGGGGTGGTGGAGTGTCTGCTCTGTCCGCATCATTGCCGTATTGCCAATGGCAGGACGGGACGCTGCCGTAGTCGCAGGAACCATGATGGGGTGCTCGTCAGCGAAGTCTATGGCAAGCCCTGTGCGTTGGCCATCGACCCCATAGAGAAGAAACCGCTCTATCACTTCCATCCTGGTACCACCTGTCTTTCGCTGGCCTGTACAGGTTGCAATTTCCGCTGTTTGAACTGTCAGAACCACGACATTTCGCAAGTAGCACCAGATGATGTGGATCATTATGAGTTAAGTCCAGAGCAGGTTGTAGCCCTCTGCCTGAAGCATCATTGTCCAGGTATTGCCTATACTTATACCGAACCGCTCACCTACATCGAATACATCATCGATACGGCTCGTTTAGCACATGAAAAGGGACTTTGGAACATCCTTGTCACAGCGGGTTATGTCTGTCAGGAGCCGCTTGCCGACCTATTGCCTTATCTTGATGCTGCCAATATCGACCTGAAGTCGTTCTCTGACAATATCTGTCAACGTGTCAGTGGAGGTCACCTACAGCCCGTGCTTGACACTATTCTGACTATGCGTGATGCTGGTGTTTGGATAGAAATCACCAACCTTGTCATCCCTGGAGTCAACGACGATATGGATATGATTCGCCAGATGTGTCGATGGCTCGTGGACAATGGACTCGCAGTCAATCCCCTACATTTCAGCCGTTTCTTCCCCCGCTTCAAGATGCAGGACCTTCTACCGACTCCTATTCAGACATTGAAGCAAGCAAAACAGATTGCCGAGGAAGAAGGCTTGCGGTACGTTTATTTAGGAAATTGCCAGATTCTTTAGGATGGTGGCTGAGGTGTGACGTGTCTTCAGAATTTGTTGATGAGTCCCACCACCTGAGCCACTTCCTCCATAGTGATGGACGGGCCTATCGGCAGGCTCAGTTCCTCGTCTGCCAGCCGCTCGGTGATGGGCAGTGACAGCTGTGGATTGTTCCAGTCTGCCTTGGCATAGCATTCCTGCTTGTGTGAGGCTATGGGATAATGGCAAGCAGTGCCTACTTCGTTTTGCTCCAGATAGTCGTGAAGGGCATCGCGACGTCCGCCAGCCACTATGATGGGAAACAAGTGATAGACATTCTGCTCGTTGGGCAGCAGGTCGGGGAGGGTGATGAGCGGGTTGTTGATATGCTCATAGTAATAGTGGGCCACCTCCTTGCGGTGCTGGTTGTCCTCAACAAGATACTTCAGCTTCACGTCAAGCACGGCAGCCTGAATCTCGTCAAGGCGGCTGTTGCGGCCCGTATATTTGAACACATATTTACGTTGTGAGCCGTAGTTGGCCAAAGCGCGAATGGCTTTTGCCAGCTCTTCGTCGTTGGTGGTTACGGCTCCACCGTCGCCCAGTGCTCCTAAGTTCTTGCCCGGGTAGAACGAATGGCCGGCAGCATCGCCGATGCTGCCAGTCACGCGACCGTCAAAATGTTTACACCCATGTGCCTGGGCATTGTCCTCCACAAGCTTCAAGTTGTATTTCCTGCATAACTCGCCAATCTTGTCGGTGTAGGCATTGCGGCCGTACAAGTGAACGAGGGCAATAGCCTTGGTATGAGGTGTTATGACTGTCTCTATCTTGTCATCATCCAGTTCCAATGTGTTTGGCCTCGGTTCTACGAGTACTGGCTTCAGTCCGTTCTCTGTAATGGCGAGGATGGTGGCGATATAGGTGTTGGCAGGAACGATGACCTCGTCGCCGGGCTGCATCACCCCCATTTCAATGTATGCACGGAAGATCCAGATAAGCGCATCAAGGCCATTGGCACAGCCTACACAGTATCTCGTGCCGATGAACTCGGCATAGTGCCGCTCAAACTGTTCGTTCTCCCGGCCTTGGAGATACCAGCCATCGTTGACCACACGGCTCACAGCCTCGTTTATTTCTGCACCATGAAGGGCAGTGACATCTTTTAGCGAAAGAAATGGAATGTAATTCATCTTTGAGTCCACTTGTAAAAGTGGCATTGTTTATTTAAGATTACAAAATTACAATATTTTCCATAAACCGCCAAATATTCACGTATTTTTTGTGAGTCTTAATTGTGTATGCAGTCATTTAAATTTTGCGCACAAAATTTCAAATATTCCAGAAAAAAGGTGTAACTTTGCGGCAAATATTATGACGACGATGGAATGTAATGCAGATTTTAAACAGTATAGCCAACCCTATTTGAAACTCACGGTAACGCAGCGCAAGTTTCTGTGCTTCCTGGCCTATACAGGCAAGAAGACCGACGAAATGTTGTTGTCGGTCTATCGGCATGGCGAAGACATGAAGGCTGACCAGTTGAAGAAGTTGGTCAACGGCCTGCGTCCTTTCTATGACACAGACTTCTACAATTATCGCAGCGAATACCAGCTGCATGCCTATCATATTGCTCCGCTGATACTCTATATGTTGAAGGTGATGCCTCAGTGGAAGGAGTACTTCGACAAGTTCTACAAAAAGCACCAGTCACCACAATCTATGATGCTGATATATCGGATAGAGTGTTGTCTTGAGGGAAAGCCGGTGGAGCTGAGTAGTAAGGCTACGGCTTTCCGTGATGCCGACATCCTGGTGCCGCTGGCTTCCGATGCGCGTTTCATCCCCATGATGACAGACATACTGGATGGCAACCGATTTGTGCAGAGTGTGGTTATTTATCAGGTAGAGAATGACATTGCAGACCCGGAGAATGTCATCGGACAGATTGCCAGTTTCTACTATAGTCGTATGATGCTCACCCATGCCAATGAACTGAAAGATGTTGTGGCCCTGTATGATTTCTTTAAGCAGGGACGCTACGACGAGAAAGTGGCCAGGAGAAAAGGACTCTATAGCAGTCTGCTGGTTAGTGCCCAGGCTCTGTATGCTGGCGACTATGCTACGGCTTTTAACATGATGGCCGTAGCCATTCGCGAGACGAACAAGACACGACAGACTCAGTCGAAAGGATTCTTCTACCGTGTGCTTAACAACTACCTGCTGGTCATGACCTACTATTTCCATAAGTCTGACGATGGCAGAAAATTGGCTGCATTGGTGAAGAAGGACTATTTCATGCAGAACACCGAGTCGCGCCCTGCTACGTGGCTGGCCAGTTACTTCTCGTCCGGCACGTTACCTACACAAAGAACCATCAACGACTACCTGAAAGGCTGCGTCGTTGGAGGCAACACGACGTTAGAGACTTATCTCGCATTATTGGTTGCCCGATTCCTGCACATTGACGTGGAATGGCCCAAGAACCTTCCTGCTGTTCCAAACATACGGATTCTGCGCCATGAGCTGTCGCCTTGGCTGTCGCTCTCTGATGAGGAAAAACGGCAGTTGACCGATGACTTCGGAGGCGAACCGCTACTGTCGCGCATCCGCTATAAGCAGCCGTGGGAACTGTTGCTCGAAGAACTGACACCACAGGCAGAGACGGCCAAGGTAAAGGAAGAACGCCAGGTGCGTGTCTGTTATATCTTCAGCGGTTACGAAAAAGTGGAAGCTCGTGAGCAGACTCGTCTGCAATCAGGAGCCTGGGGGGCTGGCAGGCGTATGACCATACAGCGTTTCAAGCAGGGTGCCGACTATATGGACGACATCGACCGGCAGATTGCCAATACTGCCGACTACTGGGACTATGACTTGGATTTGGAGCGGGTACTGCCTTATCTCATCGGTTCCGACCGCGTCTATACAGGTTGGAGGGCACCCTTCGCTCCCGTTACCATTGATGAGGAGAAACCCTACCTGATGATTGAGCGCACGAAAACGGCCTTCACCGTAAAGTCTAACATCGGTAGTGCAGACCTGAGTGATCCTGTCGTTTACCGCAAGGACAGCGAAACCCACTATACCGTCATCACGATGACCGAACGCCAGCGTTCCTATTACCAGAAACTGCTGGCCATTGGTAGTTTCCCTTTAGAGGCTGAAGAGCAGTTGCGCGAGTTCCTACCCAAGGTGAGCGATGTGGTCGAGGTGCATAGCGACCTGGTGGAGGGCGGCACCACACTGGAACACCGCGACGGTTCACCGATGCTTTGTCTACAGGCTCTGCCACAAGACGGTGTGCCGGGTCACTACAGCGTATGGTGTCTGGCTCGTCCGTTGCCCGATGGCAAAACGCTGTTCGACCCAGGTCAGGGTCTGAATCCCTGTGTGGCCGAGCAGGACGGCGTGCGCTATCAGGTGAAGCGCGATATCAAGGGCGAGCGGGCTAATCTGGCACAGCTTCGCACCTTTATCAGCGACAACGACCTGTCGGGACTCGATGCCGATGAACTCTTTGCCGACCGCATGCCTGCTGACCTGAATGCCGAAGGACTGCTGATGCTGATGGACTTCGTGCGCCAGCAGGGCGAACAGTTCTATATGGAATGGCCAGAGGGCGGACAGCTGAACCTGAAGACGGCACAGCCCTCGGCATGGAACATCTCGCTGCGGTCGAAGAGTGGATGGTTCGAGGTGGAGGGCGAGATTCCCATCGACGATGACACCGTACTCACCGTTGGCCAGCTGTTGCAATTGGTTGCCGAGAGTCCGCGAGGTGGCTTCATCCGTCTGAACGATACCGACTTCCTGGCCCTCAGCGACCGACTGCGCAAACAGTTGGCACGGCTGGAAAGCCTCACCGTGAGCAATCGCGGACACCTGCAGATATCAGAGTTTCATGCCTCGCTCCTGGGTAGTGCACTCAGTGGTGAACTGGAAATCAAGCACGACAAGCGCATTGACCAGCTGCAGAAGAAAATCAAGCAGAGTATGGCGCAGCAGCCCGATACGCCCAAGACGCTGAAGGCTGAGTTGCGTGAATACCAGACCGACGGCTACCAGTGGATAGCCCGTATGACAGGGTGGGGTGCCGGTGTCTGTCTGGCCGATGACATGGGACTGGGAAAGACGGTGCAGACCATCGCCTTCCTGCTGCATACAGCCGACAAGGGACCGGCTCTGGTGGCAGCACCCGCCTCTGTGGTACTCAACTGGCAGCGCGAGTTGCAACGCTTTGCACCGTCGCTCCATGTCGAGGTGCTGAACACCGCTGCCGACCGTAAAAGCATGGTAGAGCAGGCTAAAGGCGGCGACGTGATCCTGACCACCTACGGCCTGTTTGTCACCGAGGACGAGGTGCTCTGCGCCAAGGAGTGGAACACCGTGTGTCTGGACGAGGCCCACGTCATCAAGAACCGACAGACCAAGACCTCGGCGGTAGTGATGAGGCTGCAGGCCACCCACCGCATCATCCTCACTGGTACGCCCGTGCAGAACCATCTGGGCGAGCTGTGGAACCTGTTCCAGTTTGCCAACCCAGGACTGCTGGGCAGTCACGAGCAGTTCCGACAGAAATATATCGTACCTATAGAGCAACAAGATAATAAGGAACGCTCGCGACAGTTGAAGCGCATCGTCAGTCCGTTCATGCTGCGCCGTACCAAACAGGAAGTCATCGAGGAACTGCCCGACAAGACCGAAATTAACCTCCCCGTAGAACTCAGCGACGACGAGTTGGCTGTCTACGAGGTCATCCGTCGCCGTGCCAAGCAACTGTTGGAAGACGAACAGTCGGCCTCTGGTGTCAGTGTCAACACGCTGGCCGAGATTACCCGTCTGCGTCAGGCGGCCTGCTCTGCCGAGTTGGTGGAAAAGAGCTGGAAAGGTGAGTGTTCCAAGCTCAATGCCATGAGCGACCTGCTACAGGAAATCGTCGATGGCGGCAATGCCGTCCTGGTGTTCAGCCAGTTCACCTCGTTCCTCTCTATGGTGCGTGAGCGGTTGGACAAGCAGAAGCAGCCCTATCTTTATCTCGACGGATCAGTGCCTGTGCGTCAGCGCGACCAGTTGGTACAGCAGTTCCAGCGTGGTGAGTGTCCCGTGTTCCTCATCAGCCTGAAGGCTGGTGGCTTGGGACTGAACCTGACGGGTGCCAATTATGTCATCCATCTGGATCCGTGGTGGAATCCCGCCATCGAACAACAGGCTACCGACCGCGCCTATCGCATTGGTCAGCGACAGAACGTCACCGTCTATCACCTCATCTCGCAGCATACCATTGAGGAGAAAATCCTGCGTCTTCACCAGACCAAACGCAACCTGGCTGATGCCATGCTCGAAGGAACCAACGAGAGTCATAAGCTGACCAGTAAGGAACTCTTGGCCATGATAGATGGAAAATAATAATGAGCAATTGCCAATGCCAGTCATAATGACATCCTTTACTACTGGCCGACCTTGGTCAGCCGATCGGC
>Ga0256407_10007112_pt1 | contig 17016 bp, 12 predicted proteins | sample RumenRJG_04DNA_FD_193489 | JGI IMG/M metagenome (GOLD analysis project Ga0256407, IMG submission 193489) | Bovine rumen microbial communities from Lethbridge, Alberta, Canada - RJG_04 | ecosystem: Host-associated > Mammals > Digestive system > Stomach > Rumen | place: Canada: Alberta...
AAAAAGAACTACGGAAATGACAGTTCCTGGAAAAAAGTACTCTTTATATTCAACCCGGTATCTGGAAGATCCCAGATCAGAACAGATCTGGTGGACATTCTGGAGATCTTATCAAGGAAAGATTATGTGGTCACATGCTATCCCACAAGATGCAGGGGAGACGCGAGAAACCTTGTGAGAACAAGAAAAGAAGACTATCTGTATGTGGTGTGCGCGGGCGGAGACGGCACCCTCGACGAAGTGGTCAGCGGCATGATGGAACATCCTGACAAGCCCTTTGTGCCTATCGGATACATACCTGCGGGGACAACCAATGATTTCGCGGCGAGCCTTGGAATTCCTTCGGATATGAAGGCAGCCGCCAGGGTGGTCGCTTACGGGAAACCCTATGAGTGCGATCTGGGCCTCTTTAACAAAGAAACCTATTTCACTTATGTGGCAGCTTTCGGCATATTCACGGAGACTTCCTATCAGACGCCCCAGGACCTCAAGAACCAGCTGGGTCATCTGGCTTACGTCCTGCAAGGTATGATGGACCTGGGCAAGGCGCGCACTTACCGCTTTCATGTTGAGTCCGACGAGTTCTCGGTGACAGACAATTTTGTCTTTGGAATGATCACCAATTCCAAGTCCGTGGGAGGATTCCCGGATATAACAGGGAGCGAGGTGGATATGAACGACGGCCTTTTTGAGGTGACACTGATCAAAATGCCCGCCAATATCCTTGAACTTAATGATATCCTGCAGTATGTCAGCCACTTGACAGACACCTCGGACATGGTCTACCGGTTCAAAACATCGCATCTTGTACTTGAGTCGGACGAGCCGGTCAACTGGACCAGAGACGGGGAGTACGGAGGCGTCTTTAAAAGAGTGGAGATCGACAATCTTCACCGGGCAATGAAGATCATAGCCCCCGGTGAGTTTAATATGGCAGGAGTGCCTGATACACCGTAAAGACAGTAATCAGCGAGGAGACAGCAGTATGGAGAATAATACGCCGGCTTATGAAAGCGGAGAATATGTGACCTTTCATGTCACGGCCCGGGACGGAAGAGACGTGGAGATGGCTGTAGTGGACGAGTTCGATATCGAGAACAGGCACTATGTCGTCAGCTGCGTTGTCGAGAACGATGAGATAAAAACAGACGGACAGTATATCTACCGGTGTCACGTCCAGGGGGATGACTTCACAGTTGAGCCTATACTTGATCCCAAGGAGTTCGAGTGGATCTCGCGGGCTTATATGAAACTGTGAACGCCGCTTTGAACAAATTGTTCATAGGATTTTACACAAAATTCATAAATCGGTAATGTGCATTTCTCAAAATAAGTGTACAATTACAAATACAAGGGCACTGTTAACAGATTTGAATATGGAGGAATGGATTATGAGACTTTTTGGAAAACTGATCGTAGCAGCAGTCACTGCGGCAGCAGCTGCAGGCGCGGCGTATTACCTGAAGAAACGCGCTGATGAAGACGCATATGATATTGATGAGTTCGACGAGGACTTCGAAGACGAAGACACTTTTGAGGACGAGGTTGAGGCGCCCGCTGAAGATGAGGCTGAGGCAGAGGCAGCTGAGCCCGCTGAAGAAGAGGTCGTAAAGAGCGACATCGCTGAAGAGGACAAGGTTGTCCTCGGCCAGGGAGTGGAGACTGCCGATCTCGACGGCGACGGAAAGGCCGACGCGGTCTATGTAGACCTTGACAAAGACGGCAAGATCGACGCAGTAGCTGTCGATACAGATGATGACGGGAAAGCTGACAAGGTCCTGATCGATACCGACGGAGACGGCGTCTGTGATACCGTGATCTCTACAGAGGAGACGGCAGAGGAAGCTGCAGAGGAGAAGACAGAGGAATAAGACCGGATAACGGAGGCAACGGATGAGAACCCAAGGCGGGTTTTCATCCGTTTTTTTGCGTCATCAGTCATAAGGCCGGTGTAAATAATCCAAAGCGGCAGACGGGAGTATGGTATAATTAAGCATACGATCATGTATATGAGCAAGGAGGGTATGGTTATGGGGATGATCACATCTGATTTTTACAGCAGGTTCGGGAAGATCGACATTGTGGAGTCTCCCTTCACCGCGGAAGAACTGATGAGTCTGGCTTCGATCGATACACAGGAGCAGTTCGCGGCCTGGACAGCGGAGAACGGGGACACATCCTATATTCCCGCGGAGATCTTTCTGACGCTTTTGGAGGACCGCGCTTTCTTTGAGCAGATCTGCGGATTTGTCGACGGCGGGGAATATGTCGTTTTGAGCGGAGCCACATTGGCGTGCAGGACCTCTCACAGCAGCAGGATGGGCCTGACCCGGGAAGATGTACAGCAGAATATCCAGGGATTTTTCCTTAAAGATGAGGAGATGACCTACAGCATAGAGAGCGTTCTGACGGGGACCCGCGAGTGGGTCAGCAGCCTCTATGTCTTCGCGAACGGATGGGTCGGCATCGAGACTGAGCGCTTCGCGGACAACGACTGGCACGAGGATGATGATTCCGCGCAGGACAGCGTGCCTGAGCCGGCCTCCAGCTATCTGCTCGACGCGGAGGGCGAGCTTGTGGCTTCTCCCGATATCAGATATGATATCGAGGCCTGGATGGATTTCGTGGATATGTTCTCTACAGTCCACGAGGAGGCCATAGCGACTGATACGCCGGATGACGCTGAGAGGCGCGAAGTGGAGTTCAGAAGCGGGAAGGACGACTACATCGTGTTCTCCGAAGAGGTGGCGGGCGCCATGAAGGAAGGCAGACCTGTGGTCGTCATCGAGAGCGCGGCGACTTTCGGCGGCATGATCTATCCCGGGATCGCCGAGTTCGCGTACCGCATGAGGAACGTCGTCAGAGAGAACGGAGCGGTACCTGCCTTCGCCGCTATTTTGAACGGACAGATCCATGTGGGGCTGACAGATGAAGAGATCCTTTATCTCGAACAGAAGAGGGGATCGATCTTCAAGGCTTCCGCGAGGGACATTCCGATCCTGCTGGCTAAGAAGCAGGACGGCGTCATGACGATCGCGGCGGCGGTCAAGACGGCGCAAATGGTAGGGCTGCCTGTAGCCAGCGGAAGCGGGATCGGAGGCGCGCAGATCGGAGCTGAGAAGACTATGGACATCTCCACAGATCTGGAGTCCCTTGCCAGGAACAGGGTCATGGTGGTATGTTCCGGAACAAAGCCTATTCTGGACCTCTCGCTCACCATGGAATACCTCGAGACAGCAGGCGTTCCCGTGGTCGGTTACGGTACGGACAGAATGCCCGAGTACATGGTGCGCGGCAGCGGATTCCGCCTCACCTACCGCATGGATACCCCGGAGGAGCTGGCGGAAGTCATGCACATCAAGGAGGTCATGGACATACCGGGCGGCGTGCTGGTAGTAAACCCCGTGCCTAAGGAATATGAGCTCGATCCGGTAAAGACCAGGAAAGCAGTGGACGAGGCTATGGAGGACGTCAGGAAAAACCACGTCATGGGCAAGGCCATCACAGGCTACATGATGGGCAGAATCAAGGAATACCTGGGTCCCGACAGCGTGGAGTCCCAGAAAGCCTTCCTTATCAACAACGCGGAGCTCGCGGCGAAGATCGCGGGCGCGGTCGCGAAACAGAAGAAGTGACGACAGCCTGGTCCAGGGCGTGTCAGATGGATGCTGAGACAGAGGGAATGCAAAAAAGGATTTGCATTCCCTCTGTTTTCCTCGTAATATGAATGTACCGGAATTCTTCCGGCGGACCGCGGAGTTCTTCTGCGGTTATAGTTCCCGTATTTTTAAATTTTATATTGTGCACAGGCAATACGGTGCGGGAGTCTGTCTTTTGATCATTTTCCGAATCCCCAAAAGCAGGTTTTTCGCGCTGCAGATCTGCCTGGGAAAGGAGAAAAATGAATTACAAAGTGTTCAGAAGCGCTGTTCTCGAACTGCTAGAAGAGGACAAGGAGTGGGAAGTGGAGACCGACTGGGAAGAAGATGCCGGCGGATCTTCAAAGGGGATTTTAAACGGAACCGGCGCCGACGCGGACTTCGCGGAGGACTTTATAGAGATGGAGCAGGAGAAGGGAGCTATCTATGAGTTCCTGTCGGTCTCTGTTGGCAAGCTCTTTCTCTTCTATCAGGATGAGGGCTGGGACGCTGTGGTCCGTGAACTGGAGAGACACACCCGCAGGGGAAGGACGGCGTTCGGGAGAAACAGGGGGATCGACTACGCCGCGAGGCTTGACGAGGCCGGGAAGGAACTCTACGAGAGACTCAGAAAGCTCCGCTCGGAGATCGCGCTGAAAAAACAGCTCCCCTCTTACTTTATCTTCACGAACCGCACTCTTTATGAGATGTGCTGCAGCCTGCCCGGTACGATGGAGGAATTTCGGGCTCTTTATGGCGTCGGAGAGAAGAATTCGCAGGAATACGGGCAGCCTTTCCTTGAAACAATCCTGGAATTTAATGGTGGGATTATGAAATAATTGTATACCAGTGTACAAATATTCATTGCAAAGCCTTTGTAAACCATATATAATCGTACTTATCCTTAAGAATTACGAACCAATCTTTCCAAACGCAGAAAAATTGGACATAGAATGATCAGATAAAGGAGAGATAAGTATGAAAGCATATGCGGAAATGACCAGAGAGGAACTCACTGCCGAGCTGGCGCAGCTCAAGGAGACCTATAAGAGTTACCAGAAGATGGACCTGAATCTGGACATGAGCAGAGGAAAGCCCAGCGTTGAGCAGCTCGATCTGTCCATGGGACTTATGGACGTGCTCTCATCGGACTGCGACCTGGCCTGTGAGGACGGAACGGACTGCCGCAACTACGGCGTTATTGCTGGCGTGCAGGAGGCGAAGGTCCTTCTGGGCGACATGATGGAGAACAATCCCGACAACATCATTATTTTCGGTAACTCCTCTCTGAACGTCATGTACGATACAGTTGCAAGAGCAATGACTCACGGCGTCATGGGAAATACTCCCTGGGGCAAACAGGACAGAGTGAAATTCCTGTGCCCGGTTCCCGGATATGACAGACATTTCGCGATCACGGAATATTTCGGCATTGAGATGATCCCGGTTCCCCTGACTCCGGAAGGCCCTGACATGGACATGGTAGAGAAACTGGTCCACGAGGACGATACCATCAAGGGAATCTGGTGCGTGCCCAAATACAGCAATCCCACAGGCTATTCCTATTCGGATCAGACAGTCAGGAGATTCGCAAGGCTCAAGCCCGCGGCTCCCGATTTCAGGATCTTCTGGGACAATGCCTATGGCGTGCATCACCTGTATGAGCACAAGCAGGATCACCTGATCGAGATCCTCATGGAGTGCAAGAGAGCGGGTAATCCGGACCTGGTTTACAAGTTCTCCTCCACATCCAAGATCACTTTCCCCGGAAGCGGCATCGCGGCGCTGGCGACGTCCCCCAACAACCTTGAGGACATCATTTCCCAGCTGAAGATCCAGACGATCGGCCACGATAAGGTGAACCAGCTGCGCCACGTGCGCTATTTTGGCGACATCCACGGTCTGATGGTCCATATGAAGAAGCACGCGGATATCCTCCGTCCCAAGTTCGAGATGGTGGAGAAGATCCTGGAAGACGAGATCGGCGGACTCGGCATCGGCGAGTGGACAAAGCCGATCGGAGGCTACTTTATCAGTTTTGATTCCCTGCCCGGCTGTGCCAAGGCGATCGTTAAGCGCTGCAAGAAGTGTGGCGTCAAGATGACGCCCGCGGGCGCCACATGGCCCTATGGCAAGGATCCTTTCGACACTAATATCCGCATCGCGCCCTCCTATCCTCCGCTGGAGGACCTGAGGATCGCGACGAAACTGTTCGCTCTCAGTATCAAAATAGTGAGCGCGGAGAAGCTCCTGAGCGAAATGCAGGAGAAAGAAGCGTAATATCGACACGTAAAACGGGGCCTGTATCTGCAGGCTCCGTTTTTTTGCCGCCGCCTTTGCGACAAAAAATGCTATAATAACTCTGTACGTTTGGGCGATGTTTATTGACCTGTTTCATGCAGGTTGTTATGATGGGGAGTATCCCTTGGAAGGTGCGGCGACGAGAGTCGGACTGAGGCTTAAGGGGGCAATACTGATACGGAGTGAGAAATCGGAATGAGAATAGACAGAAAGAACGGGCGGAGCAGGTTGGCCGCCGGTCTTATGATATTAATCGCAGCTGCGGCAGCGCTTACAGGATGCGGCAAGGTTTCACAGGGCTACACGGTAGAAGGCGGGGACGATGAGAGGTCTCTTGTCACGGATGAATCATTTGCCGCCATGTACGCCACAATGGCGTGCGCGCAGGACGAAGAAATGGATGGCAGCTGGACAGAGTACGAGGGATCCTCTTACGCCGCGGAGGGGGCTGCGGAGGTCGCGCCTGAGGAAGAGGAAGGTAGAAAATGGAGGACGATCCTGGAGGACGTGAGCCTTTTCAGCAGTCCTGAGAACGGAAGGGTCCTGATCGTGGTCCCCAAGGGGAGCAAAGTCGACGTCCTGACCAAGAAGCAGGACGGCTGGTACCAGATCCGCTACCGCGGGACAACCGGCTATGTAAAATCGGGCTACTTTGTGGAAGACTGGGAAGCGGAGCGGGCCGAGCGCATTGCCAGAGAGGAAGCGGAGGCCAAGAAGAAGGCTGAGGAAGAGGCCAGGAAGAAGGCCGAGGAAGAGGCTAAGAAGAAGGCGGAAGAGGAAGCAAGAAAGAAGGCCGAGGAAGAGGCCAGGAAGAAGGCGGAAGAAGAGGCCAAAAAGAAGGCTGAGGAAGAGGCTGCAAGGATCGCCGCGGAGAAAGCGGCAGAAGAAGCGAGGAAAGCCGAAGAAGCCGCTAAGGCCGCTGAAGAAGCCAGACTCAAAGCTGAAGAAGAGGCCAGGAAGAAAGCTGAAGAGGAAGCGGCAAGAAAGGCTGAGGAAGAAGCGAGGGCTGCGGAGAGAGCCAGGGCAATGGCCGCCGGAGAGGTGACCAGAAGGCTCGCGGAGACCGTAAACATGCGTGATCCCGATGATCCGGATATCCTGTTCGGCATTGTTCCTCACGGAGCTTATGTCACTGTTTTGGCCGATTTGGGCGACGGCTGGTACCTTGTGGATTACGAAGGAATGGAAGGCATGATCAAGGGCGGCTATTTCACGGAGGAGGACCCGTAAATGATCAAAAAATACAGTTTCGGAAAGGTATTCAGAACAGAGTCGGTAGCTGTCAGTCTTGAGGCTCAGAGCGGCCCTGTGCCCTTTGTGGCGGTCGACGGGCAGGAGATGTCTTTCACATACAGGATGGATCCGCAGGATGTGGTCTATGGTCTTGGCGAGAACGTCCGCGGGATCAACAAGAGAGGCTGGATCTATGAGAGCAAGTGCAGTGATGAACCCAGGCACCTTGAGGATCGGAGGTCGCTGTACGCTGCGCATAACTTCCTCGTAGTGGACGGAAAGGAAACTTTCGGGCTCTTTATCGATTATCCCGGTATTCTGACTTTTGACGTAGGCTATACCGATATCAATGTGCTCAGGATCACAGCTTCGGATTGGAATCTGGACGTCTATGTGATCGACGGGGACGGCCCCCGCGACGTGATCAGGCAGTTCCGCCGGCTGATCGGAAGAAGCTATATCGCGCCTCTGTGGGCTTTCGGAAACGGGCAGAGCCGCTGGGGCTATATAAACGCGGAAGATGTGCGCGAAGTCGTGAAGAGGCACCGCGAGGGAGGGATCCCGCTCGATATGGTCTATCTCGATATCGACTATATGGAGAGATTCAAGGATTTCACGGTGAATACCGAGAGATATCCTGACTTTGCGGGCTTTGTGAAGGAGATGAAGGAGCAGCACATCCGTATCATTCCGATCATTGACGCCGCAGTCAAGGAAGAGAAAGGTTATCCCGTCTACGATGAGGGTATTGAAAAGGGATATTTCTGCACTGATGAGAGCGGAAAACCTTTTGTCGGCGCTGTGTGGCCCGGCCGCTCCCTCTTTACGGATATGCTCAACAAAGAGGCGAGGGACTGGTTTGGAAATCAATACAAATTCCTTCTGGACCAGGGTATCGAGGGTTTCTGGAACGATATGAACGAGCCCTCCATTTTCTACGCGGAGGACAGGCTCGCGGACGTTCTGGAGGAGATCGCGGAGATGAGAAACGGGGATGGAAACTTGGATCTTGACGCTTTCTCCCACTTTACGAATCTGGTCGGAAGCCTCTCTGCGAACGCTGAAGATTACAAGAAGTTCTATCATTGCGTGGACGGAGAGCGGATCCGCCACGACAAAGTGCACAATTTATACGGCTACAACATGACAAGAGCGGCAGGAGAAGCTTTCGAGCGCCTTGTGCCCGACAAGAGGATCCTGATGTTCTCGAGAGCATCCTGCGTCGGTATGCACCGTTACGGAGGAATCTGGCAGGGCGACAACAAGTCATACTGGGCGCATCTTCTGATGAACCTCAAGATGACGGCTTCGCTCAACATGTGCGGATTTATCTATACCGGAGCGGATCTGGGCGGATTCGGCAGCGACACCACAGAGGATCTGGTGATGCGTTGGTACGCGCTCGGCGTGTTCCTGCCCCTTATGCGAAATCACTCCGAAATGGGTACGCGCCTGCAGGAGGTCTACCGCTTTACGGACCTGGAGGGCTTTAAGAATATCATCGGGCTCCGCTACAGGCTTCTTCCCTATATTTACAGCGAGTATATGAAGGCGGTCCTTAGGGGCGACCTGATGTTCCGGCCGCTGGCTTTTGACCATCCGGACGACGCGCGCTGCAGAACGATCGAAGATCAGCTCTATCTGGGCGATGAGCTTATGATCGCGCCGGTCTATGAGCAGAATGCCCGGGGAAGATATGTATATCTGCCGGAGAGAATGAAGATGCTCCGCTATACAAGAGACGGAGTGTTTAATGAGAAGATCCTGGAGAAGGGCGATCACTACGTGGAGGTGGGGCTCTCCGACGTCGTCTTCTTCCTCAGAGAGGGACATGCGATCCCGCTCGCCTCGGGCGGACAGTGCGTGGACGAGGTGGATTTTGACAAGCTGACGATCCTCACCTTTGGAGATGACGCTGTCTACGAGTACTATCACGACGACGGCGTCAGCAAGAATTATGAGGATCCCGGAAACTGGCGCGCGCTGAGCGCCTGTAAAGAATGAGGTTTCCGCGAATCTTAGGGCAGACATTTCGACAGGGAGGAAGTTATGGAGAAAAAATGGTGGCATGACAAAGTTGCCTATCAGATCTACCCCAAGAGCTTTATGGATAGTAATGGAGACGGCATCGGCGATCTGCAGGGCATCATCAGCAGGCTGGATTATCTGAAAGATCTGGGGGTGGACATCCTGTGGCTTTCTCCGATCTACAAGTCCCCGCTCGCGGATGAAGGATACGATATTTCGGATTATTACGCGATCGATCCCAGGTTCGGCAGTATGCAGGATATGGAAGAACTGATCGCGGAGGCAAAAAAGCGCGGGATGACCGTCCTGATGGACCTGGTGGTCAATCACTGCTCGGACGAGCATGAATGGTTTAAAAAGGCCTGCGAAGATCCCGACGGTCAGTATGGAAAGTATTTCTATCTGCGGGACAAGGGCCCGGAGGGGAAGCTGCCGACCAACTGGAGATCCTATTTCGGCGGTCCCTGCTGGGATGAGCTGCCGGGAACCGATAAGCTGTATATGCATGTCTTTCACAGAAAGCAGCCCGATCTCAACTGGGAGAACCCGGAACTTCGCGAGGAAGTATACAAGAACATCCGCTGGTGGATGGAGAAGGGGATCGGCGGTTTCCGCATAGATGCCATTATCAATATCAAGAAGCCGGCCGTACTCCACGACTATCCCGCGGACAGGGACGACGGCCTTAGCAGCGTGGACAACATGCTTATGGAAGCCGAGGGGATCGGCGAGTTCCTGGGCGAGATGCGCGACAAGGCATTTGCGCCCTATGACGCTTTTACAGTCGGAGAGGTCTTTGATGAAAAGGAAGGGGACCTGCCCCTGTTCATCGGCGAGAACGGCTATTTCTCCACGATGTTCGACTTCTCCGTGGAACTGTACGGCAGGAGCGGCAAGGGCTGGTTCGATATGAAGCGGATCGACATCGACGCGTTCAGAAACTGCATGTTCGGTGCACACAAGAAGATCGGTGACATCGGTTTCTATTCCACCATCATTGAAAATCACGACGAACCAAGAGGCGCGAGCCGTCTTCTCTCGGACGAGATCCGATGCGACGCTTCCAAGAAAGCGCTTGCTATGGTCTATTTCCTTCGCCGCGGCCTTCCCTTTATCTATCAGGGACAGGAGATCGGCATGGAGAACAAGAAGATCCGCTCCGTGCAGGAACTGGATGACATCTCCTCCATCGACTCCTATCAGGTGGCGAGAAGAGCCGGCCTGACGGATGAAGAGGCGCTGGAGACGATCACCTTCCACAGCAGAGACAACGCTCGCACACCCATGCAGTGGAGCGATGAGGAGCACGCGGGATTTACGACCGGAGAGCCCTGGCTTAAGGAGAATCCCAATTATACACAGATCAACGTGCAGGAGCAGCTGGGGCGGGAGGATTCCGTCCTGTCTTTCTACAAGAAGCTGATCGCACTGCGCAAGGACCCGGCTTATAAAGATACTTTTGTTTACGGCGACTTTGTGCCCGTGGAAGACTGCGGCCACAACGTGATCGCTTATCTGAGAAAGAGCGCGGAGCAGACGATCCTGGTCGCGGGCAATTTTGGCGCGCAGGATGTATCGCTGCAGCTGCCGCTTATGGCAGATGGAACCGCTTTTAAGGGCGGAAAGATCCTTCTTGATAACGGCAAAGAAGCTTATGCCGAGGACGGCAGGCTGCATCTTGCGGGATTTGCGGCAGCGGCGGTCCTTCTCGAGGCGTGAGCCCGGGCGGCGCCGGGCAGGCGAAGCATACAGTATAGACAGCAATAGAGAGGTAATCACTATTTTGAACACCAAGCCAGTTTTATGGATCATAATTCCATGCTATAACGAGCAGGAGGTACTGCCGGTCACAGCGCCTATGTTTCTTGACAAACTGCAGTTTCTCGTCGGGAGCGGGCGGGTAGACGCCGGGAGCAGGATCCTCTTTGTCAATGACGGATCGAAGGACCGCACCTGGGAGATAATCTGCGGCCTGGCGGACAAGGACTCCAGGTTCCTGGGGATCAGCCAGAGCCGGAACAGGGGACACCAGAACGCGCTGGTTGCCGGCATGATGGAGGCGGCGGACCGCTGCGATATAACGATCACTATCGACTGCGACGGACAGGATGACCTGAACGCAATGGACGAGATGGTGGACCGCTATCTTGACGGCTGTGAGATCGTGTACGGAGTCAGATCCGACAGAGACACGGACACGTGGTTTAAGAGGACGACGGCGCAGGGATACTACAAGGTGCTCGGAAGCCTGGGCGCGGAGGTGGTATATAACCACGCCGACTACCGTCTTGTGTCCTCGAGGGTCCTTAAGGAATTTGCGAATTTCCAGGAAGTCAACCTGTATCTGAGGGGCATGTTCCCCCTGGTCGGATTTAAGAGTACAAGCGTCTATTACAGCAGAAAAGAGAGAATGGCGGGAGAGAGCCATTACCCGCTCACCAAGATGATCGCGCTCGCTTTTGACGGGATCACGAGCCTTAGCATCAAGCCCATCCATCTGATCACGGGAGTCGGGATCTTCGTAGCACTGATCAGTTTCGCGGGAGTTCTCTGGTCGCTGATCGCCCACATTCTGGGGCAGACAGTGGCCGGCTGGGCCAGCATGACCTGTATCATCTGCTTCCTGGGAGGCATTCAGCTATTGAGCCTTGGTGTGATCGGCGAATATGTGGGCAAGACCTACATGGAGGCCAAACACAGGCCAAGATTTATTATCAGTGACAGAACCTGGGACAAAAAAGAGGAGGAGGACAATTCCTCCGCCCCGGGAGAGATAAAGGAGTGATCTGATCGATATGGACTATATGATAAGAGCGACTGCCGCGGATGCTCAGATCCGGGCGTTTGCGGTCACGTCAAGAGACCTTGTGGAGTATGCAAGAGAGGCGCATGACCTTTCTCCCGTAGCCGCCGCGGCACTGGGACGGACGATGTCGGCCGCATTGATGATGGCGGATATGCTCAAAGGTCCCCAGGACCTTCTGACTCTTAAGATTGACGGGGACGGCCCCATCGGGGGAATCCTCGTGACAGCGGACAACCACGGAGGAGTCAAGGGATATGTGCAGAATCCCGCGGTGGATCTCCCCAATCATTCCAACGGGCACCTGAATGTGGGCGGCGCTGTCGGGCGCGGGACCCTCACAGTGATCAGGGATATGGGAATGAAAGATCCTTATGTGGGACAGACGGCTATTCAGACCGGCGAGATCGCGGAAGATATCACATATTATTACGCGGCTTCCGAGCAGATTCCTTCTTCCGTAGGACTGGGCGTTCTTGTGAACAGAAGGGAGAAGAAGATACTGCAGGCGGGCGGTTTCATTGTCCAGCTGATGCCTTTCGCCGAGGAGGAGACGATCTCGGCGCTGGAGAAGAACCTGCGCGGGATCGACGCCGTGACGAAGATGCTGTCAGCGGGGGATACTCCCGAACAGATGCTGGAAAAGGTCCTGGCAGGACTAAATCCTGTCGTCACTGAAAAGAATCCGGTGGAATTCAGGTGCAACTGCGGCAAGGACAGATATGAGAGAGCCCTGGTGCTCCTTGGCCGCGACGAAGTGCAGAAGATCGTCGACGACGGGGAACCGGTGGAGATCAAATGCCAGTTCTGCGGCAAAAAATACAGTTTTTCTCCGGAAGAACTGCGGGCTGTATTGTCTAAAACCGCAAAAACTGAAAAAAATTCGTGAGAATTGTCCGGTTCATGTTACAATACTGGATTAAGGGAGCGGTAACAACTGCTCCGCGCAAAGTATAAAGAGAAAGAGGGACAAATAAGATGATAGATCGGGAAGGCGCCGGAGCCGGTTTTTTCCGGAAGAGTCGGACCTCCGGAGCAGAGGAAGCTTATCCGGAGCAGAGCGGACTCAGTAACAAAGCAATGGTTTATCTTGTGATCATGGCGCTGATCGTGATTCTCTGCATCGTGTATGTGTTCCAGCTTCGCAACGCCCGGAACGGCGGCAAGCCCGCGGACGCGGCAGCTGTGACGGCTGATACGGCAGCGCCTGCGGAGACGCCGGCAGAGGGCGCGGCCGAGGCACCTGCGGAAGCGCCTGCAGAGGGAGCTGCAGAGGGAGCAGCCGAAACACCAGCGGAGACACCCGCGGAAGCGCCTGCGGAGGAAGCTGCGGAAGCACCTGCGCAATAACAGCCGCAGTGCAGAGCCTATAGATGACAGGCTCAATAAAAAGAAACTTAGTTAAGGAGAGCAACAAACAATATGCAGCGAGAAAGTCTTGGCAGTCGTTTAGGGTTTATCCTGATCAGCGCAGGATGCGCGATCGGGATCGGTAATGTCTGGAAATTTCCGTATCTGTGCGGACAGAGCGGAGGAGGGATCTTCGTACTTATCTATCTGTTCTTCCTGATCATTCTGGGCCTTCCGGCAATGACAATGGAGTTCGCGATGGGAAGGGCTTCCAGAAAGAGTCCTGTGAAAATGTATCAGGAACTCGAACCGAAGGGATCCAAATGGCACCTGCACGGCTATCTGTGTATGATCGGCAACTACCTGCTGATGATGTATTACACAACTGTCGCGGGCTGGATGCTGCAATATTTTGCCAGGACAGCCATGGGGAGATTTCAGGATCTCGACGCGGACCAGGTGGCCGGAGCGTTCACCGGAGGCCTTGCGAATCCCCTGATTCAGGTCGGCTGCATGGCGATCGTAGTTGTTTTGGGATTCTGGGTCAATTCCCAGGGACTTCAGAACGGTCTTGAGAAAGTGACGAAGGTCATGATGCTGGCGCTCCTCGTGATCATGGTGATCCTTGCGGTCAACAGCATTTTCCTTCCCGGCGCGGGAGAGGGCCTGAGATTTTATCTCCTTCCCAGTATGGAGAGAGCCCGCGAAGTCGGTATCTTCCAGGTTATTGTGAGCGCCATGAACCAGGCTTTCTTCACTCTCAGTATCGGTATCGGCTCTATGGCGATCTTCGGAAGCTATATCGGCCGCGAACAGACCCTGATGGGAGAGTCCGTCAATGTCATCATTCTGGACACTTTCGTCGCGATCTGCTCAGGACTGATCATTTTCCCGGCCTGTTTCGCTTACGGCGTACAGCCCGACAGCGGCCCCGGGCTGATCTTCATCACGCTTCCCAATATTTTCAATCACATGGCACTGGGAAGACTCTGGGGAAGTCTGTTCTTTGTATTTATGACATTCGCAGCCTTCTCTACTGTGCTGGCTGTATTTGAGAACATTATGGCCATGTGCATGGACCTGTTTGGCTGGAGCAGGAAAAAGTCCGGATTTATCAACACGATCGTGATGTTCATCGGATCGCTCCCCTGCGCGCTCGGATTCAATGTATTGTCATCCCTGCAGCCGCTGGGAGAAGGTTCTTCCGTACTGGATTTTGAGGACCTGATCGTGAGCAACTACATTCTGCCCGTGGGCGCTTTCATCTTCGTCCTGTTCTGCACAGCAAGATACGGATGGGGTTGGGAAAACTTCGTGAAGGAAGCGGATGAGGGACGCGGCCTGAAGGTCATGAACTGGATGAGACCTTACGTGACTTATGTTCTGCCCCTCATCGTAATTCTGGTATTTATTCTGGGAATCATCTGATACGCCTCGAGCCTCAGATGCCCCGACGATCATTATGGGAGAAACAGATGTCAATATTCTTTTGGAAAAAGAAGAAATCTGAGACGGAACAGGAAACTGCGGCGGAGCCTGCGGAGCAGACTCCTGTAGAGGAAGTGCCTGCAGAGGAGGCTCCTGCGGAGGAAGTACCTGTTGAGGGAACGCCTGCGGAGGAAGTGCCTGCAGAGGAGACTCCTGATCTCGGGGAGACCCGTGTGTTCGAGCCTGTAGCCGTGCCGGACGAAAATGCTTCTGAGGAGCCTATGGTCGAACCGGTTGTGGACTCTTTCGAGGTACCTGCGGTCGTGCCGGACGAGAGCGCTTTTGAAGAGCCTGCGGTGGTACCGGAAGAGAAACCTGCGCCGGTCGCAGTGGTCGAACCCGAGGAGGACGATTATGAGGAGAAGAAGCCGAGGAGAAAGAGCAGAGCGCTGCTCTGGATCTTCCTTCTGCTGCTCCTTATCGCATTCTGTTACTATTACGGATATACCTATTCCCAGACGCATTTTCTGGAGAACACATATATCAACGGCATGGATGTCAGCAATATGACAGCGCCGGAGGTGGAAAAGATCCTGTCCAAAGAGGCGGAGGGGTATGAACTGAAGATCACGTTCCGCGACGGAGAGGTTGAAGTGATAGACGGCGACGCGATCGGATTCAAAGTAAAGCCCGACGGAAGCGTTGACCGGATCCTGCAGTCCCAGGACCACAAAGAATGGTTCAGGTGCTTCTTCAGACGCACGGACGGAGAGGTAGAGCAGCACACCACTTTTGATCCCAACAGGCTCAAGGCGGCGGTCGCGGCCCTCCCTGAACTTCAGGAGGACCATATGGTCGCACCCAAGGACGCCTATATCGAACTGCAGCAGACTACATTCACGATCATTCCCGAAGTGGAAGGCAACCTTGTGGACGTGGGGATCGTGCAGAACGCCGCGCAGGAAGCTGTCAGCAAAGAGCAGAGGGATATTGTGGTGGCAGACCTTGAAGGTTCATACAAAGTACCTTCAGTCCGCGCGCAGGACGCGGATATCGTCGAGAAGTGCGACAGCTATAACCACATGCTCGCCGGCAGCATCACATGGAACACCCCTGACGGAGAGTCGATCACAGTGGATAAGAACACTACTGTAAACTGGCTGTCCCGGGATGAAAACGGTGAGTATTATAGAGACGAAGATCTCTGGGAAGAGAATATCGAGTTCTGGGTCGATGAACTGGCGAGGAATGTCAATACCGTCGGCAAGGACTGGGACTTCCATACTACGAACAACGGAACCATCACCATCAGCGGGGGCGATTACGGCTATTCCGTCAACAAAGTCAAGGAAAGAGAAGAAGTATGGGACCTTCTCTGGGACGGAGAGACTGACGAGCGCGAACCCTATTTTTACAGCGTTCAGTTTAATCACGGCAGCGGACTCGGCGGCACCTATATCGAGGCTAATCTGTCCTCGCAGCACGTATGGATCTATGTGGACGGCACAATGGTCTGTGAGACCGATTGTGTTTCGGGCAATACAAGTCTTGGCCGCGGAACGCCTACCGGCGTCTTCCAGATCCTGTACAAAGACACGGATGTGGACCTCAAGGGACAGCAGCTGGCAAACGGCCAGTATTCTTACATCTCACACGTAAATTACTGGATGCCGTTCTACGGCGGCTGCGGCTTCCACGACGCGAGCTGGAGATCACGTTTCGGCGGCAGCATTTACAAGTCCGACGGATCGCACGGCTGTATCAACCTTCCGCCTTCCATCACGCCCAAATTCTACGGATATGTGAGCAAGGGAATGCCGGTGATCGTTTACTACTGATCAAGAAAACCAAAGAGTCCACCTTTCAGAGGATTATTTCCATTTGGAAGGTGGATTTTTTGAAATTGTAAATAAAACAGCGAGGATTCTATGCAAAAGGACTTGACGAAGGGCAATCTGTTCGGAAAGATGATGCAGTTTGCCGTACCCTATCTTGTGGCCTGTTTTCTGCAGACCTTCTATGGAATGGCAGACCTGTTCATAACGGGGCAGTTCAACGGGGCGGCAGCAGTATCTGCAGTAGCGGTGGGCAGCCAGGTCATGCACATGCTCACTGTGGTGATCGTGGGACTTGCCATGGGCACTACAGTATGCATCAGCAGATCGGTAGGCGCCGGCTCTAAGAAACAGGCGGCAGGCTTTATAGGAAACTCGGCGGTGCTTTTCAGTATTTTCG
>Ga0256407_10007113_pt1 | contig 17016 bp, 14 predicted proteins | sample RumenRJG_04DNA_FD_193489 | JGI IMG/M metagenome (GOLD analysis project Ga0256407, IMG submission 193489) | Bovine rumen microbial communities from Lethbridge, Alberta, Canada - RJG_04 | ecosystem: Host-associated > Mammals > Digestive system > Stomach > Rumen | place: Canada: Alberta...
CCGGATTGCCTGATGAAGATAACGTTCTGGAACCACCTGTATCCATTCCGAACACAGAAGTGAAACGGAACAGTGCCGATGGTAGTGTAGCATTCGCTATGTGAGAGTAGGTCATTGTCAGGCATTAAAATCAAGCACGGAGCGGTAGTTCAGCTGGTTAGAATGCCTGCCTGTCACGCAGGAGGTCACGGGTTCGAGCCCCGTCCGTTCCGCCACTCATGACAGCGGGGTACCTTACGGTATCCCGTTTTTCGTTTTTGCATCAATAATTCTGAGAGGCTGTTATGGCTCTTTCTTCGGCATTAAGAGTATTGTCAAGTGTTGCAATGATTTTCCTGACTGTTCCTGGATGTAATCTGAATAAAAAAACAGATGATGTTTTGCTTCCGGTAATGGATAGCGATGCACTTTTACAGGACTGTATTTCCGATAATGTGCCGAAAAATACCTGTACATCAGCATCTCAAAATGCTGATGAGGCATATGCTCTTGGACTGAGATACGAGTTTGGAGATGATCTTGCGAAGGATGAGCGTAAGGCCGCATCATGGTATCTTGTGGCTGCCAGAAAGGGGAATCATCGGGCGGAAACAAATTTGGGAGCTCTTTTTATTGCCGGAAAAGGGGTGTCCAAGGATTATTCCCGGGCTTTGTTCTGGCTGGACAGAGCGCAGTCCGGAGGGGATTCTGTTGCCATGCTGAATCTAGGAGTTCTTTATGAGAGTGGAACGGGAGTTCCACAGGATTATGACAGAGCTTTAAGCTGGTACCTGAAAGCAGCATCGCTTAATAATATCGATGCTGAAATAAAAATAGCTGATGCTTACTACAACGGGGTTATAACAGCAGTTAATTATAAACATGCCCGTACATGGTATGAAATGGCCTCAAGACAGGATAATCCCAAAGCTTTGTTTATGCTTGGCATAATGCATGAAAAGGGACAGGGCGTAAAGAAGGATCTTCCCCGTGCTGTAAAGTATTACCAGAAATCTGCAAATCTCGATTATTATGAGGCCTGTGAAAAATTGGGATATCTGTACAAAAACGGATTTGGGGTTTCCAAAAATATTACTATATCTCAGAGGTGGTTTAAAAAAGCTAGCGAGCTGAAAAATAAAGACCGCAAATGAAATATGCGATCTATTTTAGTGTTATTAAACGGTTAGATTTTATAAATCGAACCAGAAAAACCCGGGACAACAAGGTTATCAGACATTTCTTCCTTGTTTGTCACAGTGGACAGCAACAGTCTGTTGCTTTTTTCGATACCGTAATCTCTGCAGTTTATAATTCCGGAACCAAAATTCAGAATGGAAATGGCATACGCGCTTGTTATGGTTATAACACCGGTATTCGGAAATGAACTGATACGACAATGCTTTCTGTCATGGGAACCGATAATGCCGTTTTTTTTGAGTCTGATAAGCTGCTTGTAAAAATACAGGATTTCCCGTGATGGTTTTGATATTGCCGGTTCTTTGCTTTCTGATAACCATTGCAGTTTACTTTTAAGAAAAGTGTTTTTTTCGTGAGGAGCTTCCGGTTCATAACCGGTAACGAATGAAAATTCCTTTTTTCGTCCGCGCTTCACGGCCTTTATAAGTAAGGGGTCTCCAAAATCTTCAAAAAACAGAAACGGGGCAGATTCTCCGTATTCTTCCCCCATAAAAAGCATAGGGACATAGGGGGATGAGAACAGAGTCATGGCCGCAAGAAGAGATCTTCTTTTTCCCATTACGGATATAATTCTGCGGCCATCAGGGCGATTTCCTACCTGGTCATGATTCTGAATATGCATTACCAGTTGTACCGGAGGGATCGTTTTTCCAGATTGGCCCATGTGGTTGTTAAATACCGAATTATAACGAGTTCCGTTGTAGCAGAAACCTTCATTCAGTGAAAGTTCAATGTCATCGAAATTTCCAAAGTCGCGATAGTGTCTGAAGTTCTGAGGATAAAGCCAGCTGTATACAGCATAGTTAAAGTCATCGCACCATTGTGAATCATATCCCAGATTATTTTTATCGGTTACAAATCCTTCATTTCTGAGATGTTCGGCAATCATAATGACGGTACGGTTTTCTGCCCTTCCGATACTATGTGCCAAATCGGTTATTTCTTTCAGAATGCTGGGAGTGCTTTCGTCATAGATTACACTTACCGCATCCATTCTGAAGCCGTCAAAACTCGCATCCTCCAGCCAGTATCGGGTGCATTCCAGAAAAAAATCACGTATTCCGGAGGAATTTTTGCCGTCAAAATTAATTTGGGCTCCCCACGGAGTTGCGGCTTTTTTGGTGAAAGGAGCAAGTTTTTCAGAATAATTTCCTTCCGGTCCGAAGTGATTGAAAACTACATCCAGGATTACAGCAATACCGTTATGATGGGCTTCTTTGATAAAATCATGAAGATCCTGATAAGTCCCATAGTTTCTGCTGAGCGCAAAGTGATATGTTCCGTCATATCCCCAGTTGCGTTCTCCGGGAAAATCCGCCAGTGGCATCAGTTCAATAACGTTAATGCCGAGATCTTTGAGGTATGGTATTTTTTTTAAGGCCCCTTTTAAATTTCCTTCAGGTGTAAAGGTTCCAACGTGCAATTCGTAGATTACGGCATCAGCAATTGCAACTCCTCTCCATGAGGAGTCCTTAACTTTCACGGGGAATACTGCCTGCGACGGGCCGTGAGATCCTTCTGGCTGATAATGGGACGCCGGATCCGGAAGAATTTCGTTTTCATTTTTAATCAGAATGTAGTGATTTCCTTCTGAGAATTCGGGAAGATTTCCTTCAAAATACCCCGAAGAATCCCGGCGGAGTTCATAGATTTTTTTTGTATCCGTACATTGCACTGAAAGAGATTTTGCACAGGGAGCAAAAATCCGGAATGCAATTAATTGATTAGAAATTCTATAGATTCCAGTGTTAGACATGGTTATATTCTCTAAGTATATTATCTGGTAACTACATCAATATTAAAAATAATGATAATTTAAAATATTGTTCTGACTGGAGTTTGTTCTTTAATTATATCATCAGGATCTGATGGAACAGGTAACAAAAAGCCGGAGAAACAGATTCCGGCTTCGTAAAAAACTCAATCAGTCTGACCATTACCATATGACAATCTGCCAGATATGACTGATTGCTTGTTCTGATTGTTATTTGACAGATTTAAAGAAGTTAATAAGTCCGTTTGTCGAGGAATCGTGAGATGTAACTTCTCCGTTATTCTGGAGTTCCGGAAGAATTTTGCCGGCAAGCTGTTTACCGAGTTCAACCCCCCACTGATCGAATGAGAAAATGTTGAAAATGACACCTTGCACAAAAATCTTGTGTTCGTACATCGCTATAAGAGCGCCAAGAGTTTCCGGATTAATTTCCTTAACCATGATGGAGTTGGTAGGCCTGTTCCCGTCAAATACCTTGAACGGAATCAGAGACTCGTATTTTTCTTTTGGAGTACCCTTGGCCTCGAATTCCTGAATAACTGTTTCTCTTGATTTCCCAAAGGCCAAAGCTTCGGTCTGAGCAAAGAAATTGGACAGGAGCTTTGCATGGTGATCTCCTATGGGGTTATGGCTGATGGCAGGTGCGATGAAATCCGCAGGAATTATTTTCGTGCCCTGGTGTATCAGCTGGTAGAATGCGTGCTGGCCGTTTGTTCCAGGTTCACCCCATATAATCGGACCGGTTTCGTAGTCAACCGGCTGCCCGTTTCTGTCCACATATTTGCCGTTGGATTCCATATTTCCCTGCTGGAAATAAGCAGGGAATCGTGCCAGGTACTGATCGTATGGAAGAATGGCTTCTGAGGCAAATTTGTAGAAATTGTTATACCAGATGCCGATTAACGCCAAAATCACCGGAATATTATTTCTGAAAGGCTGGGTTCTGAAATGCATATCCATTTCATAGGCGCCCTTAAGAAGCTTTTCAAAGTTATCATAACCGACAGCCAGGGCAATTGAGGTGCCGATGGCCGACCATGATGAATAGCGACCGCCAACCCAGTCCCAGAATTCAAACATGTTGTCAGTGTCAATTCCGAATTCGCTTACCGCTTTGGTATTTGTGGATAAAGCCGCAAAGTGTTTGGCAACGTGCTTTTTATCCCCGGCTGCCTTTAAGAACCAGTCTCTTGCAGTATGAGCATTTGTCATGGTTTCCTGAGTGGTGAATGTCTTTGAGGCCACCAGAAACAGTGTTGTTTCAGGGTTGCATTCCTTCAGTGTTTCGGCAATATGTGTTCCGTCGACGTTCGAAACGAAGTGGGATTTCAGCCTGTTATGGTAGGGGGTGAGAGCCATTGTAATCATGCAAGGCCCCAGATCCGAACCACCGATGCCAATGTTTACCACATCGGTAATTTCCTTGCCTGTGAAGCCCTTCCATTCTCCGGAGATGACTTTCTCGGTAAATGCCTTAATTTTCTTCAGTACATCACGGACGTCTGACATAACATCCCTGCCATCGACAAAAACCGGATCGGCAGACTGATTCCGAAGAGCGGTATGGAGAACTGCGCGGCCTTCAGTAACATTAATCTTCTCACCGTTAAACATTGCTTCAATGGCATTTTTCAGGTCGCATTCCTCGGCAAGACCAATAAGAAGATCGAGAGTCTCCTCAGTGATGCGATTTTTTGAAAAATCTACCAGAAAATCATTGTTGAATCTTAAAGAGAAACTATTGAAGCGGTTCTGATCAGCCTCGAAGAGATCCTTGATTTTCATGTTTCTGTTATCAGAAAAATGCTTTTCAAGTTCTTTCCATGCTGCAGTCTGAGTTGGATTTACGTTTTTCATGAATAAAATTCCTGCTAAAAGGTGGATTCAGAGGCTTTCGCCCACATGATCGCCGATGGATATTTTACACGATAGCCGGCTAAAGATTAATAATCATCATCCGGTTTGATGCAATATAGCTACAGGCGAAGTACTCAGGAGCAAAATGATGAAAGACGGTTCAGCCTCGTGAAGGCCAAAGTCAGAGTGCGAGTTCCCCGGGTAGGAAACTGTGTTATATTCCAAAGATCTCAAAAAAATGTGCCGCGGCACTTTATTTTTGTAAGAGGAGTCTCCATGTACTGGTAACAGTACAGGTGTTGTGGTGGTTTGTTTTTGTTTGACTTATTTACCACTTTTAGCCCGTGTGCATGATGGTTATAATGTACATGTTTTTCAAAATTTCTCTTTTTTGAGGCTGTTATGGCAAATTATTTTAATACTCTTTCTCTTCGCGAGAAGCTTGGTCAGCTTGGCTGCTGCCGTTTTATGAATCGTTCTGAGTTCAGCAGCGGCTGTGATTTTCTTAAGGGGAAGAAGGTTGTAATAGTAGGATGCGGTGCACAGGGTCTTAATCAGGGACTGAATATGCGAGATTCCGGTCTTGATGTTTCTTATGCTCTTCGGGCTGAGGCAATTCAGGAAAAGCGCAAGTCGTTTCAGCGCGCCACGGAAAACGGATTTCGCGTAGGTACCTACGACGAACTTATTCCAGAGGCTGATCTGGTTGTTAACCTGACTCCTGACAAGCAGCATCATGCTGTTGTTCAGGCCGTTATGCCGCTTATGAAGAAAGGGGCCGCCCTAGGTTATTCTCATGGCTTTAATATTGTGGAACTTGGAGAGCAGATTCGTAAGGATATCACTGTAGTAATGGTTGCTCCCAAGTGTCCGGGAACTGAGGTACGTCATGAGTACCAACGTGGTTTTGGTGTTCCTACTCTCCTTGCGGTTCATCCTGAGAATGATCCGGAAAACAAGGGATGGGATATTGCCAAGGCATGGGCAGCGGCTACTGGCGCTCATAAGGCTGGTTGTCTTGAATCTTCATTCGTTGCAGAGGTTAAATCTGATCTGATGGGTGAGCAGACCATTCTCTGCGGCATGCTTCAGACTGCAACAATGCTCGGTTTTGATCGCATGGTTGAGCTCGGAATGGATCCTGCGTATGCCCGCAAGCTTCTCCAGTACGGCTGGGAGACTGTCGGCGAGGCTCTGAAGTTTGGTGGTATTACCAACATGCTTGATCGTCTCTCCAACCCGGCAAAGATTCGTGCTTTTGAAATGGCTGCGCAGATTAAGGATATTCTGCGTCCTCTTTACCAGAAGCACATGGATGACATTGAAAGTGGCGTATTTTCTGAAACGATGATGAAGGACTGGGCCGACGGAGACAAGGATTTGTTTGCATGGCGCGAGGAGTTTGGCAAGCATGCGTTTGAAAAGGCTCCTGATTGTGATGCCGAGATCAGCGAACAGGAATATTTTGATAAGGGAATCTTTATGATTGCCACCATCAAGGCAGGATGTGAGCTTGCTTTTGAGACTATGACTCATTCCGGAATTTATCCTGAATCCGCATATTATGAATCTCTTCATGAGCTGCCGCTTATTGCAAATTGCATTGGTCGTAACCGCCTGTACGAAATGAACGTGGTAATTTCCGATACTGCCGAGTACGGTAACTATCTGTTTACTAACAAGGCTGTGCCGATGCTCAAGGATTTCATGAAGACTGTAACTCTTGAGGATCTTGGCAAGGGGCTTTCATCATCGGATAATACCGTGGATAATGAAACTCTTATCAAGGTTAATGAAGAACTGAGAAATCATCCTATTGAAGTTGTGGGCCGCAAGCTTCGCGGTTATATGACTGATATGAAGCGTATTACTTTCGGTACCAAGTAATATACTCATCAGCAGATATTTCGATGTTTTTTTAAACTTCTCTGTTTTTGCAGTACACAGTGTAGCGTTCGGTTGATATTGCTGAACGCTATTTTTTTGTGTGTGAGAAAGCTTCCGAAAGTCCAAAAGGAAAAAAACAGCGTGAAAAACAGCCGAACTGTCCCACAAAATCATAAGCTCAAATGTGCTGAAAGTACCAGAGAAGCCGAAAAAAATCCCTCTGATAAACAAATTATCAGAGGGACCACGGATACGACCGTAGCTTTTATACTCTTTTCTTCACGACAGGTCTTTGTATTTCGATATTCATTGTTTCTTCTGTGTCATTCAGACCATATTCTGTGGTTCTGTTTCTTCCATGTTCCTTGGAGAAATATAGAGCGTTATCTGCTTTTTTCAGCCAGTCTGCATAGTTTGGCATTGCCGGAACCGAAAGAGTGCACACGCCGATGCTGATGGTAAAACGAATCACCTGAATACCGCCGACTTTGGGATTGTTATATTCGACGACCTGTGATTCGATGGCATGTCTCAGTCTTTCGGCAACATAAAAAGAAGATTCTCTGTTGGCATCCCGCAAAATAATTGTGAATTCTTCGCCGCCGTAGCGTCCGGCAACATCGGTGTTTCTAATCTGTTTCTTTACAATCTGAGCAAGCCTTTTGAGCACGGTATCTCCGGCCTGATGACCGTAGGTATCATTAATGTGCTTGAAGTGGTCTATGTCGAACATCAGCAGAGTCACGGGCTCCTTGTTACGCCTGAACAGATCATATGCTTCGGACAGACAATTTTCCCAGTGCTTTCTGTTGTAAAGTCCGGTAAGTCCGTCTGTAATGGATGACTTGAGAAGCTGACTGTTCGCCTTTTCCAGACTTGTTTCGGCACACGCTTCATCTGTAACGTCATAGATCATTATCAGTACTTCATCAATCTTACCGTCAAGATTGCTCAGGGGGATGATGGTAAAGTTCTGTCGCATTTCCAAAGTGCGTCCGGTGAAAGGACGGTTATTGGCGAAGTGAAAAACTTCCTTGTGCTGAATCCAGGAGTTAAATACAGCAGTATTCAATGTCACTGCTTCAGTGATTTTGTCGTAAAGCCATGATTTGCGGATTTCCGGAAAGATATCAAACAGGCATTTGCCGTTAATATTTATTCCCAGGATACCGCTGTTTACCTCCATAAAACTGTTCCATACCTTCACCGTATAGTTCGTATCCAGGACGACCACACCAACGTTGATATCCTGAATTATGGAGAGGAAGCGGTGGATATCTCTGAGTTCTGAAATATCTGAATTTGGGGCGGTCATTCTGAAAACTCCATGAGCTGCATAACTTTTTTAACAGTGTCGTTGGTAAACAGCATATCAAGTCGTACTGACATTCCCTGACCTTTGACATCAAAATTGAATTCCACTGAAAGGATATTCCCGTCCTTATATGTCGGAGATGCTATGTTATAAGGCATAAAAGGTTCTTCCGGCTGCTCCTGATTTTCGTCTTCGGAGGCTGGTGGTACATCAGGGGACTCTCCTTTGATAAACGATTCATCAATCAGGATGTTCGGAACCAGTGCGGGATGAGTTGTCCTTATTACGGTATTGAACTGGGTAGCCAAGACTCTGATAAATGTTCCCGATATCAGTCCGGCCAAATCGATCATGATGCCCACTTTTTCTTCGTATGTGGTTTTTGTGTCGCACACCAGATGTGTATAGTTGTTCATGTCTTCGGGAGAAAAATAAAGAAGATTTTCTCCCAGCACTCCGTCTCCCACAAAACCCTGACTGACAATGATGTGATTTTTCTGGTTGTCACTGTCCCTCATGTTAAGCCAGTAAACAATATCCCTGGTAACCTCCAGTCCCTTTTTAAGCTTTACATCCGGCACCGGCATTGTAATGAACAGATTAAGAATTTCGGCCATTCTGCTGGCTGTTACACCTGCTGCAATATTGAGTTTTTCGCGAAGAGAATCAAATATATTGCTGCGATCCTGCTTTTCGGAATCAGTTTCAACAATTTGCACGGTCTCGGTGTCGTTGGGATCCATGAGACCGTAATTTGTAAGAAGATCAAGCAGTTTGTTTTTGTCCAAAGGCTTGGGGATGAATTCAAGTACGTTTTCGTAGCTGAGAATGATTTTTCTGGCTTCGGGTTGGATATCGGCACTGACAACGATGGTCATGATGTTTATGCGTTCGTTCTTTATGGCCTCAAGAACCTGATATCCATCCATTCCCGGCATGGTAAGATCAAGGAACAGCAGTTCTCCTTTATGTTCTCTCAGACACTCCATGGCCTCCAGTCCGTTTCCGGCCTGATAGAGATTGTTAACCAGAGATTTTGGCAGAGTTCTGATGAGCTGTTTGCGTGCGAAGCTTGAATCGTCGCAAACAATGACATCTAGGGACATAGAGAAATTCCTTAATACTCAATAAGCTACGGGCGGCATCAGTTGTTTTTGTTTTCTGAAAAAATACTGTTTATGCAGCAAGCAGGAAATGAAAAGCCTACTCCCGGAGGATTGTTCCTGTTTTTCTGCGGATGGCAAACAAAAACAAGATAATCTGTTCTATTTTAGACCATCGGAGAGTGTTAGCAGTTAATCGCATTATGTGGGAAACTCAAATATGTGAACTTAACTCTGTTTTTGTAACAGCGGTATTTAATGACATGGCATGGCTTTGTTCTTTAATCTTGCCGATATTGGGCGGTATCCTGATATTTTGAAGCCTGTTACGCTTTTAAGGTTCTGTTAGCATCGCTTTTTTAAGGTAAAATAAACCGAGATGTTTTTCAGCATACATACCGGAGCAGAAAGGGAGATGGAATTTGTCTATCGATGCTTTTAATTTTGAGGATATTGCACGCGATGTCATCAATGAAGAGATTTCTGGACTCAGACAACTTCATTCGGAAATAGATCACAGCTTTACAGAAGCCTGCAACCTTATTCTTGGCTGTCCGGGGAAAGTAGTGGTCACCGGAATGGGAAAATCCGGACATATCGGTTCAAAAATCGCTGCTACACTGGCAAGTACGGGGACACCTTCTTTTTTTGTTCACCCCGGAGAGGCCAGTCATGGCGATTTGGGCATGATAGACAGCGAAGACATTGTAATAGCTATTTCCAATTCAGGAGAAAGCGGGGAGATTATTCAGATTCTGCCTATTCTTAAAAGGCGGGGAATTGTTATTGTAGGCATGAGCGGGAATCCAGACAGTACTCTTGCCAGGTACTCCACCGTTCATCTCAGCTTTCATGTGGAGAGAGAGGCCTGTCCTTTGAATCTGGTTCCTACCTCCAGTACTACCAGTACCTTGGTGCTGGGGGATGCACTGGCAGTGGCTCTCCTTGAAGCCCGAGGCTTTACGGCAAAAGATTTTGCACTCAGCCATCCGGGAGGTGCTCTTGGTAGAAAACTTCTGACGACCTGTGCCGATGTTATGCACTCTGGGGAGGATTGTCCGTGTGTATATATTGACGGGACCATCAAGGATGCCATTTTTGAGATGACCTCAAAAGGTCTGGGAATGGCTGTGGTCATTGAAGAAGACGGAACCCTGTACGGCATTTTTACTGATGGCGATTTAAGAAGAGCTTTTGAGAGGATGCTGGATGTGACCACGCCGCTCCGTAAAATCATTAAAAAAGGGTGTCTTACTGTCAAAAAGGAAACACTGGCGGCTGAAACGGTCAGGATCATACATACCAGGAAAGTTAATTCTCTGGTTGTTGTTGATGACTGCAACAGACCGCTGGGGGCTTTTAATATTCACGATTTACTTAACAAGGGCGTTATGTGATGCATCCGACGTTGTACAGTCCGGTTTCAGATGTTTTTTATAAAAAGCTGGCAGGCATTCGTTTCCTTTTTTGCGATGTTGACGGAGTATTGTCTGACGGGAGTGTTTATCTGACAAACAGCGGGGATGAAATTAAGGCCTTTAATGCCAAAGACGGCTATGGTCTTGTCGCCCTCAGACGTGCCGGGATCAGAATTGGGATAATTACCGGCCGAAAATCGGTACTGCTTGAACGAAGGGCATGCGAACTCGGCATTGACTGCCTTGCACAGGGTGTTAATGATAAGATTTCGGAAATGCGGAAAATGCTTCAGGATTTAAGTATTGAAGCTACGGAATCTGCCTATATAGGAGATGATGTTCCCGATATTCCGGCCATGAATATGGCGGGGACTTCTTTTTGTCCTGGAGACGGACATCCGCTGGCGAAGGCCGTGGCGGATTATGTTTGTACTTTGAACGGAGGAAAAGGAGCTGTGAGAGAGGTCTGCGATTTGATTCTGCAGGCTCATGGGAAACTGGAAATCTCCGGGGTTGCCTCGGTATGATGAAATATGCATGTCTTATTGTTCTGACGTTGTTTTCTTATTTTTGCTATCACTGGTATTCGGTTCAGAAGGATGCCGTGGATCCGGAAAAAACGGAAGCTCAGCCCAATTTTATCGCCAGAAATTTCACAACATACAGATATAACCAGCAAGGATATCTTTACGAAATTATTCATGCTGATCATGCCGAGACCTATATAAGTGCCGATTTAATTGAGATGACCTACCCGTCGCTGACGTACTATCCAGCCAGAGATCCTTCATCCAAAAATGTTATAAAGGATAAAAAAAATATTCAGGAAAGTGATTACTGGCATATTAAAGCCGATAGCGGGAGTTTTAACAGTAAAGACAGCATAAATCTCAGAAAAAACGTTAAAGCTCAGAATCATGGCTCTGCATCGCTGATTAGCAGTATTGAATCTGATTATCTGGAGTTGGATTTTACTACTAACGAGGTTAGAACACCGGAGATGGTGTACATTAACGGCAAGGATTTTTCCAACAGCTGCAAGGGGCTAAACGGAAATCTTGATACAAAATATTTTGAACTTATGGAGAACTGCCATGCGATTTATACAGGTACTGTTAACAGGTAGTTTGGTTGCACTGATTTCATCAAATGCCTACTCCAAGCAGTCTGACTTCAGGGAACCTATAAGCGTTAATTCGGATCGCCAGATAGCTGAGCTTGCAGAGAACAGAGTAACCTTTATGGATAATGTGGTGATTACCCAGGGAACCATTAAAATAACTGCAGACAAAGTTGTAGTTACAAGACTTCCTGCCGGAGATGTGGACAAGGTTACGGCTTACGGCAATCTGGCATCATTTGATCAGATTATGGATAACGGAAAGCCGATACATGCCGAGGCAAAAACCATTTCCTACAACATAAAGACTCAGGATATCACGCTGTCTTCGCATGCGTTTATTCAACAGGAAAATTCCAAACTCTCCAGTGATATTATTTCCTATAATGTTAAGAAAGAGGTGATGGAGGCAAAGAGCAACGAATCCGGCGGGGGACGTGTTACCACTGTTTTTATACCGGATCAGCTTAAAAAGCAAATTGAGGCGGCAAAGAAAAACAAATAATGGTGAGGCTGCTTTCTGGGAAAACGGGATTGCAACGGAGTCTCTGTATTGAAAAGCCGCGTTTGAAAAACTTCATGAATGTTGCTTTCATATATCGTGCAGGCGGCAGTCATTTATCTGGTGATGGGATTTTTTCATGTCTACGCTGAGAGCAGAACATTTATTTAAACAATTTAAAACCCGGGTGGTTGTCAACGATGTCAGTTTAAGGGTCAATAGCGGTGAAATCGTCGGCCTTCTCGGTCCTAACGGAGCAGGAAAAACCACTTCATTCTATATGATTGTCGGTATTATAAAGGTTGATGACGGGCAGGTGTTTATTGATGATGCTGAAATAACGCACAAGCCAATGGATAAAAGAGCACTGGCCGGACTTGGGTATCTTCCTCAGGAAGCGAGTATTTGGAGAAAGCTGACCGTTAAGGAAAATATTATCGGAGCGCTGGAACTTAATAAAAACGTAAGAAGCAGAGACGAAAGACGGAAACGAATGAAGGATCTGCTGTCGGAATTCAGAATTGAGCACATCCGTGACAGTTTGGGGATGAGTCTTTCCGGAGGTGAAAGGCGACGGGTGGAGATTGCCAGAGCACTGGCATCAGATCCGCAGTTTATACTGCTTGATGAACCGTTTGCCGGAGTGGATCCTATTTCTGTCGGAGAAATAAAAGGTATTATCAAACAGCTCAGAGAACGCGGAATAGGCGTCCTGATTACCGATCATAATGTCAGGGAAACATTAGATGTCTGCGAGAGAGCCTACATTGTAAATCAGGGAAAGCTGATTGCGTATGGGAGTCCTCAGGATGTTTTGAGTAATGAACTGGTTAAAAAGGTATATCTGGGAGAGAATTTTTCGATTTAGTATTTTCTGCCGGACGAAGCACATTCCTCGTGAAAGAAAAAGCCACACCAGTGAGGTTTTCCTCAGGTGTGGCTTCTTCTTTTAATCCTGACTGATTTGCTCAGTCCGGGAGAATCTATTTCTGAAGCAGAGAAATATCGGCAACATGGGTAAACAGTTCGCTGAGTCTTTTTAGAAGAGCCAGTCGATTCTGTCGGATGTCCGGATTTTCATCATTGACCATAACTCTGTCAAAGAAATCATCGACAGGCTTTTTGAGCTGTGAAAGATGAGTCAGGGCATCCTTGTAATCCCCCCTGTCAAACAGAGCGTGAACATCGGAGCTGACTTTATCAATGGCAGCAGACAGGGCTTTCTCTTCGTTATTAACCATAAGTTCGGCTTTAAAATCCGATACGGCCGATGACCTGGACAGAATATTTCCGACCCGTTTATTGGCTTCGGAGAGAGAGTCTGCTTCAGGAATGTTCTTGAATTCCTGCACTGCCTTTATGCGCTTGTCAAAGTCAAGAAGATTTGTAATCTTTCTGGAAAGCACGGACTGTATAACATCTGTGCCAACCCCCATATCCTGGTAAAAGGACTTGAATCTGGCCAAAACATAATCTACAACGTCGTTAACGGTGTTTGAATTCGTAAGTTTGATGCCAAAAAGATCTGCTGCATATGCGACCAGTTCCTTAATGTCGATGTTGAGTTTTTTCTCAACAGCAATCCTTATAAGACCGATGGAAGCTCTTCTGAGACCATAAGGATCCTTGTCTCCTTTGGGAATCATATTCACACCGAAGATCCCAGCAAGGGTAGTCACCTTTTCGGCGATGCTTAATGCCTGAGAAACCGGATTATCGGGAAGGGTATCTCCGGAAAATCTTGGCAAGTACTGATCACGTATAGCCTGGGCAACATCTTCTGATTCCCCGTCGATACGGGCATAATGCATTCCCATAATACCCTGGGTATCAGTGAATTCGGTTACCATACTGGTAACAAGATCGCATTTTGAGAGTAAGCCGGCACGTCTGGCAAGGGATTCATCGGCCCCGATAATCTGGGCTGTTTTGGCTGCAAGTTCAGCAACAATCTCAGATTTGTCTGCAAGAGATCCCAGCTGTTTTTGATAAGTGACGGATTTAAGGGTGTCAAAACGAGAGAAAAGAGACTGCTTCTTGTCGGTGTTGAAGAAAAACTCAGCATCAGAAAGCCGGGGTCTTACCACTCTTTCATTTCCGGCAATAACAAGTTCAGGATGCAAAGACCGGATATTGCTGATAAAGATGAAGTTTGGAAGCAGTTTTCCATCACGGTAAACCGGGAAGTATTTCTGATCACCCTTCATGGTGTGAACCAGGGCTTCGGCAGGAACTTTCAGGAATTTTTCCTCAAATCTGGCAGTAAGCAGTACCGGATATTCCACCAGTGAGGTAACTTCATCAATAAGTTCCGGATCCATATCGGCAACTCCGCCGATTTTATCGGCTTCGGACTTGATCGCCGCAGTAATAATTTCCTTTCTTCGATTATACTCAGCTATTACCATTCCCTTGCTTTCGAGAAGTTCCGGATATTCATCGGCTGAAGCAAGATCAAATTCCGGAGTTCCCATATAGCGATGTCCTTTTATGGTACGTCCTGACTGCAGACCAAGCACTTCACCAGGAATAACTTCGGTTCCGAAGAGAATAGTCAGAGTGTGAACCGGTCTGACAAAGAGGACATTGCTGGAGCCCCAGTGCATTAGTTTGGGAACAGGAAGTTTGGAAAGAGCATCCTGAACAAAACCAGGGATCAGGGACTCTGTTCTGGCACCTTGCTCAACAGTCCTGTAAACCAGCCATTCTCCTTTCTGGGTGGAAATTCTGTCGGCCTGATCAATGGTGATGCCGTTAGACTGAGCCCATTTCAGTCCCACATTGCTGGGAGTTCCGTCCGGATTGAAAGCAGCCTTTACAGACGGCCCTTTTTTCTCTACAGGAGTATCTGGCTGCTGTTCGTCCAGACTGATAATTTTTACGGCCATTCTTCTTGGGGTGGCGTACCAGAGAATTTCACCGTGGGATATGTTTGCGTTATCAATCAGTGCTGCAAAATTATCTCTGAATGACAGAGCAAGCTTTGACAGAGCCTTGGGAGGCAGTTCTTCAGTACCAAGTTCAACTAGTAATGTTTTTGCAGTCATTTTTATGCCTTGTTTTGTTTGTTTAAAATAGGAAAACCCAAAGCTTCGCGTGCTGCGTAGTACGCCTCGGCAACGCCTTTTGAAAGCTCTCTTATACGCAGGATGTACCGTTGTCTTTCGGTAACGGATATGGCATGTCTGGCATCAAGGAGATTGAACGCATGAGCGGCTCTCAGAATTCTTTCATAGGCAGGGAGAGGCAATGCTGTTTTAACCTTCTGAGTGTCTAAAAGAGACTGGCATTCATTTGCGCTCTGATCAAACAATCTGAACAGAAAATCAACATCCGCATATTCGAAATTATAGGTGGACTGCTCAACTTCGTTCTGATGGAATACATCGCCGTAGGTTACAGTACCATTGGGAGTATTTGCCCAAACGAGATCATATACATTGTTGACCCCCTGAATGTACATGGCAAGTCGTTCAAGTCCATAGGTAACCTCTCCGGTCACCGGAGCACACGGAAGACCTCCGACCTGCTGGAAGTAAGTGAACTGAGTTACCTCCATGCCATTAAGCCAGACCTCCCATCCAAGCCCCCAGGCACCAAGGGTAGGATTTTCCCAGTTATCCTCAACGAATCTGATATCATGTACAGCAGGGTCGAATCCCAATTCTCTCAGAGAACCCAGATACAGATCCTGAATGTTGTCAGGAGACGGTTTAAGCACAACCTGAAACTGAAAATAACGCTGAAGTCTGTTGGGATTCTCTCCGTAGCGTCCGTCGGTAGGCCTTCTTGATGGCTGTACATAGGCACAAAAATGCGGTTCCGGTCCGATGGCCTTGAGAAATGTCATGGGATGAGATGTTCCTGCCCCAACCTCCATGTCAAAAGGCTGTGCAAGCATGCATCCCTGTCGGGACCAGTAATCCTGAAGAGTCAGGATTAACCCCTGAAATGTCTTGATATCATATGTGTTGGACATCTGAAGATCCTTGGAAACTTTTATCCTGAAAAGTCGTATTGTCTAAATTTTAATGAGCATGAGACTCCGGAGTTCTGAAAAAAAAACAGGCTCCTTTTTAAAATAGCCTATTTTACTCATGTTTGTCCGATTTTGCACTAATCGCTTTTAATAGGGGTGTAGATAAAAAACTTTGGTTTTTATAGATATGGTGATACAATGCTACTGGGGCAATCAGGGGGTTGTATATGCCAAAATCTAAAGATGAGATCGTTTCTGAAATTCAGCGTAACCTTGATGAATTTCAGGAAAAATTCAAGGAACGTACGTCAGATCCTGATAACTTTTTGACTATTTTCGAGATCGAGGAAATGTGGTCAGATCTGATCAATAAAACCAATGTTTTATATTCAGATTATCTGAACAAGATGGTGGCTGATATCGACCAGAAGAAACTGGTGGCTAAAAAAAAAGAGAGTACTCAGAAAAAGGAATAACTCTCAAGAATAATCGCAGAGCGGACAAGATCTTTTTGACAGTTCAGGGGCCCCTTACTATCTCTCGGACAATACTCATTCCCGCAGATGAAGATTCAGCTAAAAAACTGGCAGAAATAAGGCATGATGATGAAGAAGCTGCAGAACCGAACAACAGGATAAAAGGCGGAGATAACGGCAGAAATATCACCAGAGTTGTTCCGCTGGATGAGGCTTTGGGAATAGACAGATTGCCGTTCAAGATGAGTGTTCAGCTCATGCTCAGGTGTGCATACTGGGCTCAGAATCAATGTTCCTATCAGGCCGCAGAAGAGACTATTTTGGATGTCATGAAGTTAAAAATCAATGATGACACTATCCGCAAAGTGACTAACACGATAGGAAAAATTATTTTTGAAAATGATTG
>Ga0256407_10007117_pt1 | contig 17001 bp, 12 predicted proteins | sample RumenRJG_04DNA_FD_193489 | JGI IMG/M metagenome (GOLD analysis project Ga0256407, IMG submission 193489) | Bovine rumen microbial communities from Lethbridge, Alberta, Canada - RJG_04 | ecosystem: Host-associated > Mammals > Digestive system > Stomach > Rumen | place: Canada: Alberta...
CAGAATCCCGGCTGTAACCTCCAAGTTCATCTCATTATCATCAACGATGAGAACCTTGGCATTCTTTGCAACAATTCGGGGTCTGTATGCATCTTCCGATACTTCCGCGGCACGTTCCTGAAGTTTGCCTATAGGCTTCCAGTCTATCACCCTGGAAGTAACATCAAAGGAAAATACCGATCCTTCACCGTACACGCTTTTTACCCTAAGGCTTCCTCCCATTATGTCCACAAGACGCTGGGATATGGCAAGTCCGAGGCCGGTTCCCTCTTCAGAACGGTTTCTCTTTGTATCAACCTGTGTAAAATCGCTGAATATCTTTTCCAGATCTTCTTTTTTGATACCTATCCCCGTATCCTCCACGTCCACATACAGGTGGCAGGTCTTATCATCCACCTTTTCGGCCCTCATTCTAAGGATAATGGTGCCTCGTTTTGTAAACTTAACGGCATTGCTTAACAGATTGATAAGTATCTGCTTAATTCTCCCCTCGTCTCCGAGGAGCATGCTTGGCAGCTTTTCATCTATATCAAGCTTAAATTCTACCGGTTTTTCCTGTAGTCTTATCCTTGTCATGGTTGCAATATCATTAATGGTAGAGGCAAGCATATAAGGATTTTCTATAAACTCCATCTTCCCGGATTCTATTTTTGAAAAATCCAATATATCATTTATTATGGAAAGCAAAGATCTTGATGCGGATTTAATCATTGCCGCATGTTTCTTGGCTTCTGCGTCACCGCTGTCCCTGAGAATAAACTCTGCCATACCCGTAATAACATTCATGGGCGTTCTTATCTCATGAGACATATTTGCAAGAAAGTTACTTTTGGCCTGGTCTGCCGCCTTTGCCTGTTCCATGTTGGTAATGATATCCGTCATATCCAGCTGGATTATGCTTAATCCGATTATTCTGGATCCTTCTACCATGGGAGAAATGGTGGTTTCTATTGCAAAGCGTCTGCCTTTATAGTTCAGTCTTTGAAGATAGGGTTTAATCTCTTCCCCCGCCAGACACCGGCGGCATTTTTCCAAAAGAGTTTCCAGTGCCGCGCCATGGAAAAATGAGCAGAGAACCTTCTCGACATCAACCCCCTGAAGTACTTCCTCCCGAGTTGCTATATGGTCGTATTCATAGTATACATCCGAAACCATAATTGTTCGCATGTGATCGTCCATAAGCAGCATAAAGTACGGAGCTGACCTTAAAAACTGAGTGATATAAGAAGCCTGTCTCGCCATACTTCTCTGAAGATAGGCCTGGGTATTGTAGGACTGCTCGTTGGCCATTCTCAGTATATCGTTGTCTTTTTTAAGCCTTTTAATCTCTCTGGTAAGTCGTTTGTTTTCCAGCTGCAGGCTTTTTTCTTCTTCCGTCATAAGTGCCGCTCCCGTTAAAATGCCATATTAGAACGCAAGTATAGTAAAAGTATAATTATGAAACATATTATATCTTCTGCCGGTCTCTTTTCCGGTGACAGGACAATACTCCCCGTAGCCGTACATTCCTATAAGGGAAATATGCTTAGGAAGCCTTCCCAGATAAGTATCCCCTTCCAGAGAGGTATTATTAGCAAGGCCGATAAATCTTGCACAACAGGATGAACAAAGCAGGGTTTCGTATTTGTCCTCACATTTGGCCAGTTCTTTCAGAATTATATCAAAGGCCTCTTCTACCGTGCTTTTAAGCTCCCCTCTGTTAAGGAGACCTATGCTTATGGTAGAACCCTGGGGCATGTTTCCCATAAAGACACCGGCCCCGGTTTCATGATTAAGCATAGACAGGTTTCTTGTAACCTCTATCTTGTCTCCCTCCGGCATCTCCATTGTTACAACAAAGGGGGTTAATATATAATCTCCCAGAACATTGGTCTTTTCCACCTGCATGCCCTCTTTTTTCAGAGCTTCCACAAATGTTGTGTTCCCTACTTCGTATACTTTATTGCTGTTGGATTTCGTAATTTCATATAAGAAACTTGCCCTGTCCCCTACAGAGTTTATACTTACAAAATGTGGGTTTACATTGCCGGAAATAAGGGCTATAACCTGCCCTTTTCTGGTTATTTCCCCGTTACAGAATACATGAAAGTTTTCAAAAGAAAATCCATCGGAAGCACAGGCACCGAAGAGGGGAATCTCTCTGTTACCCAATGCTGTAAGCGCTTTAACGATCTCATTTCCGGGGGCATCTTCTTCCTCCATAACTCCGCCGCCATAGCTGATAACCAGCTTCTCCCGGGAAGACAGCTTTGATTGCGCCTGTTGGTATGTCTTTTTGATTTCTTCCTTGAAATTATTAACATTCAGCTCCTCTGTCATTCCCACAGAAAACTCGCAATCATCTGCCGAAAGAATAAGTATGGCTATTCCCGAAGGAACATATCCCCTTGCCCCGGTAAGCATGGCCAGGGCAGTGCAACCTATAATGGGAAAAGACCATTCTCTTGAAAGATGCTTATATAATTCCTCGTAATCCAAATCCTCGTCGGAAAAAAGGATTGCCATGGAATTCTTTTTAAATTCGAAGTCCTTGGCCTGAGTCAATATTTCCTTCACAGCTTCTTCAATATCATCAATCTCTTCAGTGTATAATTCGATGGATTTCATATCGATCCCCCCGTCCATAGAAAGGCAATATGTCTGCTGTTAAAATGTGAATATATTTTACTAAAAATTTGTCATTTTGTCTACAAAAACAACGCGCAGACAAAATAATCTGACTGCGCGTTGTTGGCTGTTTTATTCACATCTTTCTTTTAACTGTTCCCATCTCTTATCAACTTCCTTTTGATATTCTGCGATGAGGTGTTCATTCTCTTTCTTAAAGAGGTGCTTGAATCTTCCCTGGGTCTTTAAGAACTCTTCTATGGGAAGCTTCTCCTTTGGCTCATAAGATAATATCCACTTGCCCTCGATCACCTCAAACAGGGGCCAGTAACAGGTCTCGACACCCAACTTGCAGATGTTTACTATCTCAGGCGCATCATATCTCCAGCCTCTGGGGCAGGGAGCCATAATATTTAAGAAGGCCGGTCCCGGTGTGTATATGGCCTTCTCGGCTTTGGTGTAAAGGTCTTTCATATTCCCTATAAATGTTGTCTGTCCAACATATGGGACATTATGATCTGCAATAATAGCCGCCAGATCTTTTCGATACTGGGTTTTTCCTGCGGAGCACTTGCCTGCGGGAGTGGTTGTGGTATCTGCAAACATGGGGGTTGCGGATGATCTCTGAATACCGGTATTCATGTATGCTCCGTTGTCATAGCACACATATACCATATCATGTCCACGCTCCATGGCTCCGGATAAGGACTGGAATCCGATATCGTATGTTCCGCCGTCACCGCCGAAGGTTATGAATTTGTAGTCTTCCTTGATCCTGCCTCTCTTCTTTAAGGCGTTATATGCTGTCTCAACGCCGCTCATGGTAGCTCCGGCATTTTCGAAAGCGTTATGAATATAGCTGTCCTCATATGCAGTATAAGGATATGTAAATGTGGAAACCTCCAGACATCCCGTCGCATTTCCGATAACTGCCTTGTCTCCCGGATGAAGTGCCTTGAGCACATTTCTTACTGCTATGGTTCCGCCGCAGCCTGCACACATTCTGTGACCCGGTGCCAGACGCTCTTGCCTTCCTTGTATTTCTTTGAAATCAAACTTGCTTTCCATCTTCAGCACCTCCTTAATCACGCAATCCGAGATATTGATACTCGCGGCCTGCTGCCCCGTTCTTCTCAATATCTTTGAGCTGTGCATAAACATCTTTTATCTCTGCAACATTAACATCTCTTCCGCATAAACCGTATACGATGTTTATGGCCTCTGCTTTCATATGGGCACGGTACATAGCTGCCATAAGCTCTGATCCTAAGGGTCCGCCCTGGGAACTGTAGCTCTCGGCTCTGTCCATAATGGCTACTGCTTTGGCAGACTTTAAAGCCGCTGTGAATTCTTCTGCCGGGAAGGGTCTGAATACTCTTACCTTAAGAAGTCCGGCTTTTACTCCCTGGGCTCTGAGCTCATCAATGGCATCTTTTATGGTTCCGCATACGGAACCGATGGCAACGATGACATATTCTGCATCTTCAAGCTCATAACCTTCATACAAGCCGTACTTTCTTCCGGAAACCTTTTCAAATTCAGCTGCAACATCCAGTATGACCTGCTTGGCATTATCCATAGCATGTGCCTGGGCTTTCTTTGCCTCCATTCCGAAATTAGTTATAGCATAGGGTCCTATGGAACATACTTCCTTTTCGTTAAGAAGGAAATGCTCCGGCTTGTAGTCACCAACAAAGGCCTTTACCTTGTCATCTTCAATAAGTTCAATATTTTGGACACCATGACTTATGATAAAACCGTCCTGACATATCATTATGGGTAGTTTAACATCTGCATGCTCTGCTATTCTGTATGCCTGAAGGAAATTATCATATGCCTCCTGGTTGTTCTCGGCATATATCTGGAGCCAGCCTGAATCCCTGGCACCCATACTGTCGGAATGCTCGCAGTTGATATTAATGGGACCTGACAAGGCTCTGTTAACCACTGCCATGGCTATGGGCAGTCTGTTGGAAGCCGCAACGTAAAGAACTTCCCACATAAATGCAAGTCCTGCGGAAGAAGTGGCCGTCATGGTCCTGGCTCCTGCGGAAGATGCTCCTATAGCTGCACTCATGGCTGAATGCTCGCTCTCTACAGGAATAAACTCCGTATCCATCTCTCCGTTTGCTATGTAATTTGATACCATCTGAGGTAATTCAGTGGAGGGGGTAATGGGAAATGCGGGCATAACATCGGGGTTAATCTGCTTCATAGCGTAAGCGATCGCTTCATTTCCTGACATTCTTTCTTTTATGGCCATTTATTTTCCCTCCTTCATGGTTATTGCATCAAAAGGACAGGCAGAAACGCATATTCCGCATCCCTTGCAATGCTCCAGATCAAAATCCAGGCGCTTTCCGTCTTTTACCGGAATACTGCTGTCAGGGCAGTATGGTACGCATCGAAGACATTGTGTACATTTGTCTTTATCGAGTACGGGGGTCTGTGTTCTCCAATCTCCCGTATTAAAGCCTCTGGATGTTCCGGGCTCAAAAATCTGCATTCCCTCTGTCAGGTCCTGCCATCTGGTTTTAACATTTATATCTTTTGCTTTAAGAGCCATCAGCGCACCTCCTCTAATGCCAGTTTAAGTGCCTTCATATTGCCTTCCAATACTTCCGGCTTCTTGGCAAATTTATGCTTTAAGGATTCTTCCATCTCTTTTAAGAATACATCCGGTTCAAGCACTCCCGAAACCTTTACTATAGCTGCAAGCATAGGGGTGTTGGGGAAATACTTGCCCAGTGTCTCCATGCACACGGCTCTGGCGTCGATGGTGAATACCTTTCCCTTGTATCCGTTTAAGTGCGGGATGATCTCTTCCTTTGATTTTGCGGTATTAACGAGAATAGCTCCCGTTTCTTTAAGCCCGGCTGTAACATCCACCGATGAAAGAAGGGTCTCGTCCACCACTACTACATAATCCGGTTCGTAAATATTTGAGTGAACCCTGATCTCCTTATCGCTTATACGGTCATATGCCGTAATGGGAGCTCCCATTCTCTCCGGACCATATTCGGGAAAACCCTGAACCTGTTTGCCGGTTGAAAATGCAACATCTGCAAGCAGCAGCGCTGCCGTCTTCGCACCCTGTCCGCCTCGGCCATGCCAGCGGATCTCTGTTAAATTACCCATAGCAACCTCCTAATACTATTGATTCTTATATGTTTAATTATTTGTGTCTGTTTCAGTCTCCGGGATCTTCGCCATGGCGACTTCCTTTTTCTTTCCCGTAATCGAATAAATTAACGTTATTACTGCGCTTACAATAAGAAGAAAATAGAAATTAATTCCCCTTACCACCAGCATTGACGCCCCTAAGGTGTTATTTATGAATATGGTGTTAAATACATTAACATATACCAGCTCAGTTATTCCCTGGGCTCCGGGTATGGGAAGCATGTCCACGGCAATGTATACCGCCGCCTGGACCAGAATAACCGTAAGAAGCGGTGTGCCCTGCAGGCCCAGGCCCATATACACCAGACCGGTGACCACAAATGCACTGCTTCTCTGCAAAAAGGTCATAAAGGTGACTGCGACTATCTTACCCTTATTACCCCGTAGATACTTTACAGCCGCTTCATAGGAAAAAATAAAATCAGCAATCTTTCTCTCCCGAGATCTGGAAGGCTTGAAAATTCTCAGTTTAACAAGAATTCGGGAAAAAAAGACCAGCATTCTTTTTATCGTAACGGGATACATCATAACCATTACAAGGATTATTACAAGAATTACATTCAAAGCCAATCCCAGATAGTACAAGTATATATATCCTTTAAAGAACCCGTTTAAGGGTTCATACCAGAATGCAATAAGCAGTATTCCTATTACGGAAAGCACAAACTTGTATATCGTCGCTACTACCATAAGGATCACGGAAGAATCAGAAAGATTGTTTCCGTCCTTTTTCATATAGTAGAGCTGCATGGGCTGTCCGCCCGTAGCCGATGGTGTAATCGCAGAATAAAAAAAGCCCACAAAAGAATATCCAAAGCACCGCAAAAGCCCGCTTTTACCGCCCCGCGCCCTTAAGAGATACCATATCATACTTCCTTCGGCACATACAAAGAAAATCGCAAGTATCACAACCCCCGCGAGGCAGACCGCATTCATGGATCTTAAGGATTCCAAAAGCACGGGCATATCCTGTTCTTTAAACACCGTATAAAATGTTAGCAGCATTATCGTTAAGAACAATGCTGCATTACCTATTTTCTTCCAATTAAATTTCATCAGAAATATAGCTTTCCTATCCGACTTCCACTTCAAAGATGCCAGTAGGCGTTATCTCTCGGAGATATCCCTCAAAAATGGCTTCATTTTTTCCGTATTCATAGAAATCCTTGGGTGTCACCAAAGAAAAGTGCTTGTTAAAAAGTTTAATCCCGCACTGCTCCAACAGCCTTGAAGCATATGAAGAGCAGGTGTAGTGATTATACTGATAAAATTCTTTTTCCAGTATCAGATACGGCAACCCTATTATGGCATAATGAATACGAAATCGTCTTTTCATGTCATCGTGAAGCCGGTCAGTTATCATTTGTCTCTGCTCAGGAGTGCAATGTAACTCATAAATCATATATTTCGCTTCAGGAAATTTTTTGAGGATCTTTTCCTTGTCCTCCCTCTCAAACCCTGAAATAATAGGGATTCTGGGATCTCTTCTGCCTATGCTGTATGCTTCATTCAGGTCGCTGTCCAGACCCAGGACCACATGAACGTAATCCTGGTCAATGGTACGTCTGACCATATTGGCAAAGAACCCCGGGGTACTGACCAATCCAATATATATTTTCTCCATTTCTCTCCCTTAAATACCGTTTGTTCTCCGTCATCGATGGCACTGTCTAATTGAAACGATAAATCTTACCTGCCATATGGTATCCTGCTATTGTAAGCCGGGCACCGATCTTTCCCGGAAGATAAGTTAAGCCGCTTACCGTTCTGTATTTTAACCACCTATACAAGAATATATCATAATCCTTTATGTATTTCCATAATTCTTCTCTTTTTTGCAAAGCTTCCTTATCGCCTATAAGAAGGAGATGAATGCAGGAAATACTCATCATGATTGAAATATTTCGCTTAAGATATTTTGCCAGTTTAGGGTACCGGCGCTGCACCTTATAGAGATTGGTGCAAGTCGCAACCATCTTTGTTACTTTTATCTGCTGGTCAATGCGCTTCATAAGAACCTGCTCATTAACGGACTGATCTTCTCTCCCAAGATAATAATGGTACAAGTCCAAATCTCTGTATAGTATGCTCTTCACATAGGGAAGGGGCTTGTTGGAAAAAAGGTTGTCAACGTAAAATGTATGCTCCGGCAGCCGGACTTTGCTCTTTCTTAAAACCTCTGTCCGGAAATACAAACTGTGCATAACCAGGTATTGCGACGGTCTGAAATGTCCAATTGTGTTCCAGGTACATATTTCTCCGTCCCGGAAGACATTTCTGTATCGCATATTCCTTTGATTGCCTTCTTCAAGGTGATCGTAAATATAATTGCATACTATGAGATCGACATTACAGTTATCCACCAATCCATCCACATTTTTACATAATTTGTGGATATCTTCCATGAGCTCCGGCAACGCATCCTTGTCTAAAAAATCATCAGAATCCACTACCTTGAAGAATACCCCCTTTGCTTTCTCCAATCCGGCATTTACTCCGGAGCCGTGTCCTCCGTTGGATTTATGGATGACGGATACTGTCTCCGGATACTTTTCCTTGTAGCGATCCGCTATTATTCCCGTATCATCGGAAGAACCGTCATCTACTATTATTATCTCGCATGCGTCCCCTGCCGGAAGCAGAGACTCTATGCATCTCTCCATATATGCGGCGGAGTTATAGCATGGAACAACAAAAGTAATCTCTTTCAAATTAATGTCCTCACGTCTGTTTACTCAAGTTCGAAGGCTCCCGTGTAGAGCTGGAAGTACTTGCCCCTCTTGTAGATCAGATCCTCATGATTACCACGCTCTATAATTCTCCCATCTTCAAGAACCATTATTACATCAGCGTTCTGAACCGTTGAAAGTCTGTGAGCAATAACAAATACCGTTCTTCCTTTCATAAGCCGGTCCATTCCACGCTGGACAATAAGCTCTGTTCTTGTATCAATACTTGATGTAGCCTCATCCAGGATCATTACCGGCGGATCGGCAACTGCTGCCCTTGCTATGGCAAGGAGCTGTCTCTGTCCCTGAGATATTCCCGCTCCGTTACCTGTCAGCACGGTATTATATCCTTCCGGCAGAAGTCTTATGAAAGAGTCGGCATTAGCCAGTTTTGCCGCTGCGATACATTCTTCATCTGTTGCATCAAGTCGTCCGTACCGTATATTTTCCATAACGGTACCTGTAAAGAGGTTTGTGTCCTGCAGCACGATTCCCAATGACCTTCTCAAATCAGACTTCCTGATCTTATTTATATTAATTCCGTCATATCTGATCTTTCCGTCAGCAATGTCGTAAAAACGGTTGATCAGGTTGGTAATGGTTGTCTTTCCTGCTCCTGTAGCACCTACAAAGGCAATCTTATGTCCCGGTTGGGCTTCTATGGATATATCATGGAGCACCGTCTTGTTTTCTTCATATCCGAAGTCTACTTCGTGGAACTCTACTTTACCTGCAAGCTTAGTATATGTAAGGGTGCCGTCACCGTGAGGATGTTTCCATGCCCACATTCCGGTCTTCTCTTTTGTTTCAATGAGCTCCCCATTTTCCTCTTTTACATTTACAAGAGTGACATATCCTTCATCAAACTCCGGTTCCTGATCCATCAATGCGAAGATTCTGTCGGCTCCTGCCAGGGCCATTACTATGGAATTCAGCTGCTGTGACACCTGAGTTACAGGCATCATAAGGCTTTTTACAAGCTGAAGGAATGTGGCTATGGCGCCTATAGTGATGATACTGAACCCGCTTATTGCCATACATCCGCCTGCCACTGCTATAAGAACATACAGCAGGTTTCCCAGATTAGCATTAACCGGCATAAGGATATTTGCAAATGTGTTTGCTGATCTTGCATTGTTATACAGCTCATCATTTAAGGCATCAAAATCCTTCTTGGCGGTGTCCTCATGACAGAAAACCTTTATTACTTTCTGTCCGTTGATCATTTCTTCTATATATCCGTTGGTTTTACCAAGAGACATCTGCTGTTTAATAAAGAATTTACCGCTGTTCCCGGCGATAATCCTGGACACATTAAGTATTAATACCAGGGCCACTATCACTACCAGTGTCAGCCATGGGCTTGTGTAAATCATTGCTGAGAAGACCCCTATTATGGTAACAATTGAAGTGCAGGCCTGTGGCATGGTCTGGGACAACATCTGTCTCAAAGTATCAATATCATTTGTGTAATGACTCATTACATCCCCATGGGTATGAGTGTCAAAATACCTGATTGGAAGCATCTCCATGTGCTCATACATGTCTTCCCTGACATCTCGAAGAATTCCCTGGGATATGATAACCATAATTCTATTATACAGGTATGTTGCGCATATTCCGCATATATATATACAAACCATAAAGGACAAGGTCTTTATCAACCCTGAAAAGTCCGGATTAGTCTGACCGATAAGGGGTGTTATATGGTCATCTATAAGAATTCTGGTAAACATGGAGTTCGCTACACCGGTAAGGGAACTGATCAGGATACAGAAAAGAACAATTATGAACCTGACAGTATTCTTTCCTTTCATATAAGAAAGGATCCTTTTGATGGTTCGTCCGGCAGATTTCTTAACATCCTTGGTCAGCTTAACCTGCATTCCCCTTCTGGGGCCGGGGCCGCGACGGGAATTAATGATATCTAATTCCTCTTTCGTCATTGCCTGCTCTTGTTTCTTTTCTTTAGCCATTGTCCTCACCTCCTTTTACCTGAGAATCAAATACTTCCTTGTAAATGGAGTTGGTAACCAATAGTTCTTTGTGAGTTCCGGTACCCACGATCTCCCCGTTGTCCATTACGATGATCAGATCTGCTTCCTCTACGGAAGAAATCCTCTGGGCAATAATCAGCTTAGTGGTATCGGGAATCTCTTCAAGAAAGGCCTTTCTGATCATTGCATCCGTATGGGTATCCACAGCGCTGGTGGAGTCGTCCAGTATTAAGATCTTTGGCTTCTTAAGCAAGGCTCTGGCTATACACAGTCTCTGCTTCTGGCCTCCGGATACATTGGATCCGCCCTGCTCGATATAGGTATCGTACTTATCCGGGAAGCTTTGAATGAAACCATCGGCCTGAGCCAGTTTGCATACTCTTTCCAGCTCCTCGTCAGTAGCATCGGCATTACCCCACCGCAGGTTCTCTTTAATAGTTCCCGAAAAGAGAACGTTCTTTTGCAGAACCATGGCAACTTCATTTCTGAGGGATTCTATGTCATAATCTCTGACATCTATTCCCCCTACTTTTACGGATCCTTCATTTACATCATAGAGTCGGGGTATCATTTGTACCAGGCTTGATTTGGAACTGCCGGTTCCTCCTATGATTCCTACGGTCTGACCCTGCTTAATGTGAAGGTTTATGTTCTTTAATACGTATTTATCCTCGCCTTCGCTGTACCCGAAGCTTACATTCTCAAAGAGGATATCCCCGCTTGGAACTTCATATATGGGATTCTCTCCGTTTGTAAGGGAGGATTCTTCTTTAAGGAGCTCCGCAATACGCTCTGCCGACGCCTGAGACATGGTTATCATTACAAATACAACCGAAAGCAGCATCAGGCTTATAAGAATCTGCATGGCATAGGCAAAAACACTGGTAAGCTGCCCGGTGGTCATGTCACCGGCAACGATAAAGTTGGCTCCGAACCAGGAACAGAAGAGAATTGTTCCGTATACGCAAAACTGCATTACAGGCATGGCCATTGCAAGATTCTTCTCAGCTCTGCTTCCTAACTCATACATTTTCACGTTCATTTTCCTGAACTTTTCTATCTCATGATCTTCTCTTACATAGGATTTAACTACCCGGATGCCTCTTAAGTTCTCCTGAACCACATTGTTCATGCTGTCATATGTGGTGAAGAGCTTTTCAAAAACAGGGTGTGTCTTCTTCATAAGAATTAAGAGCGCGACTGCCATAATAGGTATTACTCCCAGGAATACAAGGGCGATTATGGGATTAATCCTGAGCACCATAATAAAGGAAAAGATTATCATCATGGGGTTTCTGACAGCAACTCTGATTACCATCATAAATGCCTGCTGAACATTGGTAACGTCCGTGGTCAGTCTCGTTACTATACTTGCGGATGAAAACTTATCTATGTTTGAAAAGGCAAACTGCTGTACATTGTAATACATGTCTTTCCTTAAGTTCCTGGCAAACCCGGCAGATGCATCTGCAGCGTATTTGCCCGACATCATTCCCGATAATAATGAAAATACACATAAGATTACCAGGATTATTCCTGTCCGAATGGTATATTCAATATTGCCTGCCTCTATTCCCTTATCAATAAGAGATGCCATAAGGGTGGGAATGATTACTTCCAGAATAACCTCCAGCGCCACAAATATGGGTGCTAAAAATGCAGCTCTTTTATATTCCCTGACGCTTTTTAGAATCGTCTTAAGCATTTTTTGCCTCCTTTATCTATAACTCAAACAATTGAAACAATTAGGACAATTGGGACAATTATTGAAGAAAAAATATGTCCTCTGCATGTACTATCTCCTGCTTTAGGTGTCGAAACCCAAAATCATGGACATGGTATCCTCTGCCCTTGATATTTGCGGCTTCCCGGCCGCCACTTCTCACCCCTGTATAGTCACCATAAACTATCATAATTAATGCTTGACAGTATCCGATTACCACGTTATAATGGTTTTCATCGGTTGACGTAATGCACGAGTGGCTCAGTGGTGGAGTATCGCCTTGCCAAGGCGAGGGTCGCGGGTTCGAATCCCGTCTCGTGCTCTTGGAGAATCAGGTTTTACCTGGTTCTTTTTTCATGTATTGATGAAAAAAAGAACCTGCTATGCAGATTCTTTCCTTAGAGCGGGTGATGGGAATCGAACCCACGTATCTAGCTTGGAAGGCTAGTGTTCTACCATTGAACTACACCCGCATTATGTGCTAAGGTGTCGACGCAGTCGACAGATTCCTTAGCGCCAAGGATTGCTATAATGCCCAGTTCCGGAATCGAACCAGAGACACGAGGATTTTCAGTCCTCTGCTCTACCAACTGAGCTAACTGGGCCTGCAAATCTTTAACTACGACACAAACGTAATTTTACTTTAATTTTGCTCGTATGTCAATAAATATCTATTATTCTTTGCTTAAACTTCCCTAAACCCTTTATTTTACCTGTCTAAAGTGGTATTATATCTAGGATGGAAGAACTATTTAAGGGAGGTTTTCGCTATGAACGAGCAAAATACCGAGCACAATGAAGACAAGTGGTCAGACAGACGAACCTATGTCTTTTTCAAGCGTTATGCTTTTCTTTTGTTCTGGCTTGTTCTTGCGGTGGTTGCTGCTGCTTACTTTATTTTTAACGGCAGCAAGATCCTCGCAGATGTGGGCAATGTTCTTGGGATGTTACAGCCCATTATATTCGGTCTTATTATTGCCTATCTGCTTAATCCCAGTGTTAAGTTTTATGAAAAGTACATTTTCACACCCCTGACTGCCGAGATAAAAAGCCGTAATAAGGCTAAGGGGCTTAACCGCGGTCTGTCAATTACCCTTTCCATTATTGTTTTTATTGCTTTGATAGTTATCCTTCTTAATATGGTCATCCCGGAGCTGTACAACAGTATCGTCAGCCTGGTGACATATGTTCCCGGTCAGCTCACCAGAGTGACCGACTGGTTCCATGAATACCTTTCTTCCGGGGATAATCTTTCACAATACCTGCAGCTTGCCATAGATAATTTCTCGGATAACTTCCAGAAATGGCTGCAGACGGAGCTTATGAGTACGGTTAATACCACGGTATCTTCAGTTACCGTAGGTGTTATCGAAGTGGTAAAGACCTTCTTTAATTTCTTTATAGGTATTATTATTTCAATATATGTTCTCGCAAGTAAGGAATCCTTTACCGGACAGGCAAAGAAAATGTTCTACTCTTTATTTAAGCCTGAAAAAGCCAATCTTGCTTTAAAGACACTTAGAAAAAGTAATGACATTTTCATCGGTTTCTTAACCGGTAAGATTATAGAATCCGCCATTCTTGGGGTTCTCTGCTTCATAGGCTGTACTATTTTACAAATGCCATACACCATGCTGGTGAGTGTTATCGTCGGTGTTACATTTCTTATTCCTTTCTTTGGACCTTACCTGGGTGCCATACCGAGTATGCTCTTTATATTCCTGGCAGACTCCGTTAAAGGATTGACTTTTACAATCTTTATAATCTGCCTGCAGCAGATACAGTGTAATCTTATCAGTCCGAAGATTCTCGGGGATTCCACCGGGCTGTCTCCTTTCTGGGTTGTGTTTTCAATCCTTTTGGGAGGAGGGCTCTTCGGTTTTGTGGGATTACTAATTGGTGTTCCGGCCTTTGCGGTTATTTACTATATTGTGGGTCAGGTGGTAAACCACCGGCTCAGAAAAAAGAGCCTGCCTACCCAGTCTGAAAAGTATGTTGACCTGCTATCAATTGACAAGGATACCGGAGAAGCGTGCTACTACAACGAAGAAACCAATCCTAAAAAAGGATTGCTGTCAGGCCTCTTTAAATCTCTAAAATCTAAAGATGATAATTCTGATAATAAAAAAGGCTCTGTTGATTAACAGAGCTTTTTTATGTCTGATCTTCCATCACTTTATCCTTTTTGAGAAGAAGAATATAAGCAGCCACACATATTATAACAGATATTAAAGATCCGAGAGGTGCGGCGCATCCCATGGGAAATAATGTGTCTCTGAAATGAACCGATGCAAACCAGGCCCCCGGAATACGCATAAGAAGAATAGATGCCACATTATGTATAAATGAGAGGCCGGCCTTTTCTCTTGCACAGAAGTATCCGCTGAAGGAAAAATGAACGCCTGCAAATATACAATCCCAAACATATCCTACCAGGTACTGGCTTCCCAGCAATATTACCGCCGGGTTGGTCTCAAATATGCCTACAATCTCAGGAGCGCAAAACTGCGTAATTACAGAAACAATGGTTCCGAATCCCACAGCAATTGCTATAGCACACATTAAAGTCTTCCTTGCCCTTTCAGGCTTGCCGGCACCGAGATTCTGCGCTGCCAGGGATGATACCGCCGCCAGCATGGAAGAAGGAATCAGGAAGAATACTCCTATCACCTTCTCAACAATACCTACTGCTGCTGCATCCGCCAATCCTCTGCTGTTTGCAAAGATGGTTATTATAAGAAAGGATATCTGAATAAACCCATCCTGCATTGATACCGGAAATCCGACTCTTATTATTGAAGAAATCATCCTCTTTTCCGGACGAAGATCCTTTTTTGATATAGTTATTCCGGTATTTCTGTGACGAATGACTATTATCGCAATTATTACGCTGATGGTTTGTGAAAGAGTTGTACCCAATGCCGCTCCGGCAGGTCCCATTTTCTGATATCCGATAAAGATATAGTCCAGGATTATATTGCATATACATGCAACTATAATAAAATACATAGGACTCTTGGAGTCTCCCAGTCCTCTGAAAATACTGCTTATTATATTATATGCGGTAATAAAAGGAATTCCTATAAAACAGATTGTAAGATAAGCGATTGTTCCGTCTACAGCCTCTGCAGGTGTAGACATTATACTTACGATGGGGGAAACTGCTAGCACCAGGATTACCGTTAAAACAGCAGCAACTATGGCAAATACCGTAATGGTATTACCTATGGCTAATGAAGTCTCTTTTGAATTCTTTGCCCCGAAAGCTTTGCCTATGGCAACCGTTCCTCCCATGGCAAGACCAACGATCATTACCGTAAGCATGTGCATTATCTGACTACCGATGGACACTGCCGTAATGCTTTCTGTCCCATTAAACTGACTGACGATAAACAGATCAGCCATTCCGTATAAAACTTGCAGAAAATAAGACAACAAAAACGGAAGTGAAAAAACAACAATGTTTTTTAAAACACTTCCCTTGGTTAGATCTCTTTCCATATTAATATCCTCAAATCAGTTGTTGGTAAAAACAATGCCCAGTTCCGGAATCGAACCAGAGACACGAGGATTTTCAGTCCTCTGCTCTACCAACTGAGCTAACTGGGCGCATAAATCAGAATGCGGTGTATTAAATTGAATCAACGGTCATCGGACAATCTCTGATTGGCCGATGGGCGCAGAACATTCTGCAGTATAATTGCGGAGACAGGATTTGAACCTGTGACCTTCGGGTTATGAGCCCGACGAGCTTCCAGACTGCTCCACCCCGCGATATATCGTAAGCTGTCGCACAGCGACTGATTGCTTACATTAAAATGGGCGGAGGTGGATTCGAACCACCGAAGCAATTTGCAGCAGATTTACAGTCTGTCCCCTTTGGCCACTCGGGAATCCACCCATTCATATTGTGTGATACTCGCGCATCACTAATTCTGGAATGCTTCGCATTCCTTGGCGATACACTCGAACAAGTTCTCGTGCATCACATAAGCCGATGATCGGACTCGAACCGATAACCTGCTGATTACAAATCAGCTGCTCTGCCAATTGAGCCACATCGGCATATGTCATAAGGAGGGGCCCGCTTGCGGGAAGATCCCTTATGACGCGGCGACGTTTCGCGCAGCGAAATGTTGTGCCACGTAAAACATACACCAAACTAATTAATGGGACCAATAGGGCTCGAACCTATGACCCCCTGCTTGTAAGGCAGGTGCTCTCCCAGCTGAGCTATGATCCCATTTATGAAATAAAAAAAATTCGACGACCCGCATGGGACTCGAACCCACGACCTCCGCCGTGACAGGGCGGCGCTCTAACCAACTGAGCCAGCGGGCCTAATTAATTCTAATTAAGCATTCAAAACTGCAAACGATGTACCGACCCGAGTAATCGAACCACATAGGTCAGACCTTCGACCTATTAGTGACAGTCAGCTGAACACATTGCTGTGCTTACACCTCTGCCCTATCAACCTTGTAGTCTTCAAGGGGTCTTATAGATTTAAAATCTCGGGATATCTCATCTTAGGGGGGGCTTCACGCTTAGATGCCTTCAGCGTTTATCCCTTCCGGACTTGGCTACTCTGCTATGCCATTGGTATGACAACAGATACACCAGCGGTCCGTCCAGCCCGGTCCTCTCGTACTAAGGCCAGCTCCCTTCAAATATCCTCCGCCCGCGCCGGATAGGGACCGAACTGTCTCACGACGTTCTGAACCCAGCTCGCGTACCGCTTTAATGGGCGAACAGCCCAACC
>Ga0256407_10007118_pt1 | contig 17000 bp, 13 predicted proteins | sample RumenRJG_04DNA_FD_193489 | JGI IMG/M metagenome (GOLD analysis project Ga0256407, IMG submission 193489) | Bovine rumen microbial communities from Lethbridge, Alberta, Canada - RJG_04 | ecosystem: Host-associated > Mammals > Digestive system > Stomach > Rumen | place: Canada: Alberta...
TGCTTCTGGCACGTTCTTTGTACATAATTAGTGAATAGTAGATTAGTGAGTGGTAGATTAGCTCCTAACAAACCAAACAACTAACAAACGAACAAACTAACATATGAACAAACTATTGATTTACGTACGTCAAGCTCTCCACATGATGAAGGAGGAGCGGCTGTTCTCCGCCATTTATATCGCGGGCACAGCGTTGGCGATTGCCTTCACGATGGTGATTGCTGTGGTGTATTACGCGAAACTGGCGGACATCGAGCCAGAAGTGAACAGAAGCAGGACGGTGTATGTGGATTCGTATAGAACAAGAAAAGATTACGACGCAATGAGTTACGGCTTTTTCTCGCGTGATCAAATGATTGATTGGTTCTATCACATGAAAAGTGCGGAAGTGGCTTGTTGTGTACTGAGAGCCGAAAAATACAACAACCTTCAATTCCATCTGAAAACAAACGGAGGGAAAAAGCTGATACCAGTCGTGATGCGAGGGGTTGATGCCAACTTCTTCAAGGTCTATCGCCACCATTTTGTTTATGGGCGACCCTTTACGATGGAAGAGGGATTGCCTACCGACAGCACCAGTATTGAAAATGTGCTCATTGCCATCATCAGCAAGGATATTTCGGAGCAAGTGTTTGGCAAGGATGTGGATCCTGTAGGAAAGACGATTGAGATGAACAACAATGATTATCGCATCGTGGGCGTGATAGAACCCACTTCGTCCATCGCCTCCCAAAGCTATGGACAAGTGTTTGTCCCTGCTTCCGATGGAGCGGATGGCGTGATTATCGTGATGAAAGAAGGTTGCACCATAGAGGATGTGAAGAAGGAATTGGATGAGAAGGTGCATCGTTACAATATGAGTGATGAGGAGTACACGATGGAGGTGCAGTTGTATCCTCATGCCCGAGCCATCCTGTCGAGAGGTCACACGATCTCGTCGTGGAGAGAGATCATTCTCTCGCTGCTCCCCAAGGTGTTTGTGCTGCTGTTGGTGCCAGCCCTCAACCTAAGCGGATTGGTGGCAGCACGCATGAAGCGGCGTATGCCGGAGATGGGTGTGCGAAAGGCATTCGGAGCCAAACGGAGCGAACTGGTCCATCAGGTCATCATGGAGAATCTGGTGCTCACCCTTTGTGGCGGTCTCGTCGGATTGGTCATCACGTGGCTGTTGCTCTACGTGTTCCGTTCGTGGGCATTCTTCGCTTTTGGCAGTTTGCCTCAACTGACTCCTGAGCCGTTGCTGCAGGGCGAGATGCTTTTCTCACCCTTCATCTTCCTCATCGCCTTCTTGGTTTGTGCGGTGGTGAATCTGATGGCGACGCTCATCCCTGCTTGGCTGAGTTTGCGTAACCCGATTGTTGAATCCATGAATTTGAAGAAGTGATATGAAACAGATACTCAAGAACCTTTGGAGCCAACGTGCTCAGAACGTGTGGCTCTTTGCAGAACTGGTGGTCGTGTGCTTTGTGGCTTGGACGCAGATTGACCCCATTGTCGTGAGACTCTTTTATCGGAATCTGCCCGTAGGGTTCGACATCGACCGACTGGTGGTGGCAGATGTGGCAGAAATCAAGTCAGTACAAGACGGAGGTTCGACGCCTGAGGAAATATACGAACGGGCAGACGAATTGTTCAAGGTGCAGGCAAAGCTTCTCAAAGAGCATCTCTTGGCGCAGGAGGGAGTGGAAAGTGTCTCGTTCTTGGATGACATCGGTGGTTATCCCCGAATGCTGCAGCACCTCATGCAACAACCATGTGGGAATGACACCATCTTCATTCCCTGGTGCTACTTCAACGAGGAAGAGGATTTCTTCGAGACCTTCGGCATCCATCCCATACCAGGCAGTCCTTCCCAGCACGAGCTGTCATCGAGCTATCACGGCATTGCCAACGTCATCATCACCCGTTCGCTGGCAGAGAAAATGTTCGGATCGCCCGAAGCAGCCATCGGGAAGCAGATGGTGGCAGGTTGGAACCTCGATGGCGAGGAGTTCCATCAAACCGTTGTGGGCGTGGTGGAAGACGTGAACGCCGATGGCAGCATGTACTCCACGTGGATGGCGTTCTCTGCCAATGGAAGAGTCAGCAACACCATGCATAATCGCCTTGCCATCCGACTGAAACCGGGTGTGAACATGCAGCGTTTCATCGAGGAGGTGAACTACCACATCGAGAAGGTGTCAACGGAGTATCTCACCCTCAGCGGCTTGATTCCCTACAGCGAAGTGGAGACTTCCACGTATGACCGAGAGGGTGAGTACGACTTCAACCTCTCTGTCGCCACCGCCATCTTCTTCCTCATCAACCTCTGCTTGGGTGTGATTGGCACCTTCTGGATGCAGACCAAGCGACGCACGGAAGAGTCGGGCATCATGCGAGCATTCGGAGCGACCAGAGGGCACATCATGGGGATGTTCCTCGCAGAAGGCTTCGTGCTCACGACCTTGAGCATGATCATCACCTGCATCCTCTACCTCAACTATGTGAAGACAGGATTAGGTGAACTCTGCATCCCTCTCCAAGCCCCACAATTTGAGCCCGACCCCACATGGGTGGCAGACAAACCCCTGCACTTCTGCGTGATAGCAGGACTCGTATATCTTATTATATTGATCGTCGTGTCCATCGGCATCGCCATCCCTGCCTGGAACATAGTCAGGACAAAAGTGGTGGAGGCGCTACGAGATGAGTGATAGATGAAGTTGCGGCAAGCCGCCGAAAGAAAAATATAAAAAAATAGGAAAAAATAAGAAAAAGAATAAGTTTGTTTTTTTATATTTTTACTTGTTTTTACCTATTTTTTCTTCGGCGACTTGTCGCAACAAAAAAAGAATTTCGAAACATTTATAAACATAACAAATTACAACAATGGAAACAATTATCAAATTGACAGGTATCAACAAAGTGTATCGTACTGAGGAGATTGAAACTCAGGCATTGGAAAACGTGAACATCGACGTGCAGAAGGGCGAGTTCCTCAGCGTGATGGGACCCTCTGGTTGTGGTAAATCGACCTTGCTCAACATCATGGGACTGCTCGACGAACCCACGAGTGGCGAGATTGAGCTGTGTGGCACGAAGATTGACAAGAACCTCTCTGACGAGCGTCTGGCAGAGTTCCGTAACCGCACCCTCGGCTTCGTGTTCCAGTCGTTCCACCTCATCAGTTCGCTCAACGTGATTGACAATGTCCAGCTCCCCCTGATGTATCGTGGTGTGGGTTACAGCGAACGCATCAAGCGGGCAAAGGAGGTCATTGAGAGGGTAGGACTCTCCCACCGCATGAAGCACACGCCCGTCCAGCTCTCAGGTGGTCAATGCCAACGTGTGGCGATTGCCCGTGCCATCATCGGAAACCCTGAAATCATCCTCGCCGACGAGCCCACCGGTAACCTCGACTCGAAGATGGGTGCCGACATCCTCGGACTGCTCAAGCAACTGAACGAGGAGGACGGTCGCACCATCGTGATGGTGACCCACAACGAACAGCAGGCACTCCAGACCAAGCGCATCATCAAGTTCTTGGACGGAAGACAAATCATGTGATATGAAAGTTTTGATTTATATTCGTCAGGCACTCGCCATGATGAAGGAGGACAAGCAGTTCTCCGCCATCTACATAGCTGGTACGGCTATCGCCATAGCCTCAGCGATGATTGTGGCGTTGGTGCTGCACATCCGTATGGCGAACATCTACCCTGAGGTGAATAGAGACCGAACCATCTATGTGGGCAGTAACTTCACCGACTCCGTCGGGGCAAGATTCGTGGGCTGTACTGGTTATTCGCCTATGGCCTTCGAGGAGATGTTCAGTCATCTGGAATGTGCCGAGGTGGTGAGTGCCGTCATCAACAACAGCTATGTGTACAACCTCACTGCTTGCTCCGAATTGGGCAAACAGGAGATACTCATCACCCCCAAGTTCACCGATGCCAACTTCTTCCGTCTCTACGAGTTCAAGTTCCTGGAGGGCAAGCCCTACAATGAGGAGAACCTGACACATGCCGACAAGTGCATCGTCATCACCGATGCGTTAGCGAAGAAGCTGTTCGAGAAGTCAGAAGGTGTGGTGGGTCAGACCATACAGCTCAACTACCTCCCCTATCGGGTAGTGGGTGTGGTGAAGGAGGTAAGTCCGCTGCTGATGGACTCCTCTGCCGACGTGTATCTGCCCTATACGGTAAGTGACTCGCGGGAGACCTTCCGAGGATATGATATGGTGAGCTATGCTGGGGGCTTGGAGGCGCGTGTGCTGCTGAAGAAGGGTTGTACCCGTGAGATGCTGATGAAGGAGCTGGAACCATACCGCGTGAAATATCTCTCCATGTTGAACAGCACGTCGGAGCATAAATGGTCGTGGTATATGCAGGTGAGACCGCATTGGAGGAAGACGCTGAACTTCGACTCGAATGAGGTGAACGATGCCTCGACGCAGACCATGCTCCTCAACTTCATTCCGTTTGTTGTGATCATGCTGCTGTTCTTGCTACTGCCCGCCATCAACCTGAGCGGCATGATGTCGAACCGCATGGAGTCACGTCTGGCAGAGATGGGCATCCGCAAGGCATTTGGTGCCAAGCGTCGGACGTTACTGAATCAGGTGATACTGGAGAACCTCGTGCTGACCCTCTTCGGAGGTGCAGCAGGCTATCTGCTCTCATCGCTCTACATCACTGCCATCAAGGAGAACAGGATGTTCCTCACGCTTTTCGACCACGATAAGGCTCCTGTAGATAGCGTGTCGCTCCAGCTCGACATGTTCTTCACCCCCACGATGTTCCTCGTCGCCTTTGTCTGCTGTGCTGTCCTCAACCTGATGGCAGCCCTCATCCCAGCGTGGAACAGCCTTAGAAAACCCATTGTAGAATCTTTAAATCAGAAGAGATGAGACTTATACTAAAGAATTTGTGGAAGAACCGCAAACAGAACGGTTGGATTTTTGCCGAGATTGCTATCATCACGCTGCTGAGCTGGTTCATGGTGGATTACTTGGTGGTGAATACCTATGCCACCTATTGCAGTACTCCCGCAGGAGAGTTTGAGAAGGAACACCTGTGTGTGGGACAGTTTAGAGAACTCAGAGGAAAATGGGAGAACAACGAAGAGTTGATGGATAAAACGGACTTGGAGATGTACGAGAAGAGAAGGGAAGGGATGCAGGTGCTGAAAAAGAAGCTACAGGACATGCCCGAGGTGCAGTCGGTGTGCCTGACCGAAGATTACATAGGCGAGGACATCCAGCTCTACACGTGGCGAACCTATTACGCAGCTAACGACTCGACCAAGTTCATCAGCCTGTCTGAGCGATTCTACTATCCTGATCAGCAGTTCTTCGAGACGATGGGTCTCCGCGCCATCGAGGGAAGTCCCGATGTGGAGACATTGTCAAGGAAAAATCCGCAGGATGGTGTTGTCGATGGTGTCGTCGTCACCCGCAGTGTGGGAGAGGCGCTGTTTGGCACCGATCAAGTAGTGGGCAAGCAGTTGGCATTGCAAGTCACCGAACGGGATATGGAAGGGGATGACATCCAGTCGTGGCGACACTACACGATTGTGGGTGTGGTGGAGGATGTGAAACCCTATCCGGATACGATTTACCCCTATGTCCTCTTCAAGCCCAATGAGTATAGTTTCCCCTGGAATGAAAGCAAACTGCTCCTACGTTTGAAGCCCGAGGTGGATGCCGAGGCGTTCGTGAGACGGCTTACCCCCACGCTGCATGAGGAGTTCACGGCTGGTTTCAGCGTCTTGGCGTTTCTGGAAACCTACGAGCAGCATTTAGAGAAAGCAATGGAACGTTCTGAGACGCGCATGATGGGCCAACTCGCCTCCTTGCCACTCGGACTTTTTGCCATCAACATCATCCTGGGCACACTTGGTACCTTCTGGCTCCAGATCCGCAAGCGCAAGGAAGACATCGGCATCATGCGAGCCTTCGGAGCCTCCAAGCGTCGCATCTTCTGTACCCTTCTGGGCGAAGGTGCCATCCTCACCCTGCTCGCCTCCCTCTTTGGTGACATCATTTGGCTCCAGTTCAATGTCTCGCGGTCGCTCCTCTTCAACGGCAGTTATTTGGGTCGGAGTAACGACTTCACGACCGACTGGATCAACCAGTTCTGGCCTCACTTCCTCATCATCTCCCTCATCGTCTTCCTCCTCCTCCTCGCGGTCGTCTCCATCGGCATCGCCCTCCCTGCCTGGAACGTCTGCCGACGAAAGATTGTGGAAGCTTTGCGGGATGAATAGCTCACACGCCTCATTTTTGCACACTCGTGGGAGAAATTTTGCGGCCTCGTGGGATATATGGAAATAATTGTGTACCTTTGCAAAAAATATTGAAGACTATGGCAAATTATATTTTTGAGTTAAGGGACAAGGTGCGCGACTATGAGTGCGACCTGCAGGGTATCGTGAACAATGCGAATTATCAGCACTATCTGGAGCATTGCCGACATGAGTTTCTGTTGGCGCACAACATCAGTTTTGCTGAACTTCATGAAAAGGGAACGGATGCTGTGGTGGCAAGGTTGACGATGCAGTTCAAGGTGCCATTGAAGAGCAAGGATGAATATGTGACGAAACTCTGGATCAAGAAGGAGGGAGTGCGCTACATCTTCATGCAGGACATCTTCCGTCTGCCTGATATGAAGTTGTGCATCCGTGCACAGGTGGATTCTGTGTGCCTTGTGAATGGTGTGTTGGCCGATAGTCCTGAATTGAACGAGAAATTTGCACCGTTCCTGAAATAGAGGTGAGAAGTAAGAGGTATGAGGTGAGAGGTGTGAAATAAGAGGTTACTATGAACTCCCAAGAACTCATCGCTGCAATCGCGCTGACCAAACTAAAGGGTTTGAGTTTGCTGAATGCCCGTACCATGATGGAAGCATTGGGGTCGGCAAGTGAGGTGTTTGCCCATCGGAAGGACATCATGAACCTGATTCCTGACGCCAGTCAACGGCTTGTGGCTGCCTTTGCCGATTCGGATGATGCGTTGAGGCTTGCGGAGGAAGAGATGGATTTCATTGAGAAGAAGCGGTTGAAGGTGTTCACTTTGCTCGATGAGGACTATCCGCAGAGACTGGTAGAGTGTGAGGATGCTCCGCTGGTGCTCTTTGCCTGTGGCAATGTCAATCTGAACGCTCAGCGCATCATCAGCGTGGTGGGTACGAGGAAGTGTTCTGAATATGGGCGTGAGGTGTGCAACAACTTCATTGCTGACTTGAAGCGCTACTATCCTGACACGCTGATTGTGAGTGGTTTGGCATACGGCATTGACATTTGTGCCCATCGTGCAGCACTCGATAATGGTATGCCAACAGTTGGTGTCTTGGCACATGGATTGGACACCATCTATCCTGCGATGCATCGGCAGATAGCAGCAGATATGGTGCATCAGCAAGGAGGATTGCTGACTGAATATACTACCCATACGACGCCTGAGAAGGGGAACTTTGTACGTCGCAACCGCATTGTGGCTGGTTTGTGCGATGCATGTATAGTTGTGGAGAGTTCAGAACGGGGTGGTTCCCTCATCACAGCCGAATTGGCTATGGAATACAATCGCGATGTGTTTGCTTTCCCAGGACGTGTCTATGACGAACACAGCATCGGGTGCAACAACCTCATTCGTCGCCAGCAGGCCACTTTGCTCACCTGTGCAGCCGACCTTCTTGACGCGATGGGGTGGGAGAATCCTTTGGAGAAAGCAGCACAATCAGAGGCCGTTCAGCAAGATCTGTTTCCTGACCTCACAGACGAGGAGCGTGCTTTGGTGAACACACTTAAAAACGTCGATGACAAGCACATCAACCAGATTGCCATCGATGCCAATATCCCTTATTCACGCGCCAGCATGATTCTTTTCGATTTGGAAATGAAGGGGGTTGTAAAGGCATTAGGAGGAGCGAGATACAAGATCATGCGACATGAATTGCTCCGTTCATGATACATGAATGCCTCGATTCATGTTCATAGCGCCTGCATATCGTTCAATTTCTTGTAATAGCCGTTCTGCTCAATCAGCTCTTCATGCGTACCACATTCCACAATCTTTCCTTCGTGGAGCACATATATCTCACTCGCATTCTTGATGGTGGAAAGACGGTGTGCAATAGCGATTGTTGTGCGTGATTTCATCAGTTTCTCCAACGCATCCTGTACCAGTCGCTCGCTCTCTGTGTCGAGGGCAGAAGTGGCTTCATCGAGGATGAGGATAGGTGGGTTCTTCAAGATGGCACGTGCAATGGAAATGCGTTGACGTTGTCCACCAGAAAGTCTTCCACCTCGGTCACCCACATTCGTCTGATAACCCTGTTCCATCTCCATGATGAAGTCGTGGGCGTTGGCAATCTTTGCCGCTGCCTCCACTTGTTCTTGGGTGGCATTTTCCACACCAAAGGCGATGTTGTTGAAAATGGTGTCGTTGAACAGGATGGCCTCCTGATTGACGTTGCCAATCAAGCCACGCAACGAGTGGATAGAGAGGTTGCGTACATCTTCCCCGTCAATCTTGATGGCTCCAGAAGAGACGTCGTGATAGCGTGGAATGAGGTCAACGAGCGTACTCTTGCCTGAGCCTGACTGACCCACCAATGCAATCGTTTTTCCCTTTGGAATGGTGAGATTGATGTTGTGCAGAATCTCGTGTCCTTCGTTGTAGGAGAAGTGTACATTCTCCAACTGTATCGATTCGTTGAGAGCCTCAATCTTCTTAGGCTCAGCCACTTCCTTGATATTGTTCTCAGCGTGAAGAATCTTGTTGATGCGCTCCATCGAAGCCATACCCTTCTGGATGCTGTAACCCGCCTTCGAGAGGTCTTTGATGGGTTGCAGGGTAGAGTAGAGCATCACGAGATAGAAGATGAAGTCGCTGGCTTGGATGGACGAACTGCCAGAGAAGATGAGGTAGCCGCCAAACCACAGCACAAAGACAATCATGCAGGTGCCCAAGAACTCACTTACGGGATGGGCAGCCGACTGTCGAATCGCCACTTTCATAGCAGCATTTCGATACTCATTATTGACCTTCGTGAAGCGGTCTTCCATCTTCCGTTCTGCGATGAATGCTTTGATGATGCGGAGTCCTCCCAAGGTTTCCTCTATCTGACTGATGCCGTCACTCCATTTCGATTGTGCATAGAGCGAATTGGACTTCAACTTCTTGCCGATACGTCCAATACCACCTGCCAACAATGGCACCACCAGCAGCGTGAATAAAGTGAGTTGCCAAGACATGCCAAAGAGAATGCCCACATAGACAATGATGAAGATAGGGTTCTTGATGATCATGTCGAGCGAAGAGGAGATGCTGGCGTCAATCTCGTTCACATCGGTGCTGACACGTGCCAAGATGTCGCCCTTCCGCTCGTCGGAGAAGAACGAAAGTGGCAACGATAGGATTTTCTTGTAGATATCTACACGAATGTCACGAATGATGCCTGTACGAAGAGGCATCAAACAGGCTGAACCTCCAAAATATGCAGCCGTCTTCAGCAGGGTGAGAAAAGCCAGCACAAGACCCAGAATCAGCAATGTGGTGGAAGGACCTTGCGTGTCCACCAACATCTGAGAATAGTAGTAGCCGTTGTTCTTTGCCACATCCACAAACTCATCAATGCTACCTGCGCTGCTCCAAGGCAACAATTCATATTGTTCTGTGTTGACCTTGAAGAGAATCTGCAAGATAGGAATCAGAATGGAGAACGAAAAGACATTGAAAATGGCAGCCAACACATTCATGCCGAACGTGCTGATGATGTATCCTTTGTAGCGGGCAAAGTACTTGCCCATTTGCTGGTAAAATTCTTTCATTGATGTTGTTGAGCCTTAAATGCGATGGCGTACATCTTCATCTGCTTCATCATCGCCAAGAGACCATTGCTGCGGGTGGGGGAGAGATGTTCCTTCAGACCGATGTCCTCGATGAAGTGGAGGTCGGCATTCAGGATGTCGTCGGGCGTCTGATTGTCCAGCACGCGGATGAGCAAGGTGACGATGCCCTTCACAATCAGCGCATCACTCTCTGCCTGAAAGTGAATCTTCCCTTCTGGCGTGAGATCGGCCTGCAACCACACACGACTTTGACAACCATCAATGAGGTTGCTCTCCACCTTGTATTGCTCAGGCAGCGGCTCTTGTTCACTACCTAAGTCGATGAGCATCTGATACTTGTCCATCCAATCATCGAAACCTTCGAACTCTTCGATGACCTCCTGTTGTATTTCTTCTATTGTCATAAGCTTCAATTTTTCAATTCTTCAACACTTCAATTTTCCTCCGTCCAGATCACTTCCAGCATGGTCTGTCCAACCGCCTTCAGCGTTTCCTTGTTGATATGCTTGATATTATCGTCCAACGTATGCCAAGTACGTGGGAAACCGTTCCTTTCTGTGTCGGTGCCAATCACGTCGATGCAGGGGATGCCACCGCGATTCACTTGCAGGTGGTCGTCTGTGATGTAACCTCCCTCATCGTCATAACTGAAATACTTCTCATACCCGATGCGCTGGGCAGCTCCCCAGACCTTATCCACTACAGATGGGGCATACTTCATCGAATACTGTTCACGATAGAAGACCGTATTGCTTCCACCCACCATATCCAGATTGATGCCATAACGTGCTGTGTAACTATCGATGTGACGAACGCCTGACCAATACTGACTGCCCAAGCACCAACTGCTCTCGCTACCACTACCACCACTGTCTTCTGCATCCCAGCAGATGAAATCAACACCAATCTTCACTTGGTTGGAGTCATTGGCCAACTGCAACTGACGGGCAATCTCCAGCATCACACCAATAGAACTACCACCATCGTTGGCACCATCAATCGGGGTGTTGTGATTCGCTTCATCTGGGTCGTTGTCAGCCCATTGACGGCTGTCCCAATGTCCTGCAATCAGGATGCGTGCAGGTGCCTCTGGGTTGTAAGAAGCAATGATGTTGCGCATCTTGATGGGGGTGCCTGTATAGAGTTTTGAATCGGCATACTGGTCATACACCACAGCGCCAAAACTCTTGAATTTCTGTGCGATATACTCCCCACACGAATCGTGCGCTGCAGAGTTCATTACACGAGGGCCAAACGCGCATTGCTCTGCCACATACGCATAAGCTGAGTCTTCACAAAAGATAGGTGCTGGCGACACATAATCCGTCACCTCCACCTTCTTTTCCTTACAGCCTACCAGCATCAGAGCCAAGACTGAAAAATATAGTATTCTCTTCATTTCTTATAAATTAGTGGGTGCAAAGGTACGAAGAATAATTGACAATTGACAATTGACAATTGACAATTAAGCCTTTGGAGTGCTTTTTACTTTTCATTTTTCAAGAAATCTGCCAACTGAGCCACAGCTCGTGCCCGATGACTGATGCCATTTTTCACTTCATTACCCAATTCTGCAAAGGTCTTTTCGTAGCCATCAGGGATGAAGATGGGGTCGTAGCCAAAGCCACCATCGCCACGTTTCTCAGTGATGATGCGACCTTCGACTGTGCCATCGAAGAAATGAGTGGCACCTTCATAAATCAAAGCGACACAGGTACGGAAACATGCTTTTCTGTTCTCTTCATTTACCAACTTGCTGAGGAGCACATCCATATTGGCTTCATCCTTACTGCCTTCAAACTGCACCCCGTTCTTCATAGCATAACGGGCAGAATACACGCCAGGCTCGCCACCTAATGCTTCCACCTGAAGACCAGAATCATCGGCAAAGCAATCGAAGCCGAAATGCTCTTTCACGTATGTGGCCTTCTGCAAGGCATTCTCTCGAAATGTAGAGCCCGTTTCAGGAATATCCACCTCACAGCCGATGTCCTTCAGACTCTTGACCTCATATTGCGCACCCAAAATGGCACGTATCTCTTCCAACTTGTGCGCGTTGTTACTCGCAAATACCAATGTTTTCATCTTTCCTTCTTTTTCTTAATTTACCAACAAAAGTAGCACTTTTATTTCGTTTTTGATAGCACTTTTCCACTTTTTTGACAAAAAAAGCGATTTTTTTTGTAAAAAGTTTGACAAATAGAAAAAAATGACCTACTTTTGTTTACAGTTTGTTCTTTACATGCTGTTCAAACAAAGTATAATGGCAATAAAAACTTCCTAAAAAATGGAAAAGATAGATAAGCTTGATAAGCAAATAATGGAGATTATCTCCGCCAATGCACGCATACCTTTCAAGGATGTCGCTGCCGTATGTGGTGTGTCGCGTGCAGCCATCCATCAACGCGTTCAGCGACTGATTGACACCAACGTCATCGTAGGTTCTGGCTATGTGATTAACCCCAAGAGCTTGGGCTATAAAACCTGCACCTATGTGGGCATCCGATTGGAAAAGGGTTCCATGTACGAACGTGTTGTAAGTGAACTCAACAAGATTCCTGAGATTGTGGAATGTCACTACACCACAGGACCTTACACCATGCTCGTGAAACTCTATGCTCGCGACAATGAGCAACTGATGGATCTCCTCAATCGCAAGATTCAGGGCATCACAGGTGTTGACTCCACAGAGACTCTCATCTCCCTCGATCAGAGCATCAAGAAGGAGGTGCCCATCTGTGTGACCGACAAGCCTGAAGAGAAAATCCAGAAGGGTGGTAAGGCAAAGATTATTCTTGACGATGACGAATAATCGGTAAGTTTACACATATTTATATATATACAAAAAAGGCTAAGGAGTATCGCTGCTCTTTAGCCTTCTTCTTTATTCCTTTATCATAAATGTCTTTTATTTCAAATGCCGTGAATGCTGTTGGTTCTCGTCAAACACCTTGAATTCGTAACCTTCATCACGTAGCCACTCGATGCATTTGGGAAGTATCTTCTTGAGCTTGTCAATGCTTCGAAGCGAATCGTGGAAGGTGATGATGGAACCATTGCGTGTGTAGTTCTTCACGTTCTCGAACACTTCTTCAGCCGTGAGGCGTTTGGAGTAGTCGCGTGTGACCAAATCCCACATCACGATGGTGTAGTGGCGACGAAGACGGATATACTGAGCGTTACGCATCCATCCTCTTGGAGGACGGAACAAATTGGACTGAATCAGTTTATCGGCTTCGTTGGCATTGCGCAAATAGCGTTTGCTCGACACCGTGATGCCACCAATGTGGTTGAAGGTGTGGTTGCCCAAGCGATGACCGTGAGAACGGATGAGTTCCAGCAGTTCTGGGTATTTCCTGACATTATCACCCACCATGAAGAAAGTCGCTTTCACATTGTAGCGGTCAAGCGTTTCAATCAGCCAAGGGGTTGACTCGGGGATGGGCCCGTCGTCGAAGGTCAGATAGACTGCCTTCTCCGTCGGGTCCATTCTCCAGATGGCACTGGGATAGAGCCATCGTAACCATTTGGTGGGTTGTTCAATAATCATTGCAGTTGAATGCCTGCGCCCTCACATTTAGCGACAAAAGCACTATAGAGTCTTTGCAGGTCGTCGTCCATTTGTTGTGCTTTCTTCTCGTAGTCAGCTTTCTTGACTGCTTTGGAATCGGCAATTTTGCTATACAAATCCTGAACCGTTGCCAGTGCATAGATTTCCTGATGGCAATCACGTGCACTGTTGGCGAAATAGACGTTGCTGAGCGACAGGTACCACTTGATGTACTCTGTGGAGTGCTTCTCTATCGCCTCGAGGATAGGCTGTGCCTTCTCGGGTTTGTCGCAGGCGATGTAAGCTTCGGCCAGTTCGAGGGAAGAGCTGTTGAGATCGTGTGGCACATTGTATGCAGGAATCTCCTTCTCGCACTTCTCCAGCGCCTTGAGCGCCTTGTCCTTCTTGCCTTCCTCCACCAGACTGGTGATGAGGGTAGCGAACCAACGGCGATGGGTGTAGCACATGCGCATCGTGGTTTCGTCGATGTAGAGATCAGGCTGTTTCAAGTTGCCATAGTGGTACTTGTTCATCATGTTGTCGTACATCTTCTCTGTGTCTGCCACAGAATGCACCACACCCCTGTAGATTGCGTTCTCAGGGTAGATGAATGGGGTGATGCGCCAAGCCATACCTTCGAGGATGAAGTGACGCCAGAGGTTGCCATAGTTGCTGGAACCTACTGTGGTGGACATATAGAGTGGACGTGAGAAGTTGCTCTGTGCAATCATCTCCAGCATCATGATGAAACTCTTCGACACGCGTCCTTGACCTGCCAGACTGATGACCATCTGATCTGGGATGGAATCATTCTGAAGCTTCATACCTGAGCGGCGAACGGCTTCCTTATCGACTGTCACATAGAGAGTATCGCTTGGCAAGCAGGCTGGGAGCGCTTCCACCAGTTCTTTGTCGCTTTCTGAAAGTCCTTCATAGTTCTTCAGGAGGAACTTTTGGATGGCTGTCTTCAATTCGAATGGGTTGTCCCCCCAAAGGCGTTTGGCAAGAGCGGGATCCTGTACCGTCACTTCCTTGACAAGGTCTTTCATGCTGATCAATCCACCGCCAATCTTCACCTCTGGATTCACGTCCGTCATCTCTTGTTTACCAGCCGTGTATTGGTAGCGCTTCCACGAGATGGGGAGTGGGCTTGACTGACCTTCACCTGAGAAAGCAGGACGCTTCATCTGGTCGATGTACCAGTCGGTCTGCAGATAAGAGAGGTTGCACACACGCACATCCGTACGTTTGCCCTCTGTATCTTCATTATACCAAAGTGGGAAGGTGTCGTTATCACCATTCGTATAGATGACACCATCGTGAGGGATGGTCTCGAGATAGTTCAAGCCGAAGTCACGACACATGTAGCGGTCACTGCGGTCGTGATCGTCCCAAGTCTGGCTCACCATCTGTGCCGGAACAGCCACAGCGGGTACAAGTCCCACAGCACCAGCGATGATGCCAGCCATACGCTTCTCCAATTTCTTGCCCAACCACTTGTCCAACAGCTCGTAGATGGCTGCGATACCCAAACCGCACCACATCGAGAATGCATAGAACGAACCTGCGTATGCATAGTCACGTTCACGTGGCTGGAGAGGAGTCTGGTTCAGGTAGATGACAATGGCAATACCTGTCATGAAGAAAAGGAAGAACACCACCCAGAACTGCTGGATGCCCTTCTTGTCGCGGAATGCCTGCCAGAAGAAGCCAAGCAGACCCAAGATGAGCGGGAGGCAGAAGAAGACGTTGTGCCCCTTGTTGTTCTTCAGGTCGGATGGGAGCATGTCCTGATTGCCCAGACGCATATTGTCGAGCCAGCCGAAGCCTGAGAGCCAGTTGCCGTGCTCCAGTTCGCCATTACCTTGAATGTCGTTCTGACGACCTGCGAAGTTCCACATGAAGTAGCGCCAGTACATCCAGTTCATCTGATAAGAGAGGAAGAAGCGGATGTTCTCGATTTGGCCAGGAATCTCAAGCATCTGAGGCTCACGTCCTGGTATCTTGTATTCTACGGTGTGGTAGTTCACATCGCCCAACCAAGACTCGTAAGCCTGCACGTGCAAAGGCTCGTCGCTGTAGATGCGAGGGAAGAGCATGCACTGGTTGGATGGGTATTTGAGGGAGAACTTGTCGCGAATCTTGATGTACTCATCCTTCTCGTTCTCATTCTCCTTGTCCTTGCGCTGATAGACAGGTGCACCCTGCTCTGTGGCGTAAGTGAGGTAGCCGTCGCCATTGTCCTTGAGTTCTGGCTGTGACTTGTAGGTCTGACCAAAGAAGAGTGGACGTTCGCCATATTGCTCACGACCCAGGTATTCACCCAGTGTGAACACATCCTCTGGCGAGTTCTGATCCATTGGAGGGTTGGCTGTAGAACGGATGACAATGACAGCGTAGGAGCTGTAACCCACCGTCATCAAGGTCATGCAGAGAATGGCAGTGTTAAGGATGCGTGGGGTAGCCTTCTTGGTGAAGAAGATCACACCAGCAATGATGCCCAACACGATGATGCCGATGATGACAGACGCTGCACCGTGACCATAGAAGGGAATACCCAACAGGGCTGTGCAGACAATGAACGAGATGTACATGCGGTTCTCGCTCTTGGCCTTTGTGGTCTCCCAAAGTGCCCATACCAACGCAATGGCGAGCAGGGTCAGATAGATGTAAAGACCGATATTGTATGGCATACCCAACGTGTTGACGAACAGCAATTCAAACCAGCCGCCAATCTTCACGATGCCAGGTACGATACCATAGAGCACAGCTGCCACGATGATGACCGATACACCCAGCACGAGGAGTGAACCTTTGCCTGTCGGATTCTTGCTCATCTTGTAGTAATACACCAGCACGATGGCAGGAATACAAAGCAAGTTCAGCAGGTGCACGCCGATGGAGAGTCCCACCAAATAGGCGATGAACACGAGCCAACGGTCAGAATGGGGCTGGTCGGCATTGTCTTCCCATTTCAGGATGAGCCAGAACACCAAAGCGGTGAAGAAGCTGGAGAAGGCATACACTTCGCCTTCCACAGCAGAGAACCAGAAGGTGTCGCTCCAAGTGTAGATGAGGGCACCAGCGATACCACTGCCCATCACAGCGAGCAACTGACCCATCGTGGGTTCTGCGTCATCCTTCACCAAGAGCTTCTTGGCCAGATGTGTCACACTCCAGAAGAGGAAGAGGATACATCCAGCACTGAGCAAGGCGCTCATCGTGTTGATCATCTTGGCCACTTGCGAAGCGTCGCTGGCGAAGAGGGAGAAGAAATTGCCAAACAGCATGAAGAAAGGTGCGCCAGGAGGGTGACCCACTTCCAGCTTGTAGGCAGTGGTGATGAACTCAGGGCAATCCCAAAAGCTTGCCGTGGGTTCGATGGTGGAGCAGTAGGTGAATGCTGCGATAGCGAACACGACCCAACCGACCACGTTGTTGATAATGTTATACTTTTTCATATATGGACGTTATGATGAAAATTCGCCCAGCACGTGGGCTGGTTATTCGATTCCTTTCAGTTCAACGGTGAAGATGAGGGCTGAATAAGGCTTGATGTCGCCACCCGTCTCGCGGTCGCCGTATGCCAGCTCGTAAGGGATATACAATTCCCACTTCG